>Ga0307514_10005490_pt1 | contig 11272 bp, 9 predicted proteins | sample 16_EM_MG_FD_203088 | JGI IMG/M metagenome (GOLD analysis project Ga0307514, IMG submission 203088) | Populus trichocarpa ectomycorrhiza microbial communities from riparian zone in the Pacific Northwest, United States - 16_EM | ecosystem: Host-associated > Plants > Roots > Unclassified | place... | reverse complement strand
GCACCTCCCCCCCCCCCCACCCTCTCCCTAAATTCTACTGACCACTACGAAGAGATAGTAAGGAGATAATATGAAGCAGGGGTTTAGGCATTCCTAAAGATTCTCGTATGGTGTTTACTTCGCTTAGTAACCACATTATGCACTAAGCTCAAGGTGGCAGTGCACCAAACCATAAATGGAAGACACCTCCGAACTAGGTAATCGTATGAATCACATCCGAAATATTAGGCACGGTGAAACAAGGGGGTATGCGGAGCAAAACCCTCAGGCTCAATAGCGATATATCAAGCATGTGAGAGCCCAAATAAGTAACTTTCTTAGTCCCCGAAAAGACCTTCAGATGTAGATCCAGCACAAGTGTAAAAGCTATGACCCGATTCAGGGTCCCCATTGTACATGCATACAATTTGAATTTATCTGGGATGCTGGATGGCTCACCATCGTTCTCCCAGCCTAGCCTCTAGGCCTAGTTAATCTACGTCACCACCGACCGAGGATCCCTGAAATAGTGGCTGCGGACCATAGGGAGAGCGGAGGACGGTAGGTGCGGATGCGGGGTCGCTGGTGCATGGACGGGGGTGGGGGGGTGATTGAAGAGGTGGATCGAGATTCAGGAGGGTGTCGGGAGGTGGTGGGGCTCCCGAGGCACTAGCTAGTTACCCTTCGTACGTAGCATGGGGAAAAGACTGGCCTCGGAGTTTTTTTTTTGTATAACCTACCAGCAGGTGCCATAGTCTAGATAGACTGAATACGAGTAATGATTTGCCAAAAAAAAGAAAAAAACCTAGCCTCCAGCACTCGATAGACCTGCCAGCCTTGGCTCTATATTGACAACTGCCAACCTATATGCACGTATGGCAGAATCCTCCTGCTGCGGATTAATATCCACCACCACCTAAACCCCTACCCCGCAGCGCGACCGGCTGCATCCTGGGGGCTTGATTTGATTAATTTAATTAGTTCATTCTCGCGATATGGCCATGTTCTCCATATGTCACCTCACGCAATTGCACTGATTCACAGCCTTGTATTTGCTCATGGCGTTTTGAGTCATGGGCGTATATATATATATGTAGACGTCCGTCTGTCCTCACTGGCATTGTGAAATATAACGGATTTAAAATAAAAAAAAAAGAATTGTCTCTTGCACCACAAAAATAGGCAATTCCCCCCCCCAGCGCCCGCGTACCGCACAGCACTTTCCTGTCGCACTTTCTACTGCTATTTTGCAAGCTTCTGGCCACCACAAACTCGAGATATCTGTCGCCTCGTTACAGTAATAGCTCCAGCTCGCCCGCCCTCTCCAACAATGTCTGGCAACTCAGGTCTGTCGTGGGGTCCCTCTGACCCCGAAAAATCCACCTGGTCACCCACACCAATTCGCCCTGGCACCCTCACGGATTGGGATGCCCGCAGCACCGACGATGAGCGTGTCTCAATCACCACCCCCAAGGCAGCCCGGGCCAACCTATCAATTCTGGCCTCCCCACCGACTGGTCTACCCACTTGTGTGCGAACAAATCCCCCTGCGGGAGGTACAGCACCAGGCATCCCCACTCCCGGCCCCTCTCGCACTGCCTCCGCTGCAGCAGCCACAGTCGCCCCCTTGGCGTCAAGCTCAGCCGGCCCAACCACGGTCCAACACATTATCAACACAGGATGGGAGCACCCCATCTACATGACCACAGACGACCCGGAAGTTGCAGAGACTGTCATTGCAGGCGCCTCCCAGCAGGACCCATCCAACCGTGACATTATGGCCATCCTCCTGGCTGCCATGTCCTCGCTCCAATTGCAAGTTACCACTCTCACAGAACACGTGGGAGACAACACAAGCGGAATCAAGAGCCTCGCCCTTGACCTAGACCGCGTGAAGCACAGCATCCGCTCGCTCAACACGCAGGTGGGTCGCCCCAACCACTTCCAGCAGGTACAAACAGCAGCAGCTGCCCACCCTCCTCAACAACAACTAAACCGCCCAATCCTCAAACTAGCACAACAGCAGCAGCAGGCACCACAACAAAAACAACAACAACAGCAAGCCCCATGCCCCAAACCAGGTCCATCCAGTGACCAGCGTATCCAGGCCGACGGCTGGGTCGAAGTCATTAGAAAGGGCAAAGACAAGCCTATTGCGCAAGCAGCTGCAGGCAGTGTTGCGGCCCCACCACCTGCCCAAGTCCCCAAACAAATGAAGATTTACCCCAGGAAGGAAAGGGATTTGGTCATCCCGGCCGACCCCTCCAGCCAACAGGATATTACCCCCACCCTCCCCAAGCTGCATGCCACCATCACGAAAGACCTAGCCAAATGCGGCAACCTACGCCCGGCCCTCCCAATCGAAGTCCGCCTCAGCAAGAAAGGAGCCATCGTCATTACCACGGCCCCACACGCACCAGCCAGCAGCATCAAGGCCAATATCGAGGCTCTACTCCCCCAAATCTCAGCAATTACTGGCACAAACTGCACCAGCATAGGTGGATGCAACAGCGGCATCTTCTTCCTTATTCATGCTGTCCCCACCTTCGAGAGAGAGACTACCAAGACAGAGGACCAACATGAGGCGGAGTACCTTAATGCACTCGAACTTCAGATTGAGGCCAACACAGCAGTCGGTCCCACCAGTGTCCAGTTCCTACGCAACAGGGAGCATAGGAACGCCAGCAAATCCCAAGGCACATTTGTCGCAATCGTCGCTGTCTTCCCTTCAGAGCCCACTTTTCCAGCCCCCGGCCACATGCCAGCAGAAAAAACCAGGTGGCGCATCTACAACAAGAGTTGCAAAGTCGAACGAATGCACCCAAACCACCGCAACTCCATCTGCAAGAACTGCTTGCAATTCGGCCATCCCACTGAAGTTTGTATGGAAAATGAGAAGCTCACCAAGTGTGCCTACTGCGGGGAAAACCACATGTACTCCGACCATACCTGCAAAACCCCTGGTTGTAACGACAAGGCCCCATGCCGACACACAGTCCTCAACTGCGCCCTCTGTAACACCCAGGGCGACCACCACACCTTCGATAAGAACTGCCCCACTTGGAAGGCACGCAACCCCCCCAGGCCCAGGGAGGGCGATTGAAGAGGTGGAGCGAGATCCGGAGTGGTGTACTGTAGGGAGGTAGCGTGATTGCGATAGGTAAGCACAAGTTCGATTCCCTGAGAGAGCGCTGGCACATAAAGAAGGTTATTAGGTGGTTACTTACAGTGATATGAGCCTCAGATGCAGTTTGCTGTTTAGTTTATTGGCCCTAAAGAGTTTGCTAGGAGCAGTAATTGTTGATTTGATCTCTGCGTGCGGTTTGAGAGGAGATGTTGGTGTACAGTATACCATCAGTGTCTAGAGTGTAATCAGGCGGTGAGCCGAGGGTGTTGTGCCAATCAGACTAGCGGTGAGCTAGGAATGCGGGATGCGATGTCCACCGCTAGGAATGCAGAGTGCGGCGGGATGTGAGAGAAGCTAGGGATGTGGAGTGTGATGTGGAATATGGGAAGATGAGGAATTGAGAGGGTAGCGAAGGAACGTTATATATATATATATATATATAATGAAGGAGTTTCCGTATTTGCAAGTGTTTCTTTCACCAGTTCATCAGAGAATACATTTCATACCTGTCTTCACTATTTGCACACGCACTTATTTCTAGTCTCATACCATTATTTCTACACCCAGTGATCACGTTTTTGTCCTAGCCTCCAGCAAAGGCACACGGTGCGTTTGCACACATTATAAAAAGACTATGATGCACACATGCAAGATTTTGACACAAATACGATGCACTTGCACATATATGATGGTTTACTATGACCCCGACTCCAAGAGTCTACGAAAAAAGAGTTCATTAGGGAATCGGGAACGGGCGTTGGAGAAATAAGGACACCACTGTTAGTTATCTTGTCCCCGAAGCATATATATTTTAGTGTAGGTAGATAAGAGTCTGGGCACGAGATCAAACTTGAAGCTTTTTTCACTTACTGCCGGAATATGCTGGCTTGGTCACTGCCCTGACCAGCCTTGACGCCGACGAGAATCCTATGAACATGGGAGAGCTGAATGTCAGAATCTTGACTGAGGAACAGATGTTGATTCACAGAAAAATTCTTCTTAATCACCAACCGAATACTCCGCCAGTGACCCAAATGCCACCTCCTACATCTGGCTATTCCGCAGTAGAGGAAAAGAGAAAGAAATGCCCTGCCTGTGGTATCTCTAAAAATCCTGACAAGGCCCCTCCTTGATGGAAACTCAAAAAGTCCGAATACCGACCAAAGACTACCCGGAAGAGCCTCTCGAGATACGAACTAGGACAACAAGCGGAAGAAAAAGTCTTCTGCTTGATATCGGGACTCATCCCCTGACGGTGACTCCTCTTCGTCCTCCTTGGAGAATAGTGAAGACTACAAGCGTAAGAAGAAGCATAAGGGAAAAGATAAGGAGTAACGTGATGAGAAACATGACTCGAAGAAGAAAAAGAACAAATGGAAGGCTCTCATGATGTTTGGAACACCATGTACCCCCGGTACGACACCATACATAGACCACTCATGTATGATGCGTTTACAACAACAAGAAGGCACAGGTACACCCTAATGGATGCTCGACAGTGGGGCTTCCAATCACTACACCGGAAATAGGAACTGTTTCGCAACTTTCAAGAAAATAAAACCAATCCCTATAGAGAGTGCTAGTAAGATCATATACGGTGAAGGTATAGGTGATGTCATACTGGAGTTAACATGTGGAACCATTCGTATCCCGGAGGTCATCTACGTCCCCAAAATGGTCAAATATATGAACCTCATATCGGTTGGTCAACTAGAAGATCGCGGCTTGGAATTCACTATTAAAAAGGGAATTTGGAACATTTGGAAGGCAGGCAGCTTGTGGGCAGCAGCTCACCGGGAAAACAACGTCTACTTCCTCCAGGGACTCCACCAAGCACATATGATGTCCCAACTGATATCCTATCCTGCCCTAGGTTCTGGAAAACAGCTCCGCCGTACTGATACACAAGGTATCGAAATCTGGCACCGCCGAATAGATCAATTAAACAGGAAGTACATCTCAACCCTGAAGTCACTTGCCGATGGTATGGATTTTGGCACTGCCTGAAAACACAAACTCTACTGTGGGGAATCCTTACCGAGAGAGCAACACGAGTTTCTCGCAAAACTCATTGGTCTGGTATTTGGTGATGAGGAGAAAAAGACTTGCCATAAGTGTTCGATCATTTTTCCCTTACGCAATGAACTCCACAAGCACCTTCGGGTAACCAATCACTATTGCGATGACTCAACACCCTCATTGAGTGACCCTAATTGGGTATGATAATAGCTGACATCTCAATGAAGATGAATAATGATGTCTGATTGGATGATAATGGAACAGTCTAATTGACGTTCAGGGTAATTGCCCAACTATATATTACGAATGATTGCGATTAATCGATCACTCACTGACTAATTAAGATAGTGGAAAGCTCACGCCGCCTGTATTGAGGGGAGGTGATTGTTTTGTCTTTATTTTATTTTTACAATTGGCATGATCACAAGCCTGAGGGGAAGTGGTAGAGCCACCCCAATGGGTAGTCTATAATGGTAGTCTATGATGGCAGGCTTGGTGGAATAGATGTATATGTTACGGGGTCCTATCTACTCGGATATATCGAGGGGAATTATCGCGGCGACGTGGGAAATTACAGTGGCACGGGAATGGTTATCAAAGTAGATAGAACCGGCGTAAATGCGTGCTCGATAAGAGCAAAATGTATTGGTAAAATACAAAGACAGAACAATGCTCGAAGAGCTTTGCAACTATGGTACAGGACGGGGCAAATATATAGGAAAACGGGGTAGGTCAGGCCGCCCACCACATTACGTGGTCTATATGACGGCGTGCAGCTCAGCCGTAACAGTATATAGATTAGAGTGGGAGACCGAATGGGCTCTAACACTCATCATCATCAGAATACATAGAACACAGGTTCTATCAAATCCTGCCTCTTCACGTTAGATTCTTACTAGCGCCGGGTCGTTAAAAACCAAAAAATACGGTAATCACCATGGACATCTAGTTGATTTATACCGACAAGCACAAGAAAATCTTCAAAACTTGAAACTCGAACTGAGGGCGAATAGCCGAATCCTTAATCATATCTCACCAATCCTCCCAGGAAGTAAAACAACTACCCATAGTAAAGTAAAGAACAATAGCAAGTTGGAAGAGAGCTAGAAAAGTGAGATTGAGCTAGGGGAGCAGTAGCGGACTGGGAGAATTGAAAGAGTGACAGGGTTGGGTATACTACAAGAGTGACAGCAAGCTTAGGTAGCTTAGGGAGCTTAGGGAGCTGGGTGAGCTGGGGACAACAGCGGGATCAAGGGACTTGGGTGGGTTCGGGAGAGCTGGGGAAGCTCAAGGGGCCAGAGGGAGCTAAGTGACCTACAGGAGAGCTGGGGAAGCAGAAGGAGCCGAGCTGGGTGAGAAGCCGAGCTGGATAGGACGCTGAAAAGCCGATCGGTTGCTGAGTAGATATAGTGGAGTTCAGCCTGTGTATAACGCGCATGGTTATGGTTCCTCAGCTCCTCTGTGAGATTAGCTAGATGACCCTGATATATAATCACATCTGATTCGTCGGTTAACACCTAATGAAAATGATGACACAAGTGACAATGTCAGGGGTCTTGAGTGGGGTTGGTTGATGAATGAAGATTAAAAGTCGCAGCTCGCTGAGCTCAGCGTGAGGCAGGCTGGTTCCTTATATCATTAAATCGTAACACCAACCGATGCTGCTCTCATGGGGTAATATTTCCTCCCCATCGGGTAAAAGAACTGCGGCCAATACCAGTAAATGGAGTCAATTTCGGCGATAGGTGATATGGGTGTAAAATCCATGCCTACACTCCACTGACTCTGTAAGTATATAGATTTCTCGCTTCCTCTTCCTCAAATCCCACCATCAGCAGCAGCATCACATTTACCCGTTTATTCATTTGTTTATCCTTATATCCAGCATGAAGTTCTTCGCTCCCTCTCTCGTCGCGGCAGCTATTGCGGTTGCAACTGTTGAGGGTATGCCAGCGCCTAAGCCCCCAGGCATTCCCACTACCAGTGCTGCCCAGTCTCAGCTCGCTGCCTTGTCTGTTAGAACCACTGATGCCACTGGATACAGCCGTAGTAAGTTCCCCCACTGGATTACCATTCATGGTGCCTGCAACACCCGCGAGGAAGTCTTGAAGAGAGAGGGCTTAGATGTGTAAGTGACCTCTCAAAAGGCTTAGCGCGTTCGATTAGTCAGATCACCTGAGAGTCGATTTCAAAACAGGGTAACAAGCTCCTCATGCACTCCCGTCTCCGGGTCATGGTATAGCCCATATGATGGTGCCACTTGGTTCGCCGCCTCTGATCTTGTGTGTATAATGCTGCATGCGCAATAAAATCCGATTCCCTGAGTAGTAGGAAAAATCCCAACACTGACTGAACCTGATACTAGGATATTGATCATGTGGTCCCACTTTCCGATCCTTGGAAATCGGGAGCAGCACATGGACTACTGCGAGGAGGCAGCAATTCGCAAATGATTTGATCGGTCCACAGCTCATCGCTGTGACGGACTCTGTCAACCAAGCCAAGGGTGACAAGAGCCCTGATGTCTGGAGACCTTCGCTCAGTAAGTAGAAGTCTCTGTAACAAAATTGAGTCAATGGACGGGTCGGTACTAACTGTGAGCCATATAGCCTCCTACCACTGCACATATGCAAAAATGTGGATTCGTGTTAAGTACGTCTGGGGATTGAGTGTTAAGGCCGCCGAGAAGCGGGCCCTCATGAGCATGTTGGACACTTGCTAGGAAGAATATTCTCTCTCCATACAGGGACCCGCCGTGGCAGTGTTTCTGAAAAGACTTTGTATACGATTTGTTCGGGGATTCGCTATATTTTGTAATATTCTTCTGGATTATGGTGGGTAATATTGGTAACTACAGGAGCCTAATTAATACTGGAGATTAGATTAGGGGTTGTCAGTTAAACAAATAGGTTGATTAATTGAGTGGGTGCGCTAGAAATAATTGGCCACTAGCTCCTTGTCTTTATTTGTTCCGCTACGATGGATACAGACATCGAAGAATGACATCCTTCATAGTCTGGTTGGCACGACCCTCCTCCGTAGTATCCAGCTGGTTAGATGAGTCCAGAGCCGTATCGCAACGGAATTCATTGAATTAATTGGATGACATAAACCTGACGACAGTACACAACCTGACGACAGTACACCACCTGACCGACAGTACACAACTGACTTGACCACCTGTACGCGCCTGACAGCCCCATTCCATCTTCGTGTCGCTGGCCTTGCTTACGTAGACTGATATATCGTGGGATAGATAAAATCTCGTGGACTTCCAAAAGGTCTTTAACGGTTCTCCATGGAAGTGAGTCTCTACAACCTTCCAAAATTGCTAATTCCAAGATATCTTCGATATTTGTTTCTAACTCGGTGAGCATTTGCTTCCGTTGACTTATTCTAGGCATGGCGATAGGGGTTCTTTGACTGTGTATATGGTGATGTAGATGTGTTTATGTCAGCTAATCAATTATTTCGAATTAAGTGGTGCTTATGTAGTCTCATTCCGGTCGGAGTTCAGGGTCTTGGTATGAGACTAGTGCTTATGGGGGTGTCAGCGGAAAGTTCATATAGCTCGCTGTCTTGGGCATGGTTGCCAAGTGTAGGGCGTTTTTTTTTCAAATATATACGATCTCACAATTAATCTCTGTCGTGCAGCAAGGCATTGCAAACCTTCGTCTAAAATTCAATTGTGTCAGCGAATCTCTAACACCAAAATTCTCCAGGAACAGACCTTACGAAAAATCAGATTCTTGCATAGGGCTCATGGGCACCGAATTTAATGAATCGTTCTCAATACTTGGGCTTAGACTTGTCGACATTCACGAAAACATTGGTAGTGTTAAGATCTGCTCGGAGACAAAACCACATTCATTTCTCTCGATTGCTAATGTTAAGGTAAATGAGTGACCAACATATATGAAATCAAAAACAAACAAAACAAAAAACATGACCAAAACCCATCCTAGATCCCACACATCCCATATCAATCCTACCGTGTTTTTTTGATTTTTTTGATAGATGGTTAGTACTCGTATGCAACTCCCCTATCAGGAGGAGTATGACGAGTCACCAGGAATTGGGAGGATTCAACAAGATACATAGGAAATTCGCTCATCAAGGTCCCTCCTTCACTTCTCTTCCATCAGGACTTGCCAATCGAAGTGATCGAAATAGCACGTTACCCAAGCATCACTACTCCCCGTGCTCGGGCTTCAGATCTGGATTTTAGTACAAGCTCATAGAGTAGTACCCTGGGCCCGGCATGCTCCTGTCACCTCCAAAAGTAAGCCATTTGTTGGAGCCACGGCAATTGGTCCCACGCCACAACTTCACGCCACCCCTTGGAGAAACTGTCGCCCTGGCACTGCGGAGGTTGCGGTTTGCTACGGTGTGGTAGAAATAGCAGCATCTCGATACGCAGCATAATTGAACCCAGTTGCCCCTGAACCCCGTCCTGTTCCAGCCCTTCCAGCAGAACAATGGAGCCCTCTTGTCAACGCCCTCATCTGCTGCAGCTGCAGTAGGGGTCTCAGTTTCCTGGCGGGCCACGATCTCACCCCCAGAAACTTCAATGGTAGCAGGGAGAGCCTCAGGATCGGCCTCAGGATCGGCCTCAGGCTCGGGGTTGGCGACAGCCACGGGGTTGGGGAGAGGCTCGGGATTGGCGAGAGCGTCAGGATTTGGGACAGCGCTCGCGAGCACACCGAGGATCAAGGCGCAGAGGGCGCAGGTGAGAAAGAGGAACTTCATATCAGTGATGATATGTATATAGTGAGATAAGAAGGTGTGGGGACTTGTATCGGTGCTTAATCAGGAGGCTCGCTGTTGGGGACTCGTAGAGGGAACTTGCACTGTGCTGGTGAAGGAAGCTTGTTGTGAGGGTAGAGGCCTCGTACTTATAGTCTATAGATGCTCCCAGCCGTAGCTGAGCGGGGGTATGGGCCCGAATGCCCGCTGTGCTGGCGGTGGCCAATGGCAGCGTTGATTGGAAAGGCCTTAGCTTGCTGCACGCATGGAGGGGCGGGGCCCGGGGCCGATGGGCCATATCTCACACACACAGACAGCGGCTGTGTGCTGTGAGTGTTCAATTCAGGGCCCTGGCCCTATCATTACCATACATATGCATCTACAGTGGAGCGGACCTGGTGCCAGTGGATCCGTACAAGCCATATCACACACGAGGGGTAGCTGTGCGCTGTGGGTGCTCAATCCAGGGCCCCGGTTCATACTCGTCCATCTACAGTGGAGCAGGGGACCCGGGGCCGGTAGGCCCGTATCGCAGACACGGAAGGCAGCTCCGCGCTGTGAGTGCTTATGGACATTCAATTTCAAGGCCCGAGTCTTATCATGAGAACTGACAATCTACAGTGGAGCAGGGGGCCCGGGGCCGGTAGGCCCGTATCGCAGATCTAGACACAGAAGGCAGCTGTGCGCTGTGATCATGAGTTTCTGGAGATTCGAACTTCCTGCATATTTTTTAGGCAATCAAAAAGCTAGAAAGTATACCACATATGCCGAGCACTCTGGGAATACAAACCCCAGTCCAAATGTAAGGAGAGAAATGCAAATTTAGCTCTCTTCAATGTCTACAAAGAAACATCTCCTGGAAACGGCATTGGGCTGAACTTGCTGCTGAGTATAACGCGGAACCAAGTTAATACAAGGTGCATATTCTAGGGTCCAGATATCCCAAGGCAAGAATTTTGTTTTGCCAACAAAATATTAGTGGAATCGGGCAATGTGCATGCATACGTTTATGGTGGGTGCGGTTGTCAGCCCACCCCACAAAGCCCAACTGTGGAATGCTTCCTGTGCAACATCCATATACCAGGTTGCACAAAGCCTTAGTTGTGATTTGCAATCCAGATAGTTGTCACGGCTACAGGGGTATAATTTGGTCACAGCGATACCGGTAGAACAATACCATACGTAGTAAATACCGAGTTAAGGCATGTCCAAAATTGGGGTTATTTTGTAGCGCTTTATTTAATTAAACATCTGGTCAAAGAACGACTATATTTCCATGATAGGGGCTATTGTAGAGCCCTTATAGACCTTAAATGCTGTGAGAATATTGAACTTTGCAAAGTAGGATCGATATCATACTGCAATATGGCCGCCTTACAGAATCTCTTGCCTGCACCAGAG
>Ga0307514_10005489_pt1 | contig 11272 bp, 9 predicted proteins | sample 16_EM_MG_FD_203088 | JGI IMG/M metagenome (GOLD analysis project Ga0307514, IMG submission 203088) | Populus trichocarpa ectomycorrhiza microbial communities from riparian zone in the Pacific Northwest, United States - 16_EM | ecosystem: Host-associated > Plants > Roots > Unclassified | place... | reverse complement strand
CTGTCACGGGCCGAGCGGGCGGAGATCAGCCCCACCGCCTCACTCCTGAACCGGCTGTGCCATGTGTACGGCCGCACCATGTCCCGGCTGCTCAGCGAGGTCGAGGCGGAGCCGGCGCTGCTGGTGCGGGCCGCCGAGCAGCCGCTGTGGGAGGACCGGGCCTCCGGTTTCGTACGACGGTCCGTGTCCCCGCCGCACTCCGGGCTGCGCGGCGAACTGGTGGAGGGACGGCTCGCCGCGGGCGCCGACATCGGCTACGACCGCCCGCCCGTGCCCGGGCTCGAACAGCACATCTGGGTGCTGTCCGGTGAGCTCGACGTGACCACGCGGGACGTCGAACACCACCTCGGCACGGGGGACTGCCTGCGGATGCGGGTCTGGGGCCCGACACGTTTCCGATGCGCCGGCCCGGACGAGGCACGGTACGTACTGGCGGTGGTGCTGCCGTGATCGTGACCCGGCTGGAGGCGGACACGCCGAACGCGGACCGCCTGGACGCGGTCGTCGAGGAGTTGGCCGAGCTGCTGGTCGACACCGTCGACGGCGGCGCCTCCATCGGGTTCCTCTCCCCGCTCGACCGGGCGGCCGCCGTCGTCTGGTGGAAGGAGCGCGCCGCCGCGGCCGCCACCGGGCGACTCGCCGTATGGACGGCACGCGACGGAGACCGCGTCGTCGGCACGGTCACGATGGCCCACCCGGACAAACCCAACAGCCGCCACCGCGCGGAGCTGGTCAAGCTGATGGTGCACCGGAACGCCCGCGGTCAGGGCCTGGGCCGCGCTCTGCTGGCCGTAGCCGAGCAGGCCGCGATCGAGGAGGGCGTCACCCTCCTCCACCTGGACACCGAGACCGACAGTCCCGCCGAGCGTCTCTACCGCTCGGCGGGCTGGACGATGGCCGGCGTGATCCCCGACTACGCCGCGAACCCGTCCGGGGTGCTGCGGCCGACGACGCTCTACTACAAGCACGTCGGAGTTCGCTCCGAAGCCCTGGCGACCGCCCTCACCAGGTGATTGTCAGTGGGAGCCGTTACCGTGCCTGTCATGCCGGATGCCGAAGACGTACGACGGATCGCCCTGTCCCTGCCGGACACGACGGAGAAGGTCGCCTGGAACATGCCCACGTTCCGGGTCGCGGGGAAGATGTTCGCCACGCTGCCCGAGGACGAGACCTCCCTCGCGGTGCGCTGCCCCAAGGAGGAGCGCGACGAACTGGTCCTGGCGGAGCCGGAGAAGTTCTGGATCGCCGATCACGAGGCGCAGTTCGCCTGGGTGCGGGCCCGCCTCTCGGCCCTGGAGGAGGACGAACTACGGGACGTCCTCGCCGATTCGTGGCGCCAGGCGGCGCCCTCTCGACTCCTCGACGCCTACCCCGAGTTGGGACTGCCGGCCGGGGACTGACGACTCCTGGGGCGTTGTCAGTGCCGCCTGGCATGATCCGGGACGAGCGTGGTAGCCGGGGCGGAGGGGTCTTCGGCTACCACGGCCGAATCAGACAGGGATCAGGTCAAGCGTGGTCGCGGATAAACGGGTGCGCGACCACGGACCCGAGTGCGGTATTGTTTCCATGCACGCTCGACCGGGGGAAACCCCAGGTCAGACGGGCATCGGGACGTGGCGCAGCTTGGTAGCGCACTTGACTGGGGGTCAAGGGGTCGCAGGTTCAAATCCTGTCGTCCCGACTCGAACGAGTCGCGGTCAGGGGCGGTTTCGGAGTGATCCGGAATCGCCCCTTGATCATTCCTGGGGACCAGTGGGGGACCACGCGTGCCTGGAGGTATGCCCCGACTACACCCCGGGCCAGGCCCAGGCGATCGACCGCGGCAATGCGAGGACTCTTCCCCCGCCTCGTTCGAACACCAAGCCGCCGCAGGGCCCGGTCGACCGGGATGCGTATGTGGCGTGGGTGCTGGAGCGGCCGGCCCGCAGGTCAGCGCATGGGCAGGCGGCCACAGTCCCTTTTTTTGAGCGCACGATCCAGATAGGTTACGGTGGGGTCATGGCAAGGACCCGGGAGTTCGACACGGAGGCGGTGGTGAGCCGCGCGATGGAGTTGTTCTGGACGCGCGGCTACGAGGCCACCTCGGTGCGCGACCTGACCGGGCACCTGGGGATCGGGCAGGGGTCGTTGTATGCCGCGTTCGGCGACAAGGACGGCCTGTACCGGGCGGCGCTGGAGCACTACCGCACCACCCTCGCGGCGGCTGCCCTGCGCAGTCTGGAGGAGGGGGCGGGCGCCCGGTCGGCGATCCGCACGATGCTGGTCGAGCGGGTCCGGATCGCCGTGGAGGACAACGGCCGGGGCTGCCTGGTGGTCAATGCCGCCTGCGAGCGCCTGCCGGAGGATGCGGCGACCCGGCGCACCGTGCGCGACATGCAGGACGCCAGTCGGGACGCGCTCGCCGAAGTGCTGCGGGTCGCGGCGGAGCGGGGCGAGATCGCGAAGCGGCACGACCCGTACACCCTCGCCGCTTTCCTCGTCACCTTCCTCAACGGGCTGCTGGTCTCCTCGAAGATCACGCCGGACGTCCGCGCCCTCGAACCCCTTGTGGAGGTCGCGCTGGCCGCCCTCGACTGACTTTTTCATGCCCGGAATCTGTATCAGACGATCCAGAAAATTCTCCGGTGCCCGCTCGGACACGGGATCCGGCGACCCCACCCCGCATCAATCCAAGACTTCGGAGGACCCATGCCCCCCGCACCCACCCCGAGTGCGCCCGCTCTCGGCGGAAGCCGCTGGAACACCTTTCCCGCGGCCGGCACCACCCTGACCGCCCGCGACTTCTTCACCGCCACCGAGCCGCTGCTGCAGGGCATCATCGACGACAACGCCCTCACCAGCGCCGACGGCGAGGTGCTGGAGGACCAGATCCGCGCGGCACTCGCCCTCGGCACCCGGGAGACCTCCCTCCCGCTGTCCCTCGGCCCGGACAGTGCCTCGGCAGCGCGCGAACTGGGCGCGCAGGCCGAGACGATCGGCCAGGAGCTCGCCTCCTGGTCCACCGAGGCGCTGGAGAGGCTGCTCACGGATCCGGTACCGCTGCCCGCCGGCCCGCTGGTCGTCCGCAGCCATTGCTACGGCCACCTGCTCACCCCTCCCGCAGCCGATCTGCTCCGCGGACGTCGCGGTGGACCGGTCACGATGCAGCTCTACAACGAGTGGCTCCACCAGATCGTCCTGCTGCGCGACGCCCTGCTGCCCTTCACCAACTGGCAGGACGTCCCGCTCCTGATCACCCCGACCGGACTGCGGCACACCGAACCGGCCCGCGACGCGTTCCTCACCGAACTCCTGGTCCGGCAGATCCGGCACACCAGCATCGTGGCCTTCGCCCGCGACGTCGTCACCGGCACCTCCGGCCCGGCCGGCTACGGCTTCGAGGAGAGTGGCGGCACCGCCCTGCCCGCCGTCCTCGACCAGCCCGCCTTGACCGCACCCCGGCACCTGCTGACCTGGCGCCCCGACCCGGCCGTCGGTGAAGCCGCCACGTACGTCCCCGAGGTGCGGGACTACTACGCCGCACCCCGCACCCTCGTCGAGGACCTGCCGCCCGCCACCACCACATCCGGCCCGCTCACCGCCCGTAGCGTCACCGCGCCGGTCGCCGACGGGACCCGCACCGCCCGCATCGAGGTCACCCACGACGGCACCACCGCCCACGTCGACCTCGGCCAAGCCCTGCGCGGCCACCGCTTCACCCAGCGTGAGGACCCCGCCGCGGGCGACGCACCCGGCACCGCCGACGCCTGGTCCGCGCTGCGCGCGCCGGGACTGGTGTGGACGCGGAGCGGCGAGGTCACTCTGGACGCCACCGGTCAGGACGACCTCGTCGTACTGGCCCTGCTCGGCCGGCTCTACCCGGAGAACGTCACCCTGCGCCCCGCCGAGCGTTCCGCCGGCCGTTCCGCTGCCCGGACAACCGCGGACGGCACCGGACCGAGCCGCCTGGTGACCCTCGTCGACCCCGCGCAAGCCCACTGACACCCGCATCGCGACGTACACCAGGAAGGTTGAAAAACATGATGTTCGACCATGACGGAACGCCCGTCCGCACGGGCCGAGCCGCCGTCAACGGAACGAGTCTGCACTACCGCACAGCCGGGTCCGGCCCCGCGGTGGTGCTCCTGCACGGCGTGCCCAAGACCAGCTACCACTGGCGCCACCTCGTCCCGAAGCTGACGCCCCACTACACCGTCGTCGTCCCGGACCTTCGCGGTCTCGGCGACTCCGCCCGCCCGTCGGACGGCTACGACTCCGCGACGATGAGCGACGACATCGCCGAGCTGATGACCCACCTCGGACACGAGACATACGCCGTGGCGGGTGAGGACTGGGGAGCGGTGATCGGCTACCAACTCGCCGCCCGCCACCGCGACCACGTCACCGCTCTCGTGTTCGCCGAGGCCCTGTTCCCCGGTTTCGGCTTCGAGGACCACACAGCCCTCACCCCCGAGAACGTCTCCAGCGGCATGCACCTGTGGCACCTGGGTTTCTACTTCCAGCCGGACATACCCGAGATGCTGATCGCCGGACACGAGCGCGAGCTGATCACGTACATGATCAAGTACGAGCGCAGCCGGCCCGACAGCGCCACCCCCGACGCGGTCGACGAATACGTGCGCTGCTACTCCATGCCCGGCGGAATCCGCGCGATGCTCTCCATCTACAGGGCCATGCTCGTCGACGCCGAACAGAACCGGCAGAGCGCGCGGAAGAAACTGGACATCCCGGTCCTGGCCCTCGGCGGATCCGCGTTCATCGGCGACCGCAACGAGTCCCAGATGCGGCTCATGGCCCACGATGTCACCGGACACACCTTCGACGCCGGCCACGACCTCGCAGAGGAAGTACCCGACGAGATGGCCGACGTCCTCCTGCCGTTCCTGGCCACGCACCAGTAACCGCACCCGGCCGCCGAGGCCGGCGATCTGAAGCGGCCCGGCACGGCGAGGGCCTCGTGCCTGAAACGAACGACCTGGTTCCGCGCAGCCACGAGGCCCCCGCCCCTGCCGGCGCCCGGCGGGCGTACGAACATCGCGTCCTGGCAGAGCCCCACCCTCCTGACGATCACGGCCCTCCGGGGCGTCATGGCAGCGAGTACCGGTCTCATCGTCGTCACAGCGCTGGGCCTCGCGGAGGGATCGGCTTCACCTCGCTGCACGAGAACCTGGACACCACCACCCCCGGCGGCCGGCTCGTCCTCCACGTCTTCGCCGCGCTCGCCGAGTTCATCCGCGAGCTCATAGTCATCGGTTCCAACGAGGGCCTGGCCGCCGAGGGTCGCGCAGGGTTGACCCGGCACCGCCCACCGCGCGGCGCGCGGATCAGGCCGGGTTGGCCGGCAGTGTGCTCGGCTCCATCTGTCGGCTCTGGTCCCCGCCGTGCCCTCGACCGTCCAGATCGGAGCGGAAGGTCTCTCGGCTGAACACCGTGGCGACCACGGACACTATCGAGATCAGCAGCGTCAGGCCCCCGATGACCAGCGGGACATTGGACGTTCCCGGCGGCGCGGCGAAGGTGAAGACCGTGGGCAGGAAGGCGACGATCATCAACCCGATGTTCTGCGACAGCGCGAACCCGGTGACCCGGGTGCGGGTCGGGAACAGCTCCTGGAAGAAGGTGGCGAACGTGGCGTTCCACATCTGGTAGAAGATCCCGAACATCAGGATCGCCAGCACAAGGGTCAACACGATCTGACGCTGGCTGATCGCGATCAGGTATCCGAAGGACATCAGCCCAGCCCCCAGGGCCCCGACGATCATCAGCGGGCGGCGGCCGATGCGATCCGACAGCCTGCCGAACACGGGGATCAACGCCACCGCGACGAGATTCGCCAGCACCGGCAGCCACAGGTATGTCGACGTCGGCATACCGATCCCGTAGGACGGCTGGGTGGCGTAGGCGGCGCCGAACACGGTCACGGTGACACCGACGACGTTGGCCAGCGTCATCAGGACTGCCCGGACCACGGTCCCGCCGTTGCCCCGGATCACCTCCACCAGCGGCGCGCGCCCGGTCCTGGTCCCGGCCGACTGTTGCTTCAGGTACGCCGGGCTCTCCTCGACCCGCCGCCGGATGAAGACGCCGATGACCCCTACCACGGCGCTGAGCAGGAACGGGACCGCCACGCCTGGAAGGCCCCGGACGGCAGCGTCGCGGACAGCGGGATGAAGATCGCAGCGGCGAGGACCTGACCGGCCTGGGTCCCCTGGAGGCCGAAGCTGGCGAAGTAGCCACGCCTGCCCGAAGGGGCGTGCTCGATAATCATGGCGCTCGCGCCGCCGAGCTCGCCGGCGACCGCGAAGCCCTGGATCAGACGCAGAACCACGAGGAGGGCCGGGGAGAGTACCCCGACCTGGTGATAGGTCGGTAGCAGGCCGACGGCGAACGTCGACACACCCATCAGCGTCATCGCCAGGACGAGCACGCTCTTGCGCCCTTTCCGGTCGCCCCAGTTGCCGAGCACCACGGCGCCGAGGGGACGGGCCACGTATCCGACGGCGTAGGTCGCGAGCGCCGCGATGAGCGCGACGGTCGGGCTTTCGCTCGGAAAGAACACGGCCGGGAAGACCAGCGCCGCCGCCTGCGCGTAGATCGCGAAGTCGTAGTACTCGAGCGTGCTGCCGACCCAGCCGCTCCACGCGGCCTTCCTGGCTGCTGACGACTCAGGCGATGCCGGAGGGCCCGGCAGCTCGTTCCTCATGAGCCACTCCTCTGTCTTCGTTGACAATTGGCGGTTTGGCGACTCGCCGAGGACGGCACCATGGGAGCGGCCTCATTCGGCAAGCGCTTACTACGGCAACATGGCGCGGCTCCTCTGTCAACGGTCGACTACATCCCAGTACACGGCATGTGGAGCCGTGTGCCCGGGGCGAGTTGCCAGATGCGGACTCGGTTCATCGGTAAGCGTTTTCTGTGGTCGACGCCCCGGGCCTGAGGGGCTGCGAGGTGTTGGTGGACACATTTATGTAACACGCCTTAACAGGCTCTAACAAGATGTGTCACAGTGGCCGCCATGTAACCGCGTCGTCTCCGCGCATTCGAAGGAGCACACGTATGACCCGACCGACATCGGCGTCGGCGACGGGCTCCCGCTCGTTCCTCGGCCTGTCCTCAGCGTTGCTCTGGGGCTACGTCGCCATCGCCTTCTTCATGACCGGTGATGGCCTTGAACAGGCATTTCTCTCCGACTACCTGGTCACCCAGGATGGCTTCAGCACGTCCCAGGCCGGGACGTTGTTCACGGTGTACGGCCTCGTCGTGGCGGTGGCCGCCTTCGCCTCCGGCGTTCTCTCCGAGTACTTCGGGCCCCGCCGCGTCATGGCACTGGCGACGGTCGGCTGGATCGTCTTCCACACCGGCTTCCTGGCCTTCGGCGTGATGCGGCACGACTACCTGATGATGCTGGTCATGTACGCGATCCGGGCGATCGCCTATCCCATGTTCGTCTTCAGCTTCGTCGTGTGGATCTCCTACGCCGCGCCGCAGAATCGTTTGTCCTCGGCGATGGGCTGGTTCTGGTGCTCCTACTCACTCGGTGTCGGTGTGTTCGGCTCCTACCTGCCGAGCCTCACGATCCCGTGGATCGGGACGCTGCCGACCCTGTGGGCCGCCTCCGCCTTCATCGCCGTCGGCGGTGTGATGGCGAGCGTCCTCGTCCGCGGCCGCGAACCGTCGGTCGCCGGCGAACGCAGCCTGCGAGGGCTGGGGGTCGCTCTGGTGGAGACGTTGCGGATGCCCTTCAGCAACGTGCAGCTGGCCTACGGCATGCTCCAGCGGATGATCAACCAGCTCGCCCTGTACGGCTTCATCGTCATGCTGCCGATCGTCTTCGTCCGCGACATCGGATTCAGTCAGGGGCGCTGGCTTCAGCTGTGGAGCCTGGTCTATCTCGTCACCGTGTTCACCAACCTGATGTGGGGAGTGCTGGGCGACCGCATCGGCTGGGTGCGAACCGTCCGCTGGTTCGGCAGCCTCGGCATGTGCGCGGCGACACTGCTGCTGTACTTCACGCCGGTGCTCGCGGGGCCGAATGTGTGGCTGACCGCCGGCGCGGTCGTCGTCTTCGGCTTCGCCCTCGCCGCGTACGTCCCCCTGTCGGCGTTGATGCCGGCTCTGGAGCCGACTCGGCGTGGCCAGGCCATCGCACTGCTCAACCTCTCCGCGGGCGCCTCGCAGTTCGTCGGCTCCCTGATCGTCACATTGCTGTGGGACCGTGTCGGTACGACGGGCACGGTGCTGACGCTGGCCGGCACCTACCTCGTCGGCTTCGCGGTCAGCTTCCGCATGAAGGTCGACCAGCAGTCCTTGACCAGGACCGACCACGCGCGGCCGCTCGTGTCCTCGGCGCGATGACCTCGCGGCCGGGAAACTCAGCGCAGCAAACCCACGTGAGATCGATATGCCCCGAGCCGCGGATCGGCGGGATCCAGCTCGGTGCACAGCACGGCAACCTCCTTCAGTACGACGGAGGCCGCCACGTCACGCTCACCGAGCTTGGCGGCGTCCGCTCCGATCACGGTACGGCGCGACGCCCGGGCGCAGGCCTTCTTCACCGCGGCCTCCTCCAGCGTCGACTCGAAGCAGCTCGTCCCCGCGATACCCCCGGTGGACGCGAAGAACACGTCCGGGGTGAGCTGCTCGATCGTGGCCGCCGCCAGCGGGCCGACCAGGGAGTCGCTGCGCTTGTCGAACCGCCCGCCGGTGAGCTCCGGCGTGACGCCCGGCCTGCCCTGGAGGACCTGGAACGTCTGGATGTTGTTGGTGAGCACGGTCAGATCCGTCCCCGAGGAGATCAGGGCTGCGAGGCGGTACATGGTGGTGGACGAGTCCAGGACGATCACGCCTTGGGAGGGCACCAGCGGCAGCAGCTTCTCGGCGATGAACCGCTTCTCGGTGCCGTGGGAGCTGTCGCGGCGCTGGAAGCTCTCGGGCTCGGCGTGGCGTGCTCCGCCCCGCACCCGGCGCGCCACACCCTCGTTCTCCAGCAGCCGCAGATCGCGGCGCACGGTCATTTCGCTGACACCGAGGGCTTCGGCGGCACCGGCGAGCGTCACCGAGCCGGCGGACCTCAACTCGGCCCGCAGCCACTCGATTCGATCCTCCATGGCCAAGGTGTTCACGCCCCGCATTGTAAGCAACACAGAATTCGCGCCTCCGCCGCCTTTGCGCCGGCCCACCGCGCAGAAGGGATCCCCATGACCCCCCAGCCGTCCTTCTCCGTGCTCGCGGCCGGAGACCGGTTCATCCGGCCGGCGGTTTTCAGCGAGGAGATCGCCACCCGCCTGGGCTCCCGGGCCGCCGTCACCGAACTGGAGCTGCCCTGGCCCGACGAGCCGTTCGCCACGGTCGCCGAGGTGGGCGAGGCATCGGGCAGCGAGGAGCAGCTCATCGAGGCCCTACGGGGACACCGGGGACTGGTCACCCAGCTGGCTCCCGTCACGGAGCGCGTGCTCGCCTCCGCCCCCGGCCTGGAGTTCATCGGTGTCGGTCGCGGAGGTCCCGTCAACATCAACGTCGACGCCGCGTCCGCCCGCGGTGTCCGGGTGGTCAACGTACCGGGACGCAATGGAATCGCCACCGCCGAGATGACGCTCGGGCTGCTGCTGGCGGCGCTGCGTCGACTGCCGGTCCTGCATGGCAGCCTGCTGCGTCGCGAGTGGCGCGGGGAGTTCTACCGGTACGAGGAGGTGGGGCGGGAGGTCGCGGGATCGACGGTCGGTCTGCTGGGCGCGGGAGCGGTCGGTCAGCACCTGGCGCGCATCCTGGTCGCCATGGGTGCCCATGTCGCCGTGTACGACCCTTACCTCCCCGCCGGGACGCTGCCGGAGGCACGACGGTGCGCAGACCTCGACGAGCTCTTCGCCTCCAGCGACGTGCTCTCCCTGCATGCCCGGCTCACCCCGGAGACCGAGCACGTCGTCAACGCCTCGCGGCTCGCGCTGATGCGCCCTGGCGCGATCGTCGTCAACGCCGCCCGCGGGGGTCTGGTGGACTATGACGCGGTGGCTGACGCACTCGCGTCGGGGCACCTGGGTGGCGCGGCGCTCGACGTCTTTCCCACCGAACCTGTCGATATGTGCCTGCGACTGCTCAAGCTGGCCGAGGAAGGGCGGAACGTGGTGCTCTCGCCCCACGTCGCCGGCGCCAGCCGGGAGACTGCCCGGCGCGCCGCCGCCGGCACCGCCGAGGAGCTGCGCCGCCACCTCGACGGCGAGCCGGCCCTCCACCCTGTCCGGTCCGGGGCGATGGCGTGACGGCCGCGCCGAAGGCTTCGATCCTGCTCGGCATCGATGTCGGCACCAGCGGTGCGAAGGTCGTGGCAACCGATCTTGAGGGACGCCTGGTGCGATCGGGGACCGCACGCTACGGCACCCGGGTCGACGCCGACGACGGCGGGGCGGAACAGCAGGCCGACAGCTGGTGGGAAGCGATCACCTCGGTCGCCCCGCGGGTCGTCGCCGGAGACCACGTCCTGGGCGTCGCCGTCACCAGCCAGGCACCGACTCTGGTGCCGGTCGACGACGAGGGCCGCGCAACGGGTCCGGCCCTGACCTGGCTGGATCGCAGGGCCGTCGCCGAAGCCCGGGAGATCGCGGAGATCGCGCCTGGACACCGCAATGGCGCCGACCCCTTCTTCGGCACCGCGAAGCTGCCGTGGCTGCTGCGTCACTGGCCGAGGGTGGGTGCCCGCACCCACCACGTCCTCTCCGCGAACGGCTATGTCGCCGCCCGCCTGACCGGGCGGATCAGTCTCGACGACTCCACCGCCTCGCTCATGCAGGCCTTCGACGAGTCCACGGGGACCTTCGACGAACGCCTTCGGGGGCGCGGCCTGGGCATCGAGCTGCTGCCACCGATCATGAAAACGACCGATGTGATCGGCGCGGTCACCCCGCGTGCGGCGGCAGCGACCGGCATCCCGGCCGGCACACCGGTCGCGGCCGGTGCTGTGGACTCGGTCGGGTCGGCCCTGGAAGCGGGCGCGCTGGAGATCGGCGACCCGCTCGTGGACATGACCGGCTTCTCCAGCGCCACCGTACTGGCGGTGCCCGCCGGTACCCACGTACCCGGCTTCATCCACGAACGGCACTGCCTGCCCGGAGTCGACCTCCTGATCACGGCCCAGGTCACCGCCGGTGCGACCGTCGACTGGGTGAACCGACTCGCCGGTGGCGGAAGGGACCTGCGCGAGGCGACCACGCTGCTGGCGCGACCGCGCCCGTCACGGCTGACCACCGTGCCGAGCTTCGCCGGTGAGCGCACCCCGACC
>Ga0307514_10005488_pt1 | contig 11276 bp, 9 predicted proteins | sample 16_EM_MG_FD_203088 | JGI IMG/M metagenome (GOLD analysis project Ga0307514, IMG submission 203088) | Populus trichocarpa ectomycorrhiza microbial communities from riparian zone in the Pacific Northwest, United States - 16_EM | ecosystem: Host-associated > Plants > Roots > Unclassified | place... | reverse complement strand
TTCGACCATCGTTTCAAAAGTGGACTGTCCCTGCTTCTGTACGAAACTCGGCTGTGGTGGAAGGTCATTCAGATCCGGGGCCTATTGCGTTTTTGGGGATTCGTTGTTCCCCCTTGGTTTGCCGAGAACTAGCGTTCACCAGAATCAAAGACCCTCATATCCAGTTAGGGCTTCATGCGGGCACTCTGACTAGCCTCCGCAACTGAATGAGTTCACCGATGTCGGACGCTACTGGAATCGCACTGATAAATCACTGGTGGTGCAACTTCGCAGAAAACAATTGGCAACTTCCGTAGCGCACAGGTTCTGGCGGTCTTCATTGGAGATCCCGACTCGATGACTCAATGTGGGCACTGCTTCGGAGGCTTGTTTGTCAAAGTGAGCACAGTACTCCGCCTCTCTTCCGCACAACTGATCGGGTCGACATGTGGTGAAACTGTTGTACACCCCTAACCCACATGAGATATTGCTGTTGGGGGGAAGCCATTTCCCGATCATTACTAAAGAGGGTGATCGAGCGCTCTCTCCCCAGTATGTCGCAGGACACCAACTCTCAACTTAGCGCACATCGGCTATCATCCTCCAGAATGTTGGTATCGTATCGAATGGGTCAGAAGTTTTACTGGTAACCGACAGAATTCACGCAGTGTTTGATTTTCTGTGGACGATTGTATTGCCACTTCACTCGCGAGCTGATGTCTGGCTTATCCGGTGTTTCGCGAGCGCGCTCTACATCTGACATCGAGTGGTCTGGCCCAACATCGTCCTGTTTCCCGCACTTCCGATGCTTTCCGACGTTGGACTTTCGTAACCCTCAATTCACTTGGTTCCATCTCCCCAACAGCTGTGTTTCACCCCCTTTCTCGCTTGGGGATCCCTTCTAAGGTCTCAGGCGAGTATGCATCCTGTTGCTACGTTGGATCTTCGGTGGACCATTATGTGATGCATGGCTTTCGGATCCAGGGTAACTTTGGATGCCAATATTTCCTCAGCTTATGGGCTCCCGGCCCTCCCTCCGACGGCAATCTAGACCCCTGGATCTTCTCGTTTATCCCATTCTTTATTTCACATCATAATTGACAAGTGTACAGCGCCTGTTGAGGTTTCTGACAATTCGAATGCGTGTCACTGAAGGTCAGAGAATCGGCCGATTTTTTTGAAGCCAACGCACGGGGCATTCAACGGAACGAACAGGATCAGTCGTCCGAAGCAATCAATCCGATCATCGATATTTCCGAAGGCCGACGACTTATAAGGCCCGGTGACCTTGACGACCACCGTTCGCGATTCTCCGATGTCCAACTCCATCCCCTTTTCTAAAGTATTCTGGACAGGAACTTGTGCCTACAGGTACACGTGGGCTATGCGAACGATACTAAAAACACGATCAGACGCCAGTGCGCCTCATGGAACCACCCAGTGAGAATTCACTGTTTCAAGTAGCATCTCGACCAAGGCGAGCCGGTTATTCTCAGGTAAGCGCAAAATCCTTGGCCCGAAAAATCCCTAGTATCCCTTTGGAGTAGCTTCGAGATGACGTAAAATCGACGGTACAGTATGTCTAGCATCCACTCGTTCCAAGTAAAGCCAAGAAAACACCCCGAGGTCCTTCCGAGGTTTTCGTAGCTGCGATGAACCCATGTCGCGTTGCGGTGCGACGTACGCTCGATCGATCAAAATCATTTCATCCACATGCTGTTGGGCCGTGGCACAGGGACACGGGGCATCATGACAGACATGTGGACGTCCAGACACTACCAGAACGCGCGTGACCCTGAAAAAAAAAACCCAACTAGCAACCTCGTACCCGATGTACCGCGTGATGAACATACCAGGCGTTTAATCCGGAAAGGGTGACAATCAAAGGGAACTTCCCGCCTCCCTCGTCGCGCTGATATCCGACTCTCGCCTAAGTCAGTTTATTCCATCCTCGGTTCCCTCACGGAGAACCTACTCATCGGTGCCTGACTTGACCTTTCGTATCTAGGCGCTTGGAGTGCGTTGGGGATGAAACGCTCTGGAGAGTATCAGCGCATTCCAGGGACGCCAACGGTACATTCCCGGGTCTAGTTACGATGGTTGGAATATGGTGCCTAACCATTGGGAGCGGACTCGTGTGTCTATCGGATCCTCGAAAAAGTTCCGACGACTAGCGGATATCCAAGAATCACATATGTGTATCAAGACACGGCGGAAATCTGGTGATCGGCGGCGATTTACGCGCCCTGATTAACGCATGAAACAACCATCTGGTACGTCCCGAGACCCTGAAGCAGCCATTGGTCACAAAAAGCGCCTTCAGATACCATTCAGAATTCGGTCACTCTCGCCGGGTGTTGATGCTCTCTCAAGGGGGCCCGGCTAAATTCAGATAATAAGCAGGCTCGAGATGTTTTTTTTCTCCACCCACCACCTCCCACGGCCTTGTGCTTCTTGACTCCCTATGAATCCGGAGTACTACCATGGGTCGTACCATCTTGGCTACCAAGGACCCCACGCAGGCCACCCTATGTTCGACCAATACACGTACTACCCCACGTATCAAACTACACCCCTGGAACCAACTACTATGCTGCGTACGCAATACATCGCCGTGTGGGACGTCCGAAATGGCTTGCACCGAACTCCGACATCGTCCCCAACGATTCTACCCATCAGTCCCACGTCGCCACAGGCATCAGACGACGGCAGCTCGTTCGTCAGTGCCCACCAGGTATTCGACCCCGTCCAACCTCAGGCCCGATCCCAGGTTAGTTTTCCAGCTGCGCCCATCTCGAAAACGTAGCGTGACACGTTTCAGCACGCCTGGCGGTCACCCACGGTAATGGGTATTCGGACCTCTGCTCCGGACGCCACGAGCAGGACCGATGACGTGACAAACTCCCAGGCTCACTACGGCCGTACCCAACGTAAATTGATCCCTCAAGTACCCTACAGAGCAGCCAAACAACAGAGGGACGTCGAGGGCCCCTGGATCATCGAGTTTTCTGTCTATGGTGAGAAGGGGATCCGGCTCTCTGATGCGCTGGAAGAGAACTGGGCAGGGTTTGAGGGTCGAGATGACAGGTCTTTGTTTGGGGATGATCGTGTCCAGATCATGATCAGATTACATGTAGGGCTCTGCCAGCAAATCATCCGCGCTTAGCCCCGACGGCTAACCTCCCCCTCCCAGATTGTTGGATGCCCGGCTTTGCAACAAAAGGTGGAGCTCTAAATGGACCGTCTCCTGTGACTTTTCGTCTCATACGCTTTGGAAGATTTATACGACGGACCACACTACGAGGCGTCAGCCCATTACTCGAACAAAATTGGCATATGAGGTAGCAAAAAACGTGAAGAAGTTTCTGGAGGTGCGCTGTTTTTCACCCACCAAATCCTCCATCCTTGGATCTGAAGCGGTCGTTCTAGCGGGAGAAAAATGGTCATGGCGATTGCTCACGGTGTAGTTGGAAAGACGTGCCGTTGGGGGACATGTACCTCACCCGTCTCTACCGTGTTTCTAATGCCTCTTGGCAACCCGAGCTTTTCTTTGAACAGTCATCCACCGTGACGATGTTTGCGTGAGTACCGCCGGCTTGAATGTAATGTGGGTACAGTTTTATGTGGATTGGTGGGCGGGCCTGATCTTCCCTCTTGTAGGTAAAGGAATGCAGTTATAAGTGGTGACCACCGCCGGACGGGTTTTACACCTTGCTTTACTTCCGTAATCACAACCACTACCGACGACGACAGCCCTCGCTTATCTTGAACCGTGGGTATTATTGGTCCAAATTACATACATATAATGTGAGATTGTACATCGAGTGGTATACATAATGAAAAATAATGATCTAATCTACCAATTTGTGGGTCTACGCCTGGTTGACCGCACGGGGGATCGTAACACGCCTAGGAGGTTATCGACAACGCCACAAATATCTTCTCCTGGACCTTCGTAACCATCATCACGTCGTTTCTCCAAAGATGGAATAACCTGCTCGACCACACCCAGAATGGCTCTCCGGTCACTTTCGGTGAACACATGTTCCTTCAACTGTTCCGTGACTTCTGCGAGTGGTTTCAGACGGTCGGCAGTGAGATCCTGCACGGGACGTCCTGGAACTCTCGCCCACTCATCTTCCACGAGTTTTTCGAAAAATTTGTCGAGAGGATGTTTCGAACTGTCACACCCCGGGGTTAATAGTTCGCCAACGGTAGTGAGGATGCGTAAGACACGGTCCAATCCTTCGTGATGGAAAGGTAGCCAAATGTCCAGGGCTTTCCTAAGGTAGGGGTGCCAACACCTATCCTCCGACAGGATTTCTATCGTCTCGAGGAATGAACGTTGGTTATCGGAACGGCCAGCTTCAATCACGACGCTGTGTAATTTCCTAGGGATGTCGAGATTCTCGAGAACGGGGCGCAACTCCGCTGACCTGAGCCAACCGTCCCGTGCGGCCACGACAACGTCATAGGCTGCTTTCCTAACACGGAACGGCTTGATCTCGTACTTGTTCTCCCCATTGGTCTCCTCCTTCTCTAACGCTTTGGACAATGCCTGGAGGAACCCATCTGTAGGAAGGCAAGTTCCGAGTCCAGAGATATCCCTGATCGCGATGAGACCGCCATACACGGCTTCGTCCCGCCAGCCACCCTCTTTTTCGATACAAGTCCGGACGTTGTGCATAATCTTGCTGAAAAGGTCTCGCGGTAACACGGCTCCTCCGTTGGAGGGTGGGTATGTCACGTTCCCATCGGCATGGACGTACTCTTGGCCAGAGGGTGCTTTCATATCTGCCGTAGATTCCTCTTCCTTTCTTCGTGCGCTGAGCCTCATGAATAGGGTGAATTTTTCGTTATCCATGCTGCCTCCTGCAGCACGCTTCAAAAGCTCGTTGATCCACGCAGCATCGACGAGCGGAAGCGTTGTCTTCCTGACGAGAGTGACAAGGATCTCGAGTGCTTTTTCAGCGTGGCGACGGCGACGACCCCCAGCCAAGACTATGCCATGGATGTGTTCAACCACCATTTTGAAGGTCGGCGCAAAATAACCACTATCATCTTGTCAGTCCCATTGGGAACCTATGAGGGGGGCAACACACCTTTTGTCGACCCTAACCAAATCATCCGGGTGTAAAGGAAAGTCCATCACAGCTCCTGCGCAGAGGACGCAATCGGTGACTGTCGCGGGGGTCAACGCATGGGAATTTTCCAACACCTCGATGAGTTCGGACAACTGTTGCAAACGACTCGGTCGAAACTTAATGGTAGCATCCGAATCGCCACAAAACCAGTAGGGAGCAATGTAGGACAGGAACCGTGCCGACGTGACAGGCTCTGAGCGATCTTGGGTGTGAAGAAGGTATTCGAATACATCATCTCCACCCCATTCATCGCTGGGTATGTGGAGAAGGTCAGGAGGGAGATCATGAGGGAGTTTCTTAACCTCAACCTCAACCTCGAAGCTTTGTAAGGTGCTCCAAATGAGCTGTGTGTGGTAGAGGACGTAGTATGCGGCGGCGGACTGAAGGGCTTTGAGGCGAGTGGGTTTATTGAACTCGGGCGCTCGGAAACACTCTACGTATGTGTCACGGAGTCGAATCAGGGCGGTTGTGGAATGATAATGGGATGGCCACTGGATCTCTGAGAAAACGGCAGCGACAGCGGAGGCAGCCGAGAAGTCGGTCGAATTTTCCAGCAACCAAAACCCTGCGGAGGCGGAGATATCTTTCGGAATCGAGGAAGTGAAAAGTGGGCCCTCCCTCCAGAATGTGGGGTTCGAAAATGTCATGGGATACCGCCTGCTAAAAGCACCGTTGCCAGCATTGTTTGGGATGCTCGGCTCACCGGTGAAGGTTTTGAACAAACGTCCGAGGGGTCTTCTCAGGCGGCCGTGCCCCGCCATCCGTTCGATCCGGAGTAGGATTGAGGCGGTCTTCTGCTTCAACCAGACTCGTACAAGCGCGGTGAAGTCCTTCGCCCATGGGAGTACCTTCGGAAGGATGACGGATAAAGGTGTCTGGAATGGGCAATCGCTCCAAATCGTCGCTGCCACGGTGATGCAGGCGTAAAAGACGAGGCCGACAGAAGCGGCCCCCAACACCACTTCCGCGATAGAGACGTTCAAGTCCCAGAGATAGACCGCAAGGGCAATTGCGAAAAGGAGTAGTGCGAACTGTAACATAACAGGCAAAGACTCCATGATCAGGTGCAATCCCCACTTCTGCAGTCCCACAAGTTTGACCTGACGTTCCTTCCCTCGATCGACGATATTCCCCCAGGTCGTGGCGCGAGTATAATACAAGATCCATTGTTTCCCCAACACCGCGATGAAGGCCACGACGAGTGTGATGCATAAACTGGCGAAGAGGATGGACTGAGCTCTGACGACGACGGCGGAGATGTTCGCGATGGGTGCCAGCGGGTTAGCCCCACCAAACGAAGCGTTCTGTTGCAAGATTCGGAGAAGCAGGGCGTTTGTAAGATCGACAGGGTCTGGCTGGAGTTGTGGAATGAGCTGGACGATGAACGTAGTGGTGACGGCCGAGAATAAACCCGCCTAACACGAAAAGAGAACGGGGTCGATGAGAACAAGACGCGGAAGGATGTAGACATACTCACAAAAAGCAGGGAATTGTCCAGGTCTCCTGCATATTTCGAGACCAGGTCATTGTCATGTTCGTCGGCAACATTCTTATAAACGGTCCAAAAGTTTGTGGTCGGGTCGGTGTTGCTTGGAGGGGGTTTCAGGTCCGCGATCGCCTTCTCCAACCTGAGGTGGAATAGATATACTTCAGTCTAGGCAGCCTCGACAGAGATTTTGAGAAAGACTGACCGGGCGATCCGACCCTCTTCGCCATTGCGCAGCGCTGAAAATTCTGCCAGAAAGGTAGAGGTGAACCTACGATGGCGCCACGTTAGTGTACCTTGCTCTGGGAGAGGTCGCCACGAACGTACTGAGACATCTTCTCCTCCTCGACTTTCTGCAGCTCCATAACGCTATCCTTGAGTGCATCTGCGACGAGCCTGCAAAAATCAGGTGCGAGGATAGTGACCAATGCACGTTGGACGAACCTCGCCAATAGTTCTACCTCATCCTCTCGTCTTGGATCCCCACTGATGGTCGCATCCGTGGTACCGGTGGGCATTTAAGTGATGGTTTGGGTGAAAGAAAAAAATTCAAACCCGATATAAGCATGGCTTGGGCACAGCCAGAGAAGGAAGGATAACGTAATGGACACCCGCCACTGCTAATAGGAATACTGGTACTATAGTATTCGGTCTGGCGATGACTACCATAGGTGGACTCTTGTTACGAGCCAAAACGCCTCCGTCCCACAATCTACGGGAACAGGAACATCTCTTGACGACACGGGAAAGATATATTCAGAGCCTCATTGCGACTTTGACTTGCAAACAACACATGGGATAAGAAGAAACGTCCCTCATTCCTAACCGACTGCTCTTAAACCTATTTTCTGGGCTGCGCATATGCAGTGGGACGGACCTTGTGAACGATCTGAGTAAGTCACCCAGTAATATAGTGATGCATGTGTCTGTTGGCCTCCGCAGACGAACACCAGGGGTTATGGCACAAGCTCCATTCGTAAGTTAGGATGTCGATATCTCGTACACATGACCCTGTCCTTATGGACTACGAAGCCCAGCTTTCCGCACGCTACTTGAAGAGAGGTGGTGTCTGAAATTGTAGGAACTAAATTCCTAGCAAAATCAATAAGTGATTGTCGATGGACCCACACACGGGCCAGGCTGGCAACTTGCAGCGATCATTCGCGGACGCTTCCTGTTTCTGCCCGTCGCGACGAAAGCCTCGGGTGGGGCGACATTCTTCCCAGTAGTCAGTGATCTTTATTTCTATCTAAGAACTGTTTCTTAGCGGAGCGATAGCTCGACCCAGGACTGTCATTGGGTCGGGTTCACCACGAACACATCCGTGGATGACATCTTTTCTTCACCCTCCACTAAAGAACTGCTGTGTGATATCCGGTTCGGGGTTTCTCGTGCGCTTAGTCTGTTCCCCCAGATTTATTTCGCACAGACACCCCAGGTCTCCGCCACAATCCTCTTAGGGCGGCGTCTCTTGTTGCGGAACCCAGATCAATGGATCATCGCCCTTCTGTTGGTACAGCCGTAGCACGAGCACAGCGGCTGAGACAGACGCGGGGCAGAAATATTGTGTGTATACTTTCTTACCCCAGTACGTACACGCCAATCACGGATGCATCCAATTAACAGTCCTCTACGATCCAGAATTGAACACGCTCATTCAATTACAATCTCTGCGACTCCAATAGTCACATCCGCGCCCTGGATAGTCACTCCAACCCCTCTTTCGTTCCTCTTGCCTGAACCAGTAATCAACGCTATGGCTATGCGCCTGCAGTGTCGACGTAGATATGTGCTCCCGGTTGCAGAATTCGCACTCACCACGGTATGTACCACTATGGCGCGGTAAGTGGTTTAATGTGTCGGCTTCCAGAGTGCTACATAGGCTATATAATTACCGGCCGCCTACATTCCTGAAACGTGTTTCCTGATGGACAGTGATGCGCGACGTCAGTGTCGACAACCGAGGAAGATGATGGCGAGCGCAAACAGAGAGAGAGAGAGAGAGAAAAGAAGAAAAAAAAGAAAGGGGTACGGCATGGTAGAAAGCAAAACCAGACAGGCCGAGACGTAGAGACGGATCGAGAGAAAAGACAGTGCGACGGAAAGGCGTCGTTGGGGGCGAGGTTGCCGACGGTAAGTCAGTCATCAGCGGGGAGGACGAAAGCCTTGGGGTAAACCTTCTCGATCTCCTTCTTGAGGGCGTAGAAGGGAGTGATGTAGGTCTTATCCGTCTTGGTGGTAGGCCCTGCACCGCCCGTCAGCTGACCAATGATACGACCGTCCCTGCCCACCACAATCGAGCCAGAATCGCCGTCGTCCGAGAACTGGTCGTTCTCGCCCGTCTTGGTATCATAGCCGCAGACGATAATCTCGACTGCCTTCACTTCCATACCATATTCCGGATAGTGGCGGGTAATCGACTCCAGCCCGTTGACGCGGCCGAAGGTGGTGTCAGTGGTGCGACCGTTCTTCACCGCCAGCAGCGTCTTGACGTTGTGGAAGTCGTAGTTTTGCGGGTCGCGGAATTCGGCCTGGCGGACATAGTCCTTGATCGGAAGAAGCAAGTCCTCAGGAACATGGAAGTGGCGACGGTCGTGAAGCTGGGCGAACATGAAATTCTCCCAATCAACGGCGGTCTTGTTGCCGCCTGTAGACAAAGGGGGAAAGGGGGGTGGAATAAGCATGAGTGAAATGTACCAAAAAAAGATGAAACCGACACACCGACGAAGACCCTATTGCCTTTGAAATCATTCATCTCCAGCTTATCTTCGTCAACCTGGATGAGGGCCCAGTCGCACAGGAAGCCGTCGCTGCCGACCTTGATTTCGGCACAGTGAAGCACGAATCCGAAAACGCGAGAGGCGATCGTAGAGAAATTCTTGGTGACGTAAGAATGGAGGTCGTTCGCCACTTTAATCTTGTCCTTGGCCATGGCGATAAGTTCTGTCAGCTCCTTGCGCTTTGCCGTCATACCAGCAGGCTCGTCGTCTGTCGGTTCTGGGATCTTACGGAGGGGTGTCTCCCAGCTATCAATAGCCTTCGTCTCGTCACCGATGAACTTCATGATAGCCGCAACGGCTTTATCGCTTGATCCAGTGCCGAGCAGAATGACGTTCTCGCGGGGCTGGCTCTCCTTCTTGCGTGTGCACGCCTTGTTGTTAGAGACCGGGGGCGGGTGGGCGACGTGGGCACAGGTCAAGAGTGCAATACGGCTGTCGGATTCATCGGTGCTGAGACGGAGGAACAAGCCGCCTGTGCCCTCGTAGTAAGGCCTCTTCTGAGGCGCGATGGCGAGACCGAGAGTGGGGGTGAAGGGCTTGCGGAGGCCAGGAATGCCCTGCAAGTCATAGGTCGGGTTGAAGCCCATGAGCTTCCCCTGGCGGCGGTAGACGGATTCGACAAACGCGATTTGGATCTCGGGGAAGCCAGCTGCCTAGAATACGAAAAAAAAGTTAGCGCTTTGTTCATTCGTAACGTGGATTTTTGCTTACCTCGAGGATCACATCGACAGCATTAGCAGCAGCCACAGCAGCTTCATACGCAAGGGAACGCGGATTCACGCCGATACTAATCACGAAATCGCAAATCAACTCCGCCTGACCCTTATTCGCATATGCAAGAGGGTCGACCGTGTTCCAGTCCACCTGGAGCGACTCGAGCAAGGCGACGATGTCCCACGCAGTTTTGAGCCAGGTCGGGGCGATCCCGTGGTTGTAGATGGGACGGGCAGCGCGCCTGATCTTCTGGGACTGAGGCCCTTGGGCAACGGGCCACGCAGGCCCGGTCTTGTAAACGCAGAGCGTGCCAGATCCGTAGAAGTCCGTGATGGCAGCCGGGTACTTGGCGAGTACGAGACTCAAGTGGTCCTCCTCGCTGACGGACATGATCTTGGGAGCTGTAAGGCTGGTCGGAGAGAAGAGAGTCGCGGTAGGAGAATAGAGGAGCGAAGTAGTCGGGGAGACAACTGCGCCGTCAGGAGACAGAGATGAGTCGATCCCGTTTTCACCGCCACGGAATTTGCCGTTGTGATCGTAATATAACATCATCTGAGGGGCCAGGATTCGGACGATATCGAGAACGACGATAAGTTTTCGTGAGGAGCCAGAGGAAGCAGGTAGCGTTCTGGGAATTCGAGAACAGAGAAAATATGTCTAGCTACAGCGATTATCGTCTCACTTATATACATCTCTACTGTTGGTTGAATATTGAACACAGAGTACTATGACGTCGATGATCCCTTTCTGCGTGACGTCAGACGTTACTTGTTCAACAGTCCTTACGAAAGATTTAAATTTTCCTTGACAATCTCAAGCGAAGGCGAGAAATTTGTCAAGGGGGGGCGAAAAACGGGCCCCCTGGGGATTTTATTCTTCAGGGGAGCCCGGGTTACTCAAGAACCGCCGATCCATCCTCTCATCTAATAAACGAGCCTCGTGGAGTCGGCTGGCTTACCGCAAAATTGCTCTGCAATCTTCGCAGGTCGTGTATCCGCCTGGCCACATACGATTGATCTTTACCGTCCCCACGCGTTGTGGATACGAGCAGGACGGGCATCAGTATTTCATCTTCCTGTGCGTCATGATTCGATTTTCTCACCGCCCGATCCCCGGCGGTGAGAGTGGGTTCGCTCATCAACTTGATTGGTCTCTTTGCAAGCTCGTCCATTT
>Ga0307514_10005487_pt1 | contig 11279 bp, 11 predicted proteins | sample 16_EM_MG_FD_203088 | JGI IMG/M metagenome (GOLD analysis project Ga0307514, IMG submission 203088) | Populus trichocarpa ectomycorrhiza microbial communities from riparian zone in the Pacific Northwest, United States - 16_EM | ecosystem: Host-associated > Plants > Roots > Unclassified | place... | reverse complement strand
AGGCCATGCCCGTTTTACGTTTGGCCCGCCCGAATATTGTAGGCCGTCCCGGGCCATGAGAAAAACCGCCTAGTCCGTCCTAGGCCGACCTCGTGGACCGACTAGCCGGCCTGTTGCCCACACTGCTGTATGAACATGGGTATCAGGAGTTCTTTAATGGAGGATAATCGTCCGCCGTGCAAAGCAGCATATGAGAGTTGCAGTAAATTATCAAGGTTGATCGGATGGACAACATACCGGGAGTCAATATGGTTTGTATCCTCGGCCTCCAAGCGACGCATAAGCTCTGGTATGTCAGAAACTGTACCCTGCATACCTTCACCCATTTCTGCTAGAGGTATGTCGTTCTCATGCACACTGGCCTTCTCGTTCTGTGTTTCTGGTGTTGTGATCGGGGATCTGGGCGCCGGCAAGTCAAGAACTAGATCTGTGCCGCCAGTGTGACCACTGCTACAGCCTTGGGCCCCATCTCCTGCGACGGCATGTAAGGCTTCTAGCGAAGCTTTAACAGCTGGGGAGGGCTCTGGTGCTCCTGCCTGTCCAACTTCCCCCTCACCGACAGTATTACTGTTCCTAGGCATTGCCCCCGCAATAATATCTGTCTCCCCGATCATCTCACACAGATCCATGCGCGATCTGACGTTTTTCAGCCCCGCGAAAGCCTTGCCATAGTTTAAACCAATAGCCGCCAGGGCCTCATACAATGCATCTTTGGAAATGAGCCGCAAACCCTCCCGAACCTCATTAGAGAAGACATTAGGCTTGGGCACATGTTTTCTCGGTATGGTGCAAATTGACCCAGTGCAATGTGTTACCATTCCGGCTGTGTGCTCGCCCATTGTGCGGATTGCAAACGCGAACCACTTGGATTCGTCCCTGGAATTTCGTTGTTTCTGTCGGAGTGTCAGAAACAGCACTGTGCCTCTGATCGCGCTGAGAGTTTCTGTACCAGCAATTGCTGTCAAAATAAGTGGCTTGTGGATGGAGATGCGGCGCAAAAGGAAAGCCTCCTCAGGCTTGAACTTGCCCAAGGACTCGAGGTGTTGTGTCAGTGCTTCGATGGCCATGCAGATATATGCTGTTGCGGGAATAGTGATGTTGCCGACTACTTGGTGATGCTGAAGCCACGGTGCGTTGGCAACACTGAGAACATTCATCCACTGCGGCTCAGAAGAATCGTTCCCTGGAATTCTACTTCCGATCAAATCATGCCTCCCATGTTTGCGAAAGCGCCATTCTTTGGTTCGTTGTCCTTCCAACCAATACTTCTGTGAGTGATCCCATGCGTATGAAGGGAGATCAACGAGGACGTTTCTGCTCTCGTACTGGGGTATATCAGTCATGTCACCCGCTATTGGTAGCTCATTGGCACCAGGTACAATCCATTTCTCCACTCCATTGATAGCTTCGAAGTTCAAATCTGTATGCCCTAGAGTGTACAACCTTCCAGCTGTGTCCAAAACCGCCTTCACTGCACACTGCCCGCGAACAATTGTTGGGATATACTCCAATGCCTCAGCACCCAAACCCATAGCATCACGAATATGACGAATGGGACCTGATAGGCTACTGTGTGAACCGATTTCGATCAAGGTATCAGTGCCGACGCTGCGCACCATGTTTTGCACCGAATCAGAAAAAAGGACAGGGGACTCGAGGTTCCGCCGCCAATACTCTGCCGTCAATCTCTTGTCGTCTAATTGCAATAACTCACCAGTCACAGAAGAAAACATTGGGCAGGTACCATCCGTGTCTCGTGGCACAAAGTTAGTAGTATTCTCCAAGAGGTCCAGGTACGTTGCGCCTATGGGCTGCATGTGGTGAGAATGGTAGGCCACTGGAACAAGAACGTAGCGAACGGAAGCCCCAGCCTCGGCAAGCTCATGCTGAAGGCTCTTGATGCATTCGGCATCACCGGAGAGTGTAACACTCTTTGGGCTGTTGACACATGCAATTCCAACTTTTCCTTCATACGCGTCGAGTTTCGGCAATATTTCCTCCTTTCCCATCCTAACGGCTAACATAGCCCCTGCTACCTGAGAGGCTTGGGAGCAGACACGGCCGCGATAGTAAGCTACGATCATAGCCTGCGAAGCTGTGAGAAGCCCTGCAGCATATGCTGCTGCAATCTCACCACTTGAGTGGCCCACAACTGCAATGGGGCGAATGCCCCAGGCCTGGAGAAGATCCACCAAGCAAATCTGGACCGCCGTACATAGCACTTGTGAAAACTGGGCATCATTTATACGGGTCGCACCATCTTGCTTTTCTAGCTCCTCTATGGCACAAAGTCAGCACCGAAGCTTCACCTGGATATTCGAACTCAGTTACACTCAGTCCTCACCTTGCAAATTCCATTCGGGAGCATCAGGGAGACCCTCCAAAGCTTTACTAAGTCGCTCCAAGGTCCTTAGTGTCAGTGGGAATACCGACATAAGCTCTATCCCCATGTGTGGCCATTGCACTCCTTGCCCAGTGAAGACAAACCCAATACGTCTCTTTCGTGCTCCCGATACTTCTTGAGAGCATTGCGCATCATCAGCGAACCCAGCCAGCTGATCAACAAAGGGAGGAATTGTAGATGTGGAAAACACGCCATATGCTCTGGTTGAGAGCACAGATCGTCGAACACCTAAAGTATAGGCTAGGTCTGGTAGCAGGCTGTCTAGGGATGGCCTCTCCTTTAGCGCAGCTGCTAATTGCTTGATGTATGACTTGAGGCAAGCCTCTGACTTCGCAGAAAAGGGTAAAAGGTAAGGGCGGTTCAGAGTACCTTCCCACGGCTGTGGGTCTGCGGGTGCTTCTGTAGGACCATAGGGAAGCAGAAACCGCTTTCGTTTGATCAGAGAACCGCACCCTCTCATCAGAGGCCCGTGCGTCTGAAGATAGGAATTCACATCATCACAAATTATGTGTACATTCGCACCCCCATAGCCATAAGAATTTACCGAAACACGCTTAGCTGGTTTATCCTTTGGCCACGGTGTGAGTTCTGTGGGCACTTTAATATTCCAGGCGTCGAATTGGACTAACCCCCTCAGTTAGTAATAAGATGCATAGCGAAACAAGTCGGAATCCTTACTTGCGGGGCTCGGGTTCACAAACTCAATGTTTGGTGGAATCTGCTCTGCCTCCAATGCTAGTACAGCTTTAATAACACTGGTTAGGGCACTTGCAGCTTCAGAGTGTCCCATGTTTGGTTTCGTTGAACCTATGTGAAGGGGGTCATCTGCCCGCCTTGTGTTTCCAAACACTTTGCCAATTGAGCGGGCTTCCACAGGGTCCCCAGCCTTTGTACCGGTTCCATGACATTCAACATAAGCTGTTACATTGAAATCGGTTATCCCCGCAGCCGCGTAAGCTTGCCGGATAGCTGCCTCTTGTGCTTCTGCAGAAGGTGATGCAATACCTACGGTCTTGCCATCTGAGTTCGCAGCGGATGATCTAATGATTGCTCGAATGGGGTCACCATCCCGAAGGGCATCACTCAGTCGTTTCAGGTAGATACAGTTGATACCCTCTGCTCTCCCATAACCGTCAGCACGCTCATCGAAGCTTTTGCTAGGGCCCGTTGTCGACATAACGCCTAGAGCGCCCATGGCCATGAAGAACTCTGGTGTGATCATGAGGTTTGTTCCCGCTACGAGGGCAGAGTGAGCTTGAGCTGTTTGGTCACGCAGCTGTTGGCAGGCAACATGCAAGGCTATTCCAGTCGCTGAGCACCCAGTATCAATAGTCATGCTAAACATTTTGCACCAAGATTAGTCTGGTGGGCACGCAGCCATGAAGGCGCAGGCGAGGAAACGCAGTACAGAGCTTACCTTGGCCCTTTCAGATCAAATATATAGCTCACGCGGTTGCTAATGATTGCCCTCCCGGTACCCGTCACCCAGATAGCCTCCATTGCTCCTTTGCCCTCGGATATGACGTTTGTCTTCTGTAATCCTTCATAGTCACTCGTCCAGGCTCCAACATAGACGCCTACATTCTTTCCCTTCAGAGTGTCTGGGGGCACACCCGCACTCTCTAGGCACTCCCAAGTGACCTCAAGCAACATCCGCTGCTGCGGGTCCATGGAATTTGCCTCAAGTGGGGGAATGTGAAAGAAGCGTGCATCAAAAGAGTTTAAAGGATCGTCAGTGAGAAAATGGCCACCAGGCATGGGCAATGATCCGAGACGGAGGGTGCTAGTTGGGTAGTAAAACGAGGAGTGGGTGAATCTGGATTCGGGGACTGGGCCATACGTGGCTCCCTTATGGCTGAGCAATTCCCATAGTGTAGAAGGAGAATGAACAGAGCCGGGGAGCCGACAGGCCATTCCGATGATGGCGATCGGCTCCAGCACAGCTTCTGGCTGGGTGGTCATTATATTGGACTGCGGAAATGTAGTGTACCAATTGCAACAGTTTACTTTGGAGCGCTGGCCCTCAGTGAGATGGTTATGAAGGAAACGAAGAGGATTTCTGGCAGCGACTGCACCTTTATTGCCTCGGGGGAATCGTATGCAAGCCCAAGTTGGGTATAGAGTACCTATGTATGTGCCGACTATCTTCCTCGCTACTTTGAAGTAGCACTTAACTACTTATCGATAAGCCTAGGTACAGCAAGTAGTTGACCAGACTCGTCAGTAGGTGCCACATATGAAGTGTTCTCGTGCCCAGACTCTCTGCGCTCGCTGCCAAGCCAATTAATGAATTGTGCGACCAAGGCAGGAGTGAAGTACCGACCTGCCCTTGCAAGATCTACAGTAGTACAAAATCCGCTGCTGCGTGGAGAGACAAGGTACTTAGTCTCGTTGAGGTTGTAGTTGTCAATGGATACGAGGTAAGTAGCAGGTAACTATCGATTCGTGACTAGGTTTAAGCCGTTGCGATGTTTCCGATCGCGCGGGGCACTTTTCCTATTGACGGATACAACCCACATCCCATGCATGCTGCTGGGGAGTCTCTCATTTCGGCGATCAACGTGTGTGTTAAAGTACGAGAGACATTCCGGTTTGAGCACGGAGTTCGGTGCACCCATTAATTATGACTAGGATGCGCATATCTACCGAATACGTAGTCTGGATCTCGGCTCCTTTGGTAAACCCCACGATGGCTCAAAAGGTACAGTATGTACTGCATCTCGGGTCAGTCTGCGGTAACTAAACTAATAGCCAGCTCCTGTACCAGAAAAGGCAACCTACAAGCGGGCGACATGCCCTCGACAGCGGCGTTTCAGATCAATGCCGGAAATGGGGGAGGTATGCAGAAACCAGGAAGCATGTTGCCCTGGTCTGTATACATGGCGAGGATATCGGAAAAAGGTGGGGGACGTGGGAGCAGATGGACGAGAGGGAAAGGTGGATGAAGGAGGCCAAGGACCCGGATGCGCGTTGAATAGTCTGGTTGACACAAGCCGCTCGTAGCTCGTTGAAACGTTTTTCGCGGATCTCGACTGACGCTATGGGAGCGGGGCTTGTTCTCGTGCCCAGACTCTAAACCTGCGCTGCCGCCAAGACAATTAAGCGGGGCTATGATTTTACGAATCTCCTTTGTCAAGTATTTATTTCAGTGGACGATGGCTGGGAAAAGAGGGCGTAGCGGCGGAAAAGTGCGCATATATTTGGCCGAGTGGGGGCATAGCGGAGCCGGATATGTAGTCCAAAGCAGCTGGACCTTTCTATCTTTTGGGCAGGGCGGTTATGCAGCATGTTGTTCCATGTGTAAACCCAATCCTTTAAAGGTGCGGGAATGGGGCCACCTCATAGCCTAAGGCTCCCTTCGGGGGAAAGGCGTATAGACTGCCAGTTCCTGTCGTTGTTGATGACAGAATAGAAGTTCGATGGAGGTATAGAGTTCATAAAATCAAGTAATAGCTACAAGGTCCATCCAAATCCAATTGCAGAGTTTCCCATCAAACCCAATCCAATCCTAACGTGCTTTCCCATACCGTCCCATATATCCATGTGTCATAAATTTCCCATTATTCGAACCAAGACCGGACAATGGGAAAACTGGCAGAGTGCCTCCAATCAAAGTTCCCAAAACCTGAATGCCATAGGTTGGATACCACCCTAGGGGGCAAACCGTTTGTCAAATGTGTATTTGCAGGTCCCTATGAAGGAGTCCCAACAGCCTGAATCATAAGACAAATACTATTAGCAAGCTTTTAAACCAGGATATTACACTCCCGCGATGAGTGTTTCTCAGTGACTAACCCTGTAGTTTTTCATAAGGGCAGCGCTCTTTGAAGCATTGTGCCTGAGAGTATAGGAATTCTGGATCACCGCATTTACAACCCACGTCGGTAATGGGGCAGCCAGCATGACCGCGCTCTAATATACAGCCTTGCTACAAAAATTATCTGAGTTAGTATAAGTATCACTATATTTGGACTCTAAGAGCATACATACAGCACATGGATCGAACCTCATAAGGACATTGATGCTTTGCAAGGCGGATGGTATTTGGGCGACAAACTTTGCCACATTCAAAACCCGTTCTGGTAAGGGGAGAATAACAGCAGTTGCTCCAACGGCAAACATGGCGGTACCAAAGTATGACACTGAAGCGAGCTTCATTTTGCAGATATTGTGGGTTTGAGCGCAGGTTGTATTAAGTGTAGCGGTTCTTCCAAGTTAACTGTGATTCCGCAGCTACTCTAGGAGGCCGGCCGTGAATATATACATAAGCTCAGGAGCTGATTTCTAGTTTAACCGTTGTTGGAATTGTCAAGTAAAGGCGAGAAGATTAAGAGACTCATGTCGGGATGTCTCATGAGTGCAGCTATCTCGGGAGTGAAGCTATCGTGAAGGTATTGGGGGTAAAGATCACCGGGGATTTTGCAACCCGAGGGTATGGTGCCGAGACAGCTTTTCATTAGCGTTTTGGTGACTACTAATCACCTCGCCTACTCCACAGCATTCCCGGAGTCCTTCCAAAATTGTACATAGACCGAGGTGAAACTGGAGCCACGGTAGGTAGCCAGAAATTGGTTCAATTACAAGTACGGAGTAGGTACCTCGTAAAATTTGGGCTATAATATATACAGAGCTAAACAGTAGAGATAGATGTATACCACAAAAATTCGTCTGGCCAGCCACACATATTTGTTTTAGCGAGCCAAGAAGACTCCCCTGGGAAAACAAGAGACCGAGGCTAACAAAATCCGTTGCTACAGTTCCTAAAGTGGAAAGACAAGGGGGGGTCTTACTATCGATTCTTATCGGATGTATCCGATCTTGTCTCGGACCTAGTTGGCATACTGAAACTACTTAAAGAACAGAGGAGCGTCAATGATCAACCTAGGCAACATGCACCGTTGCCAAGACGAGATTCTACGGCATAAGCATGCCCTGAAGGGGTGCCTATCTCCGTGTTCAGACAGAATTAGGTATGTTGTCTGTGCGCGTACTGAATCAACTCGGAGTACCTACCAGATCAGCAGGTCCTGGTTCAGCCCGCATCCTGTGGAAGTGAATCAACCTCCAGTGGCAAATTCAACGCTACAGTCACCAGAATCGACTTGGATATCGTTACCACCGCTTCTTATGGGCGGGCCAGGGTATGTATATATCTACTGGTATTTCCCTGAAGCTGCGGCAGTCACTAATTTTCGTTCTGCGACCGCTCGATACATACAAAGCTCAAGGTCTATATACACGAATTCTACCAATTTATCCCTTTGAAGAAATGCGACCTTCACTTAGCGCAGTCTTTTTGGCCCTCGTTGCTCTTGTCGCTAACTTCGGTTTTGCTACAGCTGGTGCTCTACCAGCAGAATTGGAAACGTTGCCGGAGTGTGCCGTGAGTACTTGGTTACCCGCTCCCAATGATTACCCAGAGATTCTTGGTTGCGGTGGAAGTCCCAATATCACTGACTGTACTTGGCTTTAGAAAAAAACGATGGATCCTAGCGGCTCTAAATGCTTTCATACCGATAATAAGAATCACGTGACAGTCGATCGGGAGTGTTTCTGTAATGATGGTCCGTTCCTGATTGACTTTGTCGATGCGCACGCCGCGTGCGGGCCTGAGGAAAAACTTAGTAAGGCGTCTGGTTCCTGATAGCTTGTGCATTCGCTAATATTCCAAACACAGAGGTTCTGGAAGTATGGTGGGGGTTTTGCTCCACATGCTACGATCCTCGAAAGTAGTACAGAGTGATGTAGCCTAATGTAAAACTGCTAGTTTCCTTGTCTTTCCTCATATTGCCTCACCTGTTTTTCGGTTCTTCCTGTTTCCTTTTGAATATATCAGGGTTTCACTGGGGGGGGGAGAAGGAAGAAGGAAGAAGGAAGGAACGGGTTTTAATTTATGGCATGTCATTTAGGATTCGGGATTTGGGGGCTCTGGGATAGTTCGGGGGGAATTTGTATTGGAATCTTGATGTCAATCAACAGGAAGAATATACCTAATATAAAGAGCTATGAGATTAAGCCAACGAAAAAGGAGAGGATGTAGAATTACAATACCTACAACTAGAGTACCAATATAACGTGCAGCGTTGCTGATCGAGTCCTTGTATGGGATACCTAGTCTATCCTCGTGAGCAACTAGAAAACTCCAATGCACTATTTGGGGTTCATAATGAAGGTATGGTTAGTAGTAACTGATGCACAAAATATCACGGACATACATACATATTGGATACGTACGTAGAAGGGGAACACTTGGAAGAGTCCCAGCAATTAATAGTATGATGGGTCAATTCATATGTCCCAATTCCATGATTGAAATTATTTGGGGTGCCGAGCTTCGACCCAAATAACCTGTACTGGTCGATAACAAAGGCCACAGTAATATAATTGTAGCTCAACGACCCCGCAACTCTGGAGACATCGAAGAATCTGCTCTCGGCCCCAGGCTCTTATCTACCTACACTAAAATAATAATACTTCGGGGAAAGATCTTATGTGCGGGTGTTAACTACACTCTAAGTAGCCTAGTCTTGGCATTCGCTGTGACGGATGTGAGATTAGAGTGTTGATACGCACGTGACTTTCCCGAGCAGGCTAGCCCCAAAGGAAATTGCCAAACTAAGCCAGTTAATTTGCTGCGACTACCCAATTTGGTACATACCTTTTTACACCAAAATGTCCAGCATGATCACATTACAAAGTGTAATGTAACAAACCATGTCTAGATATGTACATATCTCATTTTGTATGCTATGCAGGTGGCCAGGTTACAGCCTAGAATATTTTTGAATCGAGAGTACCCCTATGGTCTTTACCTCCACCCGCAACATGTTAGTCGTTTGTTTACCTACGAGTGGTGGGTACACAAGTTTTTAGTCACCTGCACGAGTTTTAGCCGGTATTGGTTTTCCTCTTTTGGGGGGTATAAGGTCTTGTACGTACCTGGATACGGAGTAGGGAGCGGCCCGATGGTTGGATAATCCCGCCGAGTTTCCACTCGGGAATGCGGTCCCTCGCCATAAGCTAGATAGCTTGAATACGGGTACTGATTTTCCAATTATGCAGCCAAACTGGTACTTTTCAACCTTAGTCTACTATAGCGGGAAAACCACCCAAGATTTAGCCTTGTGCATGTTTTATTCTGTAAGAATTACAGGCTATAGGTAGGCTGAATTGTTGCGGTTGCACTTGGAGACGTGAGGATTGTGGTTGAGAGGGTAATTGTTCGCTATGGCTAAGAATTCTCTTAAAGACTTGACTTGCTATGGAATAAAAGCTCTACCGAAAACAAAACATATACGGAAAAACACAGCTCTTTTATCCTTCGTGGGTTTTTCCCAATTACCCTATTTCGGAACCCCTGTCATTTCCCAATTGTCCTATTCCAGCGTTGCTTATTGCCGTGACTCTTCATAGGTGGCGAGAGTTATTCACAACAGCGACTTGCAGCTGGTCGGAATGGGAGCCATCTCTCCATCCAGTAGCCACTCTGCGGAGGCAATATGAATACTCCAAACATGAGCTTGGAATGCTCCTCGCATTTGTGTTCTGGCTGGACTGTTACCCATAATAGTAGATATCCACGGGGATAGCTCTGGTGCTGAGGCTACGGCTTGGTTGTATTGTAAGAAAGAATACTTTGCTTGCACCCTTGGTTGAACCGCACTTGCAGGCCAGTCACTCTATAGGAATATTGCATGCGTTGCAAGTATAATGTCTTCAGGCCGTAAGGACCAAGTGGAAATAATAATTCTTGCTTAATTACAACTCTCATAGCCCTCATGTATTCACTTTTCTTACAGCCAATCTAGTATTCCGTAATCCCCTGTATTTCTGCAGGATCATTCTGGCAGTAATGCATCTTGGTCCTTCTACACTATTTCCGACAAACTAGGTACTATATATACATCTACAATACAACCCTAAATTTTGAGCCTAGTTTTACAACCTTTTGATATGACTGTAGCCACAGCGACTAGGCTAGCTAATGCATATGCTGGGTTCGTGCTTAAGGATGGCAAGGATAAATATGTCAATGAATCCCTTACATGGCTTCATCAATGACAAATATCTTAAAGAGATCAAAATCTTCTTGATTGAGCAGGCTGCATATGCAGTAAACACCATTCTGCATCACGATGTCACATACAAAGTACTTGTTCTGCATCCCTCTTGCCCTCTTGACTATAGCCCATTCGGCAAGCCCCAAATGCCTGATTAGTTCTGTAATCTCTGCTCGTGTGAAACGTAGATATTCAAGAGCCTCTGTATCCTCCCATCCAGCATCCACTAGTGACCAGTCTTTTTTCTTGGAGCTCGATATGATGTATTGCTATCATCATCACCATTGGAGGAAAAAGAAGATTCTGCATCAATGTACTGCCCTATCAGCTGTACCTCCCATGATATTGTTTGCCATATCTGATGATTACTAATAAGAGATAGGACGAGAGGTATCTATAGAATAATAGTAAAATCTCTTGTTGGTGTTACAAGGATCTAAGTAGGTTACATAGGTGATATCTAGTATGATTCTTTCTTGCCTGCCCCAAGTATGTACCTACCCTACCATATATCATCAGGATTAGGATGTGGATCACCCCATTATTTTAGTGCCTAACGTGGGACCAAGTTATTAGAGCGGTTTTGATTGACATAAGCTATTGCCAAATTAGTTATAGTCACTTATAAGAACTGAAACACATGACGGGGGGATGAAGAAAGATGACAATGGGATGAAGCAAGATGACGATGGGATGAAGAAAGGTGACAATGAATAAACATGGAAATAGCAAACAGGATAGAAGCAAAGTATAGGTGGAAGAAGAAAAAAGATATAAGGACGTACTCTAGGACGCTCCTCAAGAGGAAGTTGACA
>Ga0307514_10005486_pt1 | contig 11279 bp, 9 predicted proteins | sample 16_EM_MG_FD_203088 | JGI IMG/M metagenome (GOLD analysis project Ga0307514, IMG submission 203088) | Populus trichocarpa ectomycorrhiza microbial communities from riparian zone in the Pacific Northwest, United States - 16_EM | ecosystem: Host-associated > Plants > Roots > Unclassified | place... | reverse complement strand
TCTACAATATACACTTTTAAATGAAAATTTTTTAAGTTTAAAATTTACATATACTCCCTCAAATGAAAGTCTTTCAAGGTTGAAACTCATACATATTCATATTATTTTTTGTTTTATTTTTTATAAAATAGAATGAAAATAATGAAATTTAAATTTGTAATTACTTAATTAATAAAGTCTTGATACCTATCTCATTTAAAAACTTAAACTCTTAAGTGAAATCCCAATATATGATTTATATAATTATTTAATACTTTTAAAGGTGTTTATAATATTGAGGGTTTAAAATTTAAATATTTTTTATTTTAAATTAATTTTTTTGATATTAAAAATAAATTTAAAAAATATTAAATATTATTTTAATATATTCAAAAACAAAAAAAACATAACCTCACAATCAAAACAAATTTTTAAATATGAAAAAATAACCTAGGTACCCGTATATATCCGATGTACTACTCAGTCGAGCGAAGTTTAAAAGCGTTGATTCTTGGATATTGTGATTGTTTTGAGCGGTAACACACTGAAACATGAACGACAACAACTACGGCGGCGAGTTCGGAGATTGTGTCATTTATCTTTTTGGTGATGAATTTTGTGGTTTCGTGTGGAGGATAGTAGAGGGGAGAGTTTTTGACGGGGTAGAGGAAGGACTCGCCGGTGGCGGGGGTGAGGTGTTTCCAGAGGAGAAAAGGAGTTGAGTGAGTCCGAGAAGGAGCGAGTCGGGGTGAATTTGTTTGTAGAGATTGAAGAGGAACTCGGCTGTGGATCGTTGGCCATTGGGATTGAGTTCAGCGTTTTTTTATTTGCAGGTGTGTGGAGATGGCTTCAAAACGAAGCGGAGGGAAGATTTGAGAGAAAAAGAAAGGGGATTTTTGAAACTAGTGTATGGGTTCTGGGACTTCTGCTCCTCGGGTTCCTTATTGTGCGGTTGCGGGCGTTTAATGCACTTGATTTTGCATAAATGAAGAATTTGAGTTACTTGAATCTCGTGGCGAGAAAAGGTTGGGATTTTGAGTGTGGATTATGAGACTGTTGCTAAACATGGCTTCACTGTCCGCGCTATTGATCTTGAATTCCACGCACACACAGAAAAAGTTCCAGACCCACCACAAATATCAAATCCAATTCTAATTCCTCCACTCACTCAATTTCTTTTTACTCAAGCACTCAAATTTCCTGCAACCGAGACCACTCCAAGTTAAAATCTATTCACTAACAGGTTTCCAAAGTGAAACACAAAAACGGTAAGATCCACTTTTGGAACAGACTTTGCAAGGCATCTTCTTATGGGCAGAGGCTCTCATCCACGCAAAATCAACCTCTGGCTAAGGCTCCAATCATCAGGACAAGGCCCATAAACCTTGCAAGCCATATACTAAGACAACAAGTCTGCAAATTTATCACAAGAATGACCCATTGAAGCCACCATTTCAGTGATATCAGCTCTTGAATCCTTACCAGGAGGGAGTCAATGGCGCTGCAAAAATAATTTGAGCTCACTTGCAGTATCGGGCCTTGAAATACCAATAGCTCCGCGACTATGGGCAAATAAAACCCCTGCCTCACACCCTCGCGTAATTTTCTCCAGTATGTTGATATTCACCACTGATAGTACCAGACGTGGAAGGTTACACTATTCATTTGCATCTTCTTAAGAAAAATGCGTGCAAATCCATTAGTAAATGGTGACTGTTGAAGATTGACGATGGTGGTTGCTGAGGGGTCAAATGTAAAGGGAAGGTGGCTGCTAGTCTTGGTGTTTAGGATAAGAAGATGGGTGGATAGTTTTGTAATTTTAATAGGCTTAGGGGTTTTTTAATTATTAATAAAAAAACAATAATAAATTTATATATAATCAAGTAATTTCTATTGATTTTTTTTTTTTTTGAAAATCGTAAAGTTTAAAATGCAAAGTATAACTTTTTAAAATCCGATAAGTATAATTTTAAATTTACAGGATGTTTGCGGTAAATTTCTCTAAATAAAATTACACGTGACGCTACCCCAAGGTCCCAAACTGATTCCCTCCTCTAGAACCAAAAACATCCCGCCCTGTGTTCCCGCCAAAATGAAAAAAGGAAAAAGAAAATAAATACAAAGCACAGAAACGGAAGAGGAAGCGGAGACAAAAAATCGATCGCTAACTGGTCGAAGGTTGTAAAAATGGAGAAGACAAACGCAGCACCGACTGGTTGTTACAAGTGTGGACGTCCAGGCCACTGGTCCCGTGACTGCCCTGATTCAAACCCTAACCCTAACCCTAACCCTAGCTCCAATCCCAATTCTCCCAGATCTTTCCCTTCTAATAACAATAGCAGCAGCAATAACAGTAATTATTTCAGTGGTAGCAACTCAAAACCGGCAAAAGCAGCAGAGAAGCCGAAGAAAGTGCCAAGAAGTAGGCCAAAGCTCACACCCGAGCTTCTACTCGGGGAAGATAATGGGCTTGGCTTCATTCTTCGCCACTTTCCTCGCAACTTCAAGTATCGTGGCCGCGGGCACGAGGTACCATTTTCGATTTTAGCAATTTTGATCAATTTCAAGCAAGCATCAATTAAATATTTTATTTTCATATTTGCAACCCTTTTCCTTTAGTTGTCTGATGGTTATTTAACTTCATTCTCGATTTTATTTTATTCAAGTTCAATTATTTTTGTTCTGTTTTGTAGGTCAGTGATCTGGGAAACTTGATCGGTTTATACAGTGAATGGCACTCTCATTTGCTCCCTTATTATTCATTTGATCAATTTGTACATAAGGTGGAGCAAGTTGCCGCTACGAAACGTGCAAAGGTAAGAAAGTTCTTTTTGGAAAAATAGATTGAGCCCAAAATGGTATTTTTAGACCATAGCTGATGATTTACTAAGCTTATTAACATGTAGATACTGAATATGGGTGTCGTGACAACACACACATATCATTGTTTTTCAAAGAAAAAATGAATGCCATTTACCATAAGTTTAATCATTGTAAATGTAAAGTGAATGCCCATGCTTAACGCAGATCATATCATAAGCAATTTAAGAAATTTGACATTGTTGTAAGTATGACTTGATATGCACTAGATGTTTTTTGTGGGACTGTAGCTTAAACTTTATAAAAGCTACCAGAGGGTGTTCTTTTGGTACACCCCCTCTGAAATAAATAAATAAATAAAATTACATGCTTGAATAAATGAACAAAAAAATTGAGTTTGTCGTGTGGTTCTTCCTTAATTAAGATGAATTTAAGGCAGGAACTGATCTTACAATTATAGCCAAAGTAGCTTATTAGGAGATCCAGTATTTCTGATGATTTGCTTAAGGACCTTTTGTGGAAGGTGTTGGGCAACAGAACATACAAAGCACGAATATGTATGCACACAGACAACTTCCATGAATCTTCTCATATTAATTTTTTGCACTATTTTGAGCAGATGTGTGTTCGAGAATTGAGAGAGAGAGTTGCCAGTGGAGGGGATCCAACAAAGTTGCGTGAATCCTTAACTGAACATGTCAGTGCAAATGTTGAGCATGGTATGCTGGCTGTCTTGCTGTTACAGACGCATTCTGGTCTCACTTATGTTTGCATATTTATTGGGTTTTTTTCCTTGAACCAAAACATACTCTGTATACCTTTGAAGGGACATGATTTATTCTATGGTTATTATGGTCTCTTAGAAATGGATAACAGCATAGGTGAATGTGCAACCATTCATCCAATAAAAAAATGTAAATGAAAAGAAAAAATTAAGTTTCTTGTTGGCTTTTAGAATTTTTATGGGTAAAGTTTCATTTTTTTTATGATAGACTTGCTTAACTTCCCTGTCATTGGTCTTTAGAAATTTCTTGATATAACTCACAACATTGCAACATTCTCAGTGCTAGGCTACCAATTTTCCTGTTCCACATGTAAGCAACAAGCAGTCGACACTATGTTCTAGAGCATTCTGGCAGAAATGGCTCTCTAAAGCAGCTAGACTACCTTTGGGTGCCGATCAATCCTGACTAGAGCCCAAAAAAAAAAAAAAGAGCCACTATCTAATAATGCTCCCTTTGAAATGGGTTTTTGAGAGAATTTAGTGACAGTCCTGTTGTTTAATATCAGTGCATGAAGGGATTCCTCTCAAGAGAATCTGTCTCATGTTTGGATGCTTGATAGCTTGATACTTTCCCATAAAATTAAGTCATTTTGCTGTTATGCTCTAGAGATGCATTTCAATTTTTTTTTTCAATCAAGTTAGGACATCGTGCCTAATTTTCTCTCTGGGGCTATAAACAGAATAGTTTATTGGCTTGATAGTTCCTTATTGAACTTGAGATCTGACTTGTATTCTTTGCCCAACATTTTGGCAAGAAATAGTTCATAAAACCTGCACCTGTTTGACACTTGACTGAGCTCAAGCATCCGATTAAGTACTGCTGCCAACATAAGATGCTTTTGTTTTTATACCTTAGTGCGGTTCTCATGTCCTTGTTGAATTCTCTTAGATCTATCTACACCTGATGAAGGCTTGAACTCTGAGGTAACTCATAATGAGGAAGATCCACTTTCAAAGAACCAAGATGTGGATGGTTTACCAGAAGACATGCTTCATGAGGTTTATGATAGGGCTACTGAAGTAAGTGCTATTTCATTCAAAGTTTTTCCAAGGTTATTTATTTCCTCACATCTGTGGTTCTCTTTGTTTGTCAGAAAAGAGGAACTTGTGCAATTGATATTTCATTTAGTGGATAGCATAATCAAATATATAATTCTAATGTTTCTTCTTGTTCTCAAAGATTCATTAATTTTAATGCTAATTATTATTTTTGGTAATAGCCTATGGATAACATTAATTGAAAGATTTGCCATGAGATCCTGATTTGTTCCTTGTTTTAAATGACATAGCTTGGTGGTGATTTAGAACAAAGAGGAAAGGAAGATAAGCCTCAAATTCACCATGGTTTTTTGAATTCACTAGAAAAAGGAATCACCTTAAAACATGAGGAAATCCATATCATGATCTATGCTTCTGTTTCTCTTGGGTGTATTTGCGGGTGGATTTCCATTTTGTAGATTCTTTTGCTAGGCTGGATTTATTGGTGCATGTATATTTCTTCAATCCAAGAGCCAACAAAATCATTAGTTTAAGTTTAAGAACTATGGTTGCCAACTCATATAAACTTTGATTAAGAGTCCTGAAGTGGATTGTTGTTTCCGAAGGTGGTATGTTACCAATGGTCTAGGCTTAAAAAGAATGAGGAGAATGTATGAGCTATGGCTATATTTAATAATGTATGATGGTCATTTTAACTACAGGAACCAACTCAGACCTTGGACAGGAGGGACATGGAATTACCAAATGAAATTAATGGAGCTAGCTGCTCCAATGAAGTTTCGATCTCGGAAGAACAGAAAGCTCGCATGGAAGCTAACAGGTTGAGGGCACTAGAAAGAGCTGCAGCTCGGGCTCAGTCATAGCAGTCAAGCTGTTTATTTGGTTCGTCTTACGCATTTAAAGACTATGGGCTGTTTTATAGTATCCTTAATTGTTTACAATCAAGGATGATGGCTTTGTTTACTGCTAAGCCTAAAAAGAGTCGTGTTTTTCACAAATGATGATAGGGTGCATTTTTCATTGAAATAATCGTCTGAAAAGCATCTTTGTATATATCACTGCTGTCGTGATATTGCTGGGTTAGTAGCTGATATCGCCACTTAATATCTTATTTGTTTTCACGTTTTAAAAATATTTTTAAAATTTTTAAAATATTTTTTATTTGATTTAAATTAATATTTTTAGATTAATAAAAAATATTATTTTAATATATTTATAAATAAAAATTATTTAAAAAACAACAATAACTATACTTTCTAATACCTATACTTTCTAATACCTGGAAGGAAGGTCAACCCGAGGGGCAAAAACAGACGAGCGACCTTCGGAACAGCTAGACCAGGTAAGTGGCACAACTAGAGGAAACATGGACTTCATGTGATTGAGATCCCTCTCTAGGTAGCTCTTGTATTTTTTTAATAACTAATTGCTTGATTAATGGGCTGGACCAACATGGTTGTCTGAATAGCGAACGCAAGTGATCAGTGCTATTTTCCAAAAAAAAAAAAAAAAAAAACATTTTGTCATGTTTGACTGGTCCGTCGTTACTCGTCACCATTTTCTAGACTCGCAGAGAATAATTTTATCATGCTTCCTTAAATCAAAGTGGGAGCATTTTCAATTTATGGAAGGACCTTCATCGTACCAATTTAAGATTGAAATTTAAAATATTTCTTAATAACAGAGTTAATTGCATCTAGACATGACACTTTTATAAAGATAACTAACACCATAATTCCAGCCTAAAAATCTCGTGAGTTGTGTGGTGTCGTTTTCGTCTTTTGTTTTCAATTCTTTTTTTTTTTTAAATATAAAAACTTGTTTATATTCTTTTCAAAAAATAGCAACAAGTTTTGAAAAAAAGAAAAGAAAAGTGATTTCAAGTTTTCAAACTAGTTTTTAATACTTTTGTCATATGTTTTAAGAGCCAAGCTGGTTAAAGAGCTAGGAAATTGACAATGAGGGTTCAGGTCTGGACATGGATCGTGATGTCCAAGATCTGGTCTAGGACTAATGCTAGGGTTTTGACCAGAACAGGATTTGAGGCACTAAGGTTTTTGATTAGGAATTGATCTGAGATGTTTGGGGTTCAAGCTAGGATGAGATCCGGGGTGATCTAGAACTAGGCCTTACAGTGTGGTGTTTAAGACAAGATCGAGTTCAGGGCCCGGAGGTTCTAGTCGAGAGCGGTTCTGATGTGTTCAAAATTCAAGTTGGGACCATATATAGGGGTCTAGGGTTCGAGTTGGGACAGAGGTTCTTAGGATTGAGATGAGGGTGGATTTAGGGGGTTCGAGGAGCCTTGGATTTTGGTTTGGTGCGCTTGAGTTTTAGACTGAGTTTGGTTGGGTTCATGTCAGGATGTTTGATCAGAACCTGGTCCAGGGCGCTTGAGGTGTAATTTGAGACTAAGTTCAAAGCAATTAGAGTTTAGACTCAAAACTTAGGTGGCTCAAACATGGCTCTAATTCTGGCCCCACCCCAATTTAGTCTAAATCATGGTTAAACTTGGAGGTTGGTCTCGGCTATCAAATAAAACCAAAATGTATTTTTAAGGGAAAAAATAAAAATAAAAAACTAGAAAAAATATATATATATTTTAAAAAAACTGAAAACGAAATAATGTTTTTTAAAAATGATACTAAACCGCTTCTCATATTAAATAAATCTTCTCTTGATCAGCAGAAGTTACTGTTTCCATAATAATAGCATATACAGCGAAGAAGGAAGGAATTCAAAGGACCCGTTCAACATGGATGCGCGATCAACGTCTTCGGCCTGGATCTCAGGCAACATCGTCGGGACTGTCTACCCTAGCAAATCGTAATCTTGGTCCAAAATCATCTATCACCTTGGTTGTCAAATAAAATTCAACGTGACAGCTTGCAATTACAAAGACTTGATATGCTAGCTGCTCTCCCATTCATCATCCACGCAATTATGCGCATGTTGTGTTTGGATGGAAGTGTGATTATAATTGATTTTTAAAAATATTTTTGTTTGAAATAATAATTTTAAAGCATAAATACAATCGTGCTCAAAAAGAAGAAGAAGAAGAAAAACTGTTGCTACCACTAGCAGTCTATCGTACGGGGATTGCACCAGCAAACAAAGACACGAAAGCCATAACGCGAGCTCAACTACGTAATGCCACCCACTTGACTCCCATTTAATGCTGCCACGTTTCTTGTTAACTCCGAATTTATCACTGTCTACAAAGCATGTCTCCATCCTTTTGCCTGCCTTCATTTCCCTCACCCATTTCTCGAGACTCTTAACTGTACGCCTAGTGAAATATAAGGTTGTTCCTTTTCTCTTCTACTCAGCAGGCCTACCGCTCCCATTTACACATTCGTACGTACATACATACACTCACTCTTGAATTATTACCACCAGACCACACCACACCATTTACTTTTTTGTGGAGTTGTTATAATTAATAAGAACAGGCTACAAGATATTACAGGTAGATCTATGTGACATCTGGGAGGGAGAGGGTTGGGCTTTCCTAGCTTTGTATCATTCATTCATAATTTCGTGTTTTATTGATTTCCCAGCTGCTTCATCTTCATCACCTACCACAAAAAAAAAGTCTTTTCTTCTTTCACTTGTAACACACTTCTCTGGTTGCACTAGTACTGCTTGGTTTGATTCTTGAGGCAAAGCAAGCAAATGGGGTGGTTGCTTATTGAATTGGGTTTTGCATTTCGATGCTGATTCACTAGAGTTTAGGTGAAAGAGGAGCTGAGGGAGTTTACGTTGGATCTCATCACCTCAAAGTTTCAACATTTCTTTTTTAAATAACGGGGTTTTGGGTTTTGAGCAGCCCAATAAATTGAACAGAAAAGGAATAAAGATAAAAATAGATGCATTATTGTAATTTTCCTCTGTTCAATAATGCCTTTTGGGAATTATATTATTCGTAGTTCCAGAAATCAGAGAGGAAAGGAAGATTTACTATTTTCTAGTCTGCAAGTTCTGAGTTCAGCTCACGTGAAGGCTAAGCTGTTGTGTCCGTGAGTTTTGCAAGCAGTTCAAAGCAAAGAGTTGGAGAAACGATGTCAAATGGTCAGTCCCTGTGTCTTACTTTGATTGAACCTCAGACTTAAATTCACCAATGAGGCGTTATTTGGCCTTAAATCCCCATCTGAGTGAGTAGACGAGCTTCCATTACTGCCTGCCTGCATGTTTCTGCTTCAAAAAGTTGTTTCAAAGCTGTCTAACTGTTTTAATGCAGTCAACGGAAAATGACAACTTCTTGGCGCATCTTCGTTGATGAAGATGGTTTTTCAAGCTCGAGTCTTCTGGTGATATGCAGATCTTGAAGATTTGGTGTTTTAAAAGTGATTTGTGTTGTGGTATTTCCAATTAAGAAGCGCCAAAAACAGGACTTGAAAGTGATTTTGGCCTTCTGGGTCTTTGGAAAGATTTTGCTACTAGGACTACTACAAGGCAAGCACATCAAAGATTCGGTGTTTTTGGAGGTTTTAATATCCTTCAGCTGTTTTTGGAAACAAGAACAAAAAAAATTAACCCTCCATTCTATTTTAGAGTCGACTTTCAGAAAAAAAACATTCAATTCAAGGATTAAGATGGAACCTCTGGTTTCAAGGTACCCTTTTCTCTTCTCATTGTTATACTTCACTGTTGTTTCTCTTCTTTGTCCAGTTAGATCAGGCGATGCTGAGGCCCTGTTAACCCTCAAATCAGCCATTGATCCTTTAAACTTCCTCCCATGGCAACATGGAACCAATGTGTGCAAATGGCAAGGTGTCAAAGAATGCAAGAATGGAAGGGTCACAAAGCTTGTTGTAGAGTACCAAAACCAGAGTGGTACTCTGGATGCCAAAATCTTGAATCAACTAGACCAACTTCGAGTCTTGAGTTTCAAAGGGAACTCACTTTCAGGCCAAATCCCAAATCTTTCTGGCCTTGTCAATCTCAAATCTCTCTTCCTCGACAGCAACAACTTCTCCGGTGATTTCCCAGATTCCATTACAGGCCTACACCGTTTAAAAGTCATAGTTTTAGCTCGAAACCAAATCTCTGGTCCAATCCCAGTGTCAATCCTCAACCTCAGTCGTTTGTATGCTCTTTACTTAGAAGACAATAACTTCACTGGATCAATTCCTCCTTTGAACCAAACCAGTCTAAGATTCTTCAATGTGTCTAACAATAAACTCTCTGGTCAAATTCCCGTGACCCCACCATTGATTAGGTTCAATACACCCTCTTTCATTGGTAATCTCAATCTTTGTGGTGTACAGATTCAGAACCCTTGCAACAATTTAAATTTCGGACCATCTTTAAGTCCAACCTATCCATCTTCAAAACCAACGTCCAAACGTAGCAAGACAATCAAGATTGTAGCAGCAACTGCCGGTGGGTTTGTGTTTCTTATAACTTGTCTGCTTTTGGTATGCTGTTTTTGTTTCAAGAATGGCAACAAGAAAGAAGGGCCATCAATGGTAGAAGAGAGAAACAAAGGGGTTGTCGGGGTTGAAAGGGGAGGAGAAGCATCAGGAGGTGTAGGTGGCATGGATGGTAATAATGGTGGAAGACAAGGGGGGTTTTCGTGGGAGAGTGAGGGTTTAGGGAGTTTGGTGTTCTTGGGTGCAGGGGATCAGCAGATGAGTTACAGCTTGGAGGATTTATTGAAGGCGTCAGCTGAGACTTTGGGGAGGGGTACTATAGGGAGTACCTACAAAGCTGTGATGGAGTCTGGGTTCATCGTGACCGTTAAAAGGTTAAAAGATGCAAGATATCCCAGGCTCGAGGAGTTTAGGAGACACATGGACTTGCTTGGTAGGCTAAGGCATCCCAGCTTAGTCCCACTCAGAGCTTATTTCCAGGCCAAGGAGGAAAGGCTAATTGTATATGATTATTTCCCCAACGGCAGTCTCTTTTCTCTCCTCCACGGTATGTCGCTTAAATCACTCTTCGTTTATTTTCCAATTAATTAGTTTAAATCAGTAATGATTATTTCTCTGATTTGATCAATTATTTTACTCTTTCCTTTGGTTCTTCCTTTGTGTTTTGCTTCTAGTTGCCTGATAATAGCAATATTTAACGGTCCAATCTGTTGAATGTTAGGCAAGTTGTGGCTGGAATAAATGGTTTTTTGATTTGAGGTTTGAATGTGACAAGTAATGATTGTTTTCCAGGGTATTTTTTATTTTAAAAATATTAAAATAATGTATTTTATTATTATTTAAAAACACTTTTTAGACGTAAAAGAAAATTAAATTTAGGTATCCATTCTTAGCTTTCCATGCATTGCTCATTAATTATATTCACATAAGAAGAGGGTGAGATGAACGCCAACAGCAAAATGGGGTAGCATGTTCCCCTCCCTCGATTCAAATCATGTCATGTGCTGTGCTTTTCCCACCTGCCACATTTTCCATTCTTGGCTTGGCCCTCGATTTTTTTGGCCATAGATAGACTGTGTTTATAATTTCTAAGGTCGAGTAAAGACACAGTGCCACAAAGGAGGAGCTCTATTCTACTGTATTTAATGGAGTCGGATACTCTGTAGGAGGTCAAGGAAATTAAACAAGAATAAAAATGTAGACTGGCACACGTGGCTCATCTAAACACCTCAACCGTCAGATCTCATCCAATGCAGCTGTGGCCCCTCGTTTGTGTACCCTCTGTCTCCCTGGAAAGTTGCCAGGAAAATGAGCTGGTGGAGTGA
>Ga0307514_10005485_pt1 | contig 11280 bp, 5 predicted proteins | sample 16_EM_MG_FD_203088 | JGI IMG/M metagenome (GOLD analysis project Ga0307514, IMG submission 203088) | Populus trichocarpa ectomycorrhiza microbial communities from riparian zone in the Pacific Northwest, United States - 16_EM | ecosystem: Host-associated > Plants > Roots > Unclassified | place... | reverse complement strand
GAATAAGGAAGGTGACGCTACGGACGCTAGGCATGGTGGAATAAAACTAGGGGGATAATGTAGGATAGAAAGGACATGACGGAACAATACAGACGAGTGACCCTATATACTCTTTAAAAGATTATCTCGCAAGAAAGACGATGTCTGCCATCAGTTGACTTCACGTTATGAGGAGTGCGAGCATGACGACGGACCTGAAATGAAGGACGGGAAACGCATGGCGCTAGCTGGAGACCCCTTGGGGACTTTCAAAGGCGCTGAAATGACATATTTACCGATGCATATCCAAATAATAACGAGTTTTTTGGAAACAAAGGGGACTCAGGTGCACTTGCCGTTCGTTTTACAGCTACCAACAGTGTCGAAGCAGTGGGTTTACTCGTTGGCAAATCCAGCACGCCGATTTGGGCAACCGTTACGCCGATCCGAGCCATCATGGATAGGATTTCCACCAGGCTTGGGATTTCCCTCGAATTGGCCCTTTGTTAAATTTAAAGATAGGTTTGTCAGTGTGTACATATATAGAGTTCATTATATTTTAAGAGGAGAGCCAATTTATTACATCACGAAAATAAATTTAAAATGCCTCCGCTGCCAAGAGTGTCCTCTTTTTGGTCTCTAGTGGCATTTTTCACATCTAGAGCGGGGTTGAGGCGGTGGATAATGGCAGTACCACTAGACGAATATGGCGTTCAAGGCCAATGGCGAAGGTGATCTCGTGATGGTGAAGGTATCACCCATCCCGGAGACTCCCCGAGCCCCGACTATAGTACCTACTGGTGGCTGGGCCCCACAACACTCTATACCCCAGGTTTTGTAGTATATCTATAACTGCTCTGCAACAGACTGGATCCATACCTACAAAATGAGCCAGATGTTTTATGGATATTCCTCATGTGACAACAACAATAACAGTAACACTGGAGCTTCAGATATGAAGTTTTGCTAAAATGGCACACACACACACACACACACACCCGATTGTAATCAACATACTAGTAGGATAGATTTTCTATCAATTATATATGATATCAACACCTAATCAACAAAATCCAAAATCCACCCTGTTGAGTGTGGAGCCCTTCCAGGAGTTTTGCTAAATACAGGTTCTGAGAACTAGCATTTTATACAATCTCATGCAGTGTAAACCCCACCCAGAAGCACCAATCTATGAAAACGAGCCGTGGCTCACATCGCAAGATGGTAAACGCCCGGCAGCCATCCATGCAGAATGCCATGGGTAGCCATTTGCAGTCATGGGCCAGGTGCAAAGGTAAGTTTTCCAACCCCAGTATCCTCCTCAACTAACCCGTATTGTACAGCTCTACAGTTATGCTGTCTAGTCTAGTTGATACTGTCTCTGAGGTGTTTGCCGTAGTCTGGTTGTTTGCCGAACAATATTACCACACTCCCCCCAACCAAGACCGCCACCAACCACCATGAACACCACTGCTAGGGAGGTGACAAAACTTGTCAAGGGGTGCACGTGGTGCCAGCCCTTATGTGACAGTTTTGTAGGTTGAGGTTGTGGGCATTTGTGTATATGTACAGTATGTACAGTATGAACACTAGTTCTACCAATTTGTTACACATATAATTTGAGTAAGTGGTAATACTGCTGGCGTGACTCCTTTTATCACGGGATTTACATACTTACCGCTTGAGTCGTGCAAAAGGAGTGACTGCCCTAAAAGGAAATACATAGCCACTTTTGCTTCCATTTTGGGAATACTGGGCTTGGCAGCATACATACACCTGGCCTATGCGCGTAGCGGAATTCTGCAACTCACTTGCTTATATGATTTTAGGCAAGTAAAACTTTCGAGATATGTACAACCCGACTGTCTTAATTTAGGTCCTTCTTTCCAGATTGTGGGCATCGAGATCACTCTTATAACAATGAAAGCGCTTCCAAGGCAACTCCTGATTACATCTAAGCTAGGATATTTTTGACTCATAAAACCCACAACAACCATTTACTACAGATACACTGAGTCGTCTAAGTAAGCAATCCATGTCCTAACCTCCAAAATCCATACCACCATCCCACAGTCATATGCATACCAGGTGCCTAATCCAATCCACGAGACTAGCTCAAATCCCCCAATTTTTCCTATATCATACATATTAACCAATACCTCTAACCAATCTAACTCTACTCCCTGCTTCCTACTCATCCACATTTGCAAGTCTTTCCATTCTGTATCAGCCAAGACATCATCGTACTTCCGAACCCGTAATGGTTCTCAGCTGCTGGAATGACCCTTCCACCCTGTGGACTGATCATCTCAACTGCCGCCTTCGTAACAACATTATAGAACCACAAGCCGGTGGATCCAATAGTTTCTATCATCTTATCCTGGCAGTTCTCCGTAGCTAAGCAGGTCTGGGTGTATTTGCTGAACCAAGAGTATAAACCACCTCCGTACATGTATACATTGCAAGAATGAAGAACCCTCAAACCCCAAGAAACCGCACAAGTAACCGAGCTAGCAGAGCAGTCAGAAAAGGTTGGGTCACGAGGGAACTTTCCGATTGTGGAGGTAAATGGAGCTGGCGCCTTGGGAGTGCTCTGGAAGTAGGGGCTCTCGGTCTGAATCATACCCATGTAGAGGTCCTTGGCGTTGTTGAGCTGGTATTGGTAAAGAACGCAGTGCTCGGAGGCAGTTCCGTACAACCATGTTGGGCCTTGGGACTCAATGAGTATACCACGGGCAACATAGACATCGATTTGGGTTTGTGCAGGGATGTCAAGGTCATGGTCTGCAACCCAGGCCCAGACATTCTCCAGGTATGCGGAGGAGGTCGGGGTCAAGTGCATCAGCATGGAACCAGCGATACACTTGGAGGCAACACTGCCGGTGAGCTTGGGGCAGTCACTAGAGGTAAGCTGGGACCCGGTGGCACCACCAATACGGAAGTGGGAGTCCCACATGGCTGCAGACCCAGGGCTAGTCTGCCTAACGTTCCATTGCACAAGGACGGCACCAGCAGTACCACCACGGACAGTGAACATCATATCAGAGATTTCAATGATGCCGGCATCATTAGGCTTTCCAACCTTGACCATGACCTTGGGATTATTCATGTCCGCAAACTTAGCACCAGAAGCCATGATCTGCGACCAGGCCTCTCCGACGATTTTAGATCCGCAGGGAACAAAGATGGTGTCAGTGACAATGTAAGTGCCTGCCGGAAAATAGACAATGGAGCGGCCGGCCTGGGCAGCAAGAACTGCATTGATGGCCGCAGTATCATCGGCATTGCCATCACCCTTCGCACCACCAGTTTGAACGTTGTAGAAGCCAGAAGCTGGGACAGACTCATATTGGGGTCTAGACCGCTCGAGGTACCCCCCGTTTGGACCACCAAGAAGACTTGTGGTGATGGTTCTCTTGGGAGTGATGTCTCCTCCAGAAAGAAAGTTACCAGTGCCAACAGCATTAGTGTATCTCTTTCCAATTCCCCATGAGTCAATGGTTTTAGTACCACCAGCAAGCAAGGTGGTGCCATTGTAAACCCTGACGGCGTTTTTAACATTGGCCATCTTAACATTGTCGAGAACAAGCGCAGCTTGGGGAGTGGTACCTCCATCGTTAATGACAGGTGGAATAAGGACAGCGGTATCAGTATCACAAATGTTGGCGTCCAAAAGGATGACGGAACCAGTGCCGCGATCAGTAGGTGCACCGCCCAATAATGAGACACCAACTTGAGACCCTTGAATATCAAGCGATTTCCAAGTCCAAGCCCAGTTCCAGTGGACCTGAATGGAAGCATTAGTCACAAGGTCTATGTTCATCAGGCGACTTGATAACATACCTGAATGGCTGTGTTGACATTTTTGAATTTCAGGTTGCGTGTAGTGAATTGCTGGTTTCCACAGTACATTCCATAGGCGCCACCAACAAAAGTCAGGTCGTACAGCATTCCGCCACTGCAAGCCCATCAGTATAAACGTCCTAGTTAGGGAACCAAAATCTAACAATGTCACTTACGATCCATTCTCCATGTAGATACCCTGGTGGTTATTGCCAGCAGCAGTAGACGAACGGAATTCAATGTTCTGGAGGGAGGTTGCTTGGGCAATCTGCCAGTGAATACCTGCAGGCTGAATATTTGGCACAGCAGTAATGTCAACAACGAAGTTCCGGATCTGTCGAAGGAAGTTGTTTTGATTCGTGTACTATTGATAACTGGTCAGTAATTGCACATTTTCAACACTCAATTCCAACAATGGTTGGTGCATACCCATTGGGCTCCCCATCCATTGGGAATGTATGGGTTGGTGGTGATAACACCCATACCCACGAAGCTTGGGGCTGCCTTGATAACTGGACGTGAGTTGGGCTGGAATGTCATAGTTAGCACATAAACCTAGAGCCAACAGATCGAAGACAGGAACTCACGTTTCCAACCATTTGTGTATTGTACCATTGCTGAATGCTGGTAGACACGAGGTAGGTACCGGGAGGGAAGTAAACGACAGCAGGCTTAATAGTAGATGAGCCACAGTCTTGCCCGCATCGTGCCTGATCACCCATAGCCTTGTTGATTGCTGCAGTGTCATCGGTAACACCGTCTCCCTTAGCACCATAATCCTTGACGTTCCTGAAAACCTACCGATAGAAAGTCAGCCAAGAACCAACACCCTGCAGAATCCCCGGGCCGGAGTCATGACTGCACTGCACATGTCGATCGATATGTCCAGCTTACCTTGTAGTTAGCCGGGGCAAAGGCAGATCTCCCATGGGCGACATTTTCCATCCAGAAGGCAGCATTCAGCCTTTTCTTAAGCTCAGACGCGGAAAATTGCTGGGGTACAGCATCGTACTCGGCAATCAAAGCAGCGGCCTCAGCAACAGTAGCATTTGGGATGAGGTTGATGGTTTGCCCGAAGTTCGGGTCTCTGCGGAATGGTTGATTCTCAGAGAGGCTGCGGGCGGCGCGGTGCTTTGTGTTCTCGATAACGAACTTGTTGCGGTACGCGGCTTCAGCTTGTGCGGCGGCAACTAGCCTTCGGGCATGCCTGATGTTGGAGGGCTCCTCGCCGGTTGGGGCCGCAGTGGCCAGGCACGAAAAGAGTAATAAGCCCACCAGGAGCTGTAAGCGAAAAATAAAAGTCATTGTAGATGGTTTGACGAATCCGAGGTTCGTTCTAGTGCCTAGTGCCGTACTGACAGAGTGAGATACTCTGGAAGTGGGAACGGGCAATGGCTATATACTCGTGCTTGGATGCCATGTCTTGGGCTCTATGATCAGCAGGCCTACCTAGGTGGTCTCACACTTTTTGCACTCGTATCCAACCTAGATAGCCTATGGAGGACCAGGTAGGCCTGGTAGATTAATATTGTCCATTCCCACCCTTTCAACCACCCTTTGATGCGCTGATCATCAACCGAATTGCTCTAGCTTTGCCGCACCCGTTTGTGGCATGTGCACATGGCGGGGGGTACTCAAATCTCAGACCTACGACGCGTTACGAAATGAAGCTGAAATGGCCGGTTTAGCTTGCCGGCTTTGCTGCAGGTACCAAACTTCCATGCATATGGTAGGTACCGTCTCTACATACCCCTGGTAGCGAAATACATTACAAGCATAGGGTGATGCATGGTCTATTTTAGCGATGCTGGTTCGTGCGCGGCCATAGACAAATTACTGGCAGTATTTGGGAGGGGTATATACTACATATATCAAATTGAAACGTCGGATTCCAGTCTAAGGTTTCAGCATCGAATCCTGCTCTTGCGCCCTTTTTTCCCTACAGCTACCGGAACCACTTAGGGCATATGCACAATTACAACGTGGAACATACGTACATATCGATACGTCCAATAGAAAACCAGCCAACCCTAGATAAAGTCTTTGTTGTCAGGGACTATTGTTTGACCAAGTGCAGGTTACAATACACAGGAGCTTATTTGGATTAGACAGCCCTGTGTGGTTCAAAGTTGAAAAGACGAAACGTTCCTGTTGCTTGGAAATCCCTGATCGCCAGAAGACAGGCCACTCTCCTCCTGTCCAATCGCAACCCTTTGTTGGATCATCGGTATAACCGTTTTTCGGGTGCACCAAAGTATCCGATTCCACTAGCTGTAGCAGGGTTGGTCCTGAGACTAGCTGAATCCGCACGAGCGTATATAGTAGTTTCTTGAACATTATTCTCTATTGGGGAGATTGTCACATTTCGGGCGACTTTCCTGATCAAGTATTTACATGTATTGAACCCTGTCAACCGCAAAAAAAAACTACATTCCCAGCTAGTTATGTACCTAGCATTGCACGACCGCATGTACTGTAGGTAGCGCCAGAGTCCCCAGTCGGTGGTATGTACCAAGCCCCGTAGTCTCAGGGTGCCCGTTCGGTGAACCTGCCTGCAGAGTCAAGGTACGAGACTAGAGTCAATGGCAATAGGTAAACGATATGTATGCAACCAGCTAGCGTAACTGTGAGGAGTTCAGGGCTTCAGATATACATTTACAACGCTCCAATTTTTACTTCTCAGCATCTGCTGTAAAGTATATACGCTAATCTTTCTGATACATAAACAAATTCATGACAGCACACGGCACCCTGCATGATGATCAGCAAGTGATATGTTAAGGTTACAGTTCACCTTAACTCAATTCCAACTACGGTAACTACCTTGGGGTAGTGTTCACATGACAGACTGTGGGGATGACAACCCGCAGCATGCCAGCCAGGAAGTACAAGTATCGGGTCCTCCCCAAGGTAGTACTCCTCCGAGATCAGGACCACATGATGCTAGTACGGAATGTGAAGCCTGCAGCTGCACAAAGATGTTGTGTGACATTAATGTTAACCCAACCTAAGTTGCTGATACAGCATTTGAGCATTTGCTGGGTTCACATGCAAAACAAATGTTAGCTACGATAACATTCTGCGTGATTTAGCTGTCCCATCGAGCAGCCTGTTCCCTCCGAAGGGTCAAATTGTTTCGAGTAAGTAGGGTTGTAACCAAACAAAATATTATTCTTGAACGGATACCGATCCTAATTAGAGCCTGTTCTCGTGCCCAGACCGATTTATTTGTGTGGGTGCTTAAATCGGTCTGGGCACGAGAACAATTAGAGCCATTGATCATTACTATAAAATTACCGTCAATAAATACCAGGCCAGAATAAATCTATGCACAAGAGCTCGAGACACTTAATGCACATGACACATGCCTGTCTGGCATGCATGGGCAATGAGGGGTACTTAGTCACCGGACTGGTGCCTGCTACTTAGTACCACAATGTGTGCTTCAACATTCCTGCAGGATATGGTGCATATGATACCGCCTGGGTCATACTTCAAAATAAGCTTCAAGTCATAGACCCAAAACTACTGCCTCAGGGCATGTTGTGGAGGACTACATGCTGTCCTGTGAGGGGGCTGTCACTAGCAATGGGTGTCATGGTACAAGTCCTCAGGTTGGAAAAGCATGCAGCTTGCTACAGCTTTAGGAATTAGCCCGTTGTAAACATGAATGGATAATAGACACCACAGGTACTACTACTTTGTACCTATATTTCATATTACTTGTAAGTTACAATGGCGATACTTAATCGATGGCAGCTCCCATATATGGCCAACCCGTGATCATGATAGCAATACTGCAATTAATAGCATATATTTTATGAGACCACTAGCATGATATCCCACTACTTATTTAAGTAATAAAATTTTAACAAGCGAGGTATTGTGTACTACCGAACCTCATCCCTCCTTTGGTGGGCGGTTGCACTAGCCCCTCACCTGGTGTTGTGGTTCACCACTCCAATAAAGAGGGACCTACGTACCCGATGTCACGTGGCACTCTATTTACGCTCCACTCAGCGCATAGACTTCAAACTCTATATCCACTGACTCGTACCTCCGCCAGCGTTTTATTTTTATCTTTATTTTTTTAAATACCCATTACTCGTTCGCATACCTAATAGGAGGGATACGGTACATACATCCCTGCGAGCAAAAGGCTTTGGTGAAATATCGAAAAAAATTTAGATTCAAGAGGAAAGCTCACAGTCCCTCTTCTGGTTTTTTTGCCGGTGGATGTAAGTACAGTGGTCTGCAGAAATCAGAAAAAAACGAGAGTGGCACTAGTAGTACATCCTTTTGCTCTGGGAAATCACCAATGGAGCTGAAGGTGCTCTAGGTCGATAACTCAGACCCAGAGACTCTATACCAAGCTTAAGCTCGATACCAAAACCCCTCTCGAAATTTGGAGGATAACGGCAATTATGCGGGCATCTTCGATGTGCACTTTTTGGTCATTTTGGCTGGGTTTTTGATAGTTTTTCGATGTTTCATTAGGACTTTTGGCCAAGGATTGGTTGTACATATGACGAGCCAGCCGAGAACCCCTAGTCTCAGTATGAACCCTCATACATTCACCGCTATTGAGGAAACTAAATCTCAAGTTTGTGTGTACATACCGTGCTAGTTCTTTAGATACTCTGCAGAGGTAAGTGAAGATTCCTTATTGCATACCCCGAGCTCTGGGCATGCGTGTCTTATGCATGTCTGAGGTCGTAAATACCCTCACTGTATGTAGTGATCAATAAGTTTTACTATCCCAGAGTATACTTTCTGGGGGTGAAGTAATTCATTTCTCGTATTCAAACTATCTAGCGTATGACGATCCCGGAGCCAGTCTCCAAGAGTGTACCGACTATATGTATGTACTGTACGTTTTGTGCTGGGCATGGGGTGATGGTACCAGTAATTCATGGCCATTGGTACCCCACCAGAATCCATGATCTACCCAGCATCTGCTGGTAGGTAATTTTTCCTTGGAGTTTTTCCCTCTTCCCACTATGCTATTGATTTTCAAGCACGCGTTATGGGTTGTGTTGAGTCGGGCCAGACTAACTACCTATAGTAGCTGCACTAAATGGGGTAAGTACAGTACCACAACCAGACTAGTACGTAGGAATCTTCCGTGTGTACGGTACGTAGCAATTTATAAGGGCGTTCTGTGTATGTGTATTGCTTGCACCAGAGGTATGTCTAAAATTTGAAAAGGAGACCCACCACTGATTGTTCTTTTCGGATGTAGCCCGGAAAGTACCTTAGTACACTTGAGTATCAAGGCGATGTAGGCAAAAATTACACATCAGGGCAAAGCACCGTGTTCTTATGCAGTCTGCTATTAATATTGAGAATTAGCACCGCCCTCACATTAACAATAAGCCCATGTAACTCTCCGGATATTATATAATCTTGTAATTAGGACAACCGTTGATATCGACCAGTTGGAAGGATGGTGAACTACACAAGACTGGTGCTGGTGCAGGAGCAAACCATTCCAGCAATAGTGCTATAGCTCGCATGGCTACGCGGCGCGAAATAAACCTATTCAATCTATTTATTTACAAGGCCCACTCCAACCATTCCTATCATGCTGTATGAAGGTCCAAGATTACAGGAAGGTAAAATCACTAACTAAATATAGGAAAAGATACTTAAGAGAGGAAAGCAAGACCTTACAGAACTCCGACCTGTACATATAATTACACTTTTTTTTGTTCAGCCCGAGTGTGAACACTGTACATGGCATAGTGCTATATAACCCCCCCCCAAGCGGAAGCCAGCAACTTTCCGAGGGTTGAAATAGGAAACTCTCGCCGGGGCCTGTAAACAGCCCAAAAGACAATTTCTTCATTTGAAATCACAATGCCATAGCGAGTGCTAAAACACACGCGACCGCAAGAGCCTCAAGAACAACCGCACCTCTGTTAGGAGCGTTCGCGGTGTTTCCCACATCACCAGCCCACTCAGTCAGCTTTTGGCTTGCCTCAGCCCGCATGGTAGTGGGTAGGCTGTTAACCCATTGGCTTACTTCAGGTGGGTAAAGTCCCGTCTCAATACCGCTCCAGGCAGTTGTGGGGATTTGCAAATTCTCGACCTTGCTCCCCACGCTGTTGAAGAAGCCGTCGACATTTGATGGAATGGCAGTGATGGTCGGGAGGACACTCTTGAAGTCATTCCCCACACTTGTGATGTAATCTTTAATTTCACCAGTGACACTAGTAGCCCCACCCTGGATATCCCCTACCACACTCGTGGCCCCATATTTAATGTTTCCGAGAACACTGGTGGGCCCAAGGACTTCGCTGACGCCGCCATCAATGCTATCGAGCGTGTCATCGAGTTTCTCGCCTGGAGTTTTGGCAATAACCGAAGCGATGGAAGCGAGGAAGAGAAGAGCAGAGGTCTTCAATTGCATGGTTTGGTGGCCGACTGAGGTACTTATTGAAGAATGTAAGACAATATGTAGCGAGGTAGTTAAGTAGTTAAGTTGCTACCTATCCATCGATGTGGAGTTGGATGCTAAGTAGGAGGGAACCTCGCACTCTTAAATAGCATATCATGAGTTCCTCCAAGCAAAATAGCTACATAACTACTTTACGTATTTGTCGTCCAACCCGTTATAGATGTCAAAATTAGCACAGAATTAGTGGTGGTACGTATTGTGGCAATGTAGTTTAGCTGGATGTTTGGATACGCTTGGACTCTTGACTAACGAGCAATAGCCTACTACAGCGAGACGGCCACGCTATAGGGCATTGTGGGGCATTACTGTAACTCTACGTTTTTAATATCGTGCATTGGAGTGATAGGAAGTGCATCCCGAGATAGAGATCCAGTTCACTGTCAATACCCTCGATACATTAGTTTTATAGCATTATATACCGAGTAATATAATATAGTATCATCCGTTTCAGGTTGATTCCAGATTGGCCATGGTGTCCTCCTGTAGACCTAGAGTATATAAGGGGTACATGTACATATTGAGGTTTCCAGAGACTTTTTTTTTGGAAGTCTATACGTCTATGGAGCCTTAGGCTATGAGACGGAGGTTTCCAGAGTGGCTATATTGTTTGCACAATGTAATCAGGCTACCTCATATGCATCGGAATGATGCTCGCATTGCATACAATTAATGCTCCGATTGGATCCAGGTGCTCGGCACCACGTCGGGGGATATAAGTCTCGTGTTGTAAATTTAGATCACTACATGATTGATGGATCTCAGGAACAAAAGCTATAAGAATGATCCCGAGGAAGGAACAGTATGGTATACCGACGCACGCAGATAGACAGGGTCACGTGAGCTGATTCCGGTACAATCTTTCATTGTTCAGGTATTCTCTCTCGAATTGAGCAATCAACAGTTGGATGGTATGAATGAGTACCTTCAATCACTTCAGGAGGCTGCTTGGATATCTATATCAAGTTTATTGATCATGATATGATGAAGATACTCTAGAC
>Ga0307514_10005484_pt1 | contig 11280 bp, 17 predicted proteins | sample 16_EM_MG_FD_203088 | JGI IMG/M metagenome (GOLD analysis project Ga0307514, IMG submission 203088) | Populus trichocarpa ectomycorrhiza microbial communities from riparian zone in the Pacific Northwest, United States - 16_EM | ecosystem: Host-associated > Plants > Roots > Unclassified | place... | reverse complement strand
ATGCGATCACACTCCCCCTCAGAAACCTACGTTGGGTAGTGCGATAAGGTCTTAGAGCTGGGTTAGGGCAGCGGATAAGCCCTCTGATGAGCCCCTTCGCAAGGGCGAAACCCGCTAAGTCCTCCCAACTCTACGGTTCTTAACCCTGCTTGGCGAGCTATAGAGTCAGCTTGGTCTACACGACTCTCGGCACACAATAGGAAGATGGTGTAAATCTGACGGAGATCAATGCCGTTCGTCAGGCCCTTATCACCAATATGAAGCCATCGCTCCGGAATCCGGTGCATAGTTCAACGAGGTGAGATTTAGACGCCTATCCACAACACTCCGACGGGGTCATTTCTTTCTTTGATAAGGCCCCAAAATACAAATTCAACTGGAAGAAATCCTTCTTCGGCGCTCACTGTGATAACGTTGCGAATGACATGCCTCTCGTCCACGAAGGCATCTGATCGGACGAGTGGGACGTAGATCTCGTCTGTCCGGTCTGACACCACTTCAAAACTACCCCACGGACTCGCAATGGCTTAGTGGGGTGGGGCGGTGTGATCTTCGAGGGAGACTATTCATGATTCGTGATATTATACGTTTTTACATATACCTCTCCAACGTCCTCTTTTGTATCAGCCTTCTTCGAAAATTCTCCGGGGTATTCACAATCCAGTCCTTTCTTGAGTCTCGTGCAGAGGATGTAGATCAACGGGGGGAAAAAAAGGAAGAGAGAGATAAAACAACAACAAACAAGCAGAACAAACACACAAGTCCTCGTTACTTTGATGATCCATCGCTCCCAGTTCCTCGCCGTTGACGTTGTCGTTCTCGATTCGGAACTTCCACATCCTCCTCCGCAAACGATCCACTAGCTGTCGCAAGCGTCCAACTATCTTGCACAACCCAACTCGACATCATTTCTCCGCTTCCCACTCCTCCCATCTCACCGAACCCACCGGACCCCGTCGAATCTCCGAGATCTCCGAAAGCACTGGAATCGCTTAGGTTGCTCCCTCGACTGCCGGTTACCTGTTCGGCGTCACCACTAGAGGAGGCTTGGAATTCCCCAAAGTCCCCAAAGGTATCGAACGTAGAATCATCTAGTTCTCGTGAGAACGATGTGGAAAAAGTGAAAGGATCTGCGTCACTGGTGGCTGCCGAGTCTGAAAACGGACCAAATCCATCGTCCTGCATGAGGTTGACATGTGAATACTATGTAGAGAGTCGAACCTATAGACCTCACTCACATCATCCGCTTCAAAGTGATCATCGTCAGCTGACCCGTATCTCCGAGAGGGATCGAAGACATCCTGTAATCGGACATTTCACAACTCGGGAAGAAACGCATGAATGGGATACGCACGTCGAATCCTTCCGACAGTGGTCTACGGTCCATCCCTCGCCTCCTTGGAGAAAACGCATCCTGCGACAGGGCGCTCAACAGGGGCAGTACATCAGTCATGTGATAGCCACCACTTACGGGAAGGGGGTTTTCCGAGACCATATCTTGCGGGTCGTGTGCAACTGCAGAAGGTCTGAAAGTCGATGACGCCAGCCAACCACTCGTATCTTCTTCATCAGAGTCCTCGTCATCTGAAGAGGACCCAAAATCTTCGGGGAACTTGAACGTCTACGACAATAGCGAGAAGATATGGAGATTAGCGAGACTGGAAAAGCCCGGGAAGCTCTACACCAACCCGAGAAGATCCAGCCTGGCCATCACTCGAAGTTGGTCCCCCCTCGTCACCCACGCCAGGATCGAGATCGGTACTGATTTCCCTCCTCTCCGCCGCACTCTTTCTAAATTCCTTTTGGCTCTCGGCGACTCTGCTTGCGATTTCCTTCACCGCTCCCACTGCGTTCAATCCACCTCCACCTGAAGGAAATGATGTGCTAGCGGCAGTAGTGGTGGCGATGTCGTGTTCGTCGACCTTCCAAGAAGCCGCACTTCCGGGTCTCGTCATGGAAAGCGCAGGTTTCCCTCCCCCGAGGAGACTCGTGTCCTTATTCTTGGTTTCTTGGTAACGGCCGGTGACGTAGTCGTTCCATTCGGGCTGGGGTGTGAACTTTGTGATAGTGAGGCGAAGGTCGGCAGAGGAGTGGTCTAAGGTAGTGAGAACGTCTTCCGAGATGAGAGTGAGATGGCCCATGTATCCCAACCGCAAGCCTTTTGGTTTCGAACTAGGGTTTTTTTTGTCGGGTTCTGGTTTCGAGAGGGCCAAGCCGATGCTCACCTTTCTATGTCGTTTTGTTTCTGGCCCTCTACTATTCGATGCATAACCTTAGCGTCTCGGAACAGTGAAACCATCAGCTCTCTGTTGTACCCATGGTCATCGCGTCCGGTTAAAATCTGGTGGATGATGTCGTAAACCACGCTATGGAGGAAGTTATTCCACGGAAATTCGAAAAATAAATCCTTCAAACGGAATGAGTAAACTCTCAATCGTCAGACGGTGAGGTATGTTACTCACGAGCAAAGTCGACAAGACATTTAGCTCCAGAAATCGCTTCTTGAACCTCTCTCCCAACGGTAAACTCAACCTCGTGTTTGAGGACAGAGTCTTCCTTGAATTCTGCCTCGAAATCTTACCCATTCGGTGGATGGACCCAGATCCAAAAGAATCCGTGCTCTTCCGCTTCTGACCGGTTGTGCAGGTGGGGCTGCCTGGGATAGGAGAGGTCGATCGGGGAGGAGTGCGGACTGTATTTTGAACGGGAGAAGACGACTCTGGAGGCAGAGTGGCGCTGGTAGGCAGAGGAGACATCGAAATCTCTTCCATTGCTTCGTCATCTGAACTTCCAGGTTCCTCAACAATCATGTCTTCATCAGAGTCGAGCGACACAGCTGGACGTCCAGTTGATACAGGTAGCTCTTTCGCAGGTTCGATGGAATCTTCTTGATCATCCATTGCGTCTGCATCCCTGCCCGGTCCGTTCCCTATTGAAATGACTTTCGCAAGCTCTTCTAGTGAGGATAGCCCACCCTGCAACCGGCCAAGATTGTCGTACAGGTGATCGAACTCCGGCGAACGGTTCAAAATAGACATGTTGGAAGCGTGCAGTAGCTCAGCATAGAACTCGCATATCCTGTACCGTTCGAAAGTGAGGGGGTTGATGTCGCCAATTGTTGTAGATATTGTCCCTGTCTAAAACGAACGCGAATCAGGAACTGTAGGAGAGTGAACGGGAAAGGTGCTTCACAAGCGACCGAGGTTGTACAAGGTACCGTTGGAGGTCCTCCAGGCGATCGCAGATGAGGTCCAACAGCGGGCCGAGATGAACGACGCCCATACGGTCCACCATCTCCTGCATAGCCCTCTCCAACAGTTGCCGTCCCTCTTTGTTGGAGTAGGTGTGGATCTGTTGTTGGTATTGAATGAGCCTATTCCGTAGAGTGTGAAACAGATACGGTTCAAAATAATCGGAATTATTTTGTCGAATGAGTTCTATGATGATTCCAATCGAGTGAATCACAGCGGAAGTGGAGGATTCGTGGTTTGGGAGTATTTCCGACTCAAAACCTTCTACTCCTTCCGGGATTGGAGGGTCGGGACCGTACTGGGCCAATATGTAGTGAGTGAGCTGTGAGAGGCTCTCCCGCAACGCCAATTCTCGGGCAAAAAGATTTGACGGAGGGGCGTGACTGGCCCCTTCCGAAACGCCAGAACCAGGGGAAGGAGCCGCAATAGCGATGATGCCCTTGATGACCTCTGAGACAACAGCGTGCATGTCACTAGGATACTTCGGTGACAATCGTTCAATTAACTTGGGCATCAGGCCCTCCGTCGAAAGCCACTATATGCGGGTAAGATCAGGAAACTCGAGTTATTCTCATGATGCACCACACCTGAAGAACGCCGACACCGGCGGGTTGTTCATCTAATTGCACTATCCTCATCAACAGGTCCGCAAACGCGGGGGTTTCGATATGATACAGAAGCTTGTCTATTACTGACGGTTGGGCTTGGATGAAAGCTAACATCTGACGAAATGAAACTTGGTCCCTTTCGGAAAAAGGATACGTAGAGGGGGTGGGGGAGGGTGCAGTCAACGCACCTCGGCCGGCTTTTTACCCAGAAACACGGAGTTTATCTTGGTAAAGTGGGAGGCAAGTGCCATTTGGGACTTCATCTCTTCGGCCGGGCGTTCTAGGACGGTTTCCCAGAACGGAACGAGGAGCTGGTTAGAATGTTTGACGCAAGTCTCGACGATTGACCAGATCTCGCTGCACAAGACTTCGGTGGCAACATGGGGGTACCTGTCACTGATTCGTCAGACTCTGCGGGGAGTAGGGGGACAGGAACGTGGGGAAGTGGACGAAACTTGAAACTACCGTTTTCCTCTCCGCCTATTTGACCAGTCACGTAACCCATCAAGCGGTGAAGGACGTCTATGCGCTGGAAGTAATCGATGAGCCTCGTGTTCTGGGCTTTGCATTCTTGCAGAAGGTCATCCTCGTCGAGTATGGCTTCGAGGGATACGTCATCCTTGTTCAGCAGGCTGTCGATTGAAGACCCATTTGGAAGATGAAATCTTTTTCGGTCATGAAGGAGAGAGCATTAGCGGTCGTCGACTGGGTTGCGAACAACGGCAGGGAGTGAAATCCCCAGCGAAATACCTCCAGAACATTAAGCCCGGTTTATCTCAATCTGTTTGCGCGTGGCGAGCGAGGACGCCGATAAGAGTTCGTAGTGATTCCCGCTCTTACCAACAACGGTCGAGCGCGGTTGATGGCCCGGCATTCCCTCCGGTCACGCGACTCGCCCGCCTCCGCCATTGCGGACCGCACTCCAGAGAGAGCAGAGCCACCGTGGTGCTACCTGGAGTGGTAATACTTCTGGTTATCTACCCTTTCGCTTGTTGCATACATCAACAGCTGGTCGTGACCGTGGCCTCAAGGGTCAGCCAGAACCTCCAGATATCCACAGAGGATCTTCCGAGGATCCGCCTGTTTGCTCACAATACTGTTTTCTGACACAGCACCCCCGAACGACTCAAGTCGAAAACCTCGTGATATTGTGCATTTTCTTCTGGACAGCCACTTTATCCGTAGAACAAATCGCTCCCTCCCAATAAACGATCACGCAGCTTGAAGCACTCTTTCCCCTTCCGCGAAGGTTCTACAAGTACTGCGACCCTGGTTGATACCTTCCCATTAGTCTTGAAGACCAATGTCCCTTTTCAGCTCAGACCTGAGGCCTGAGGGTTCAGTTAAACATCACACCACGTCGTCTGCGTAAACCCGGATAATCTATAATCAAATAACGGGGGCTCTGCCAGATGTCCTCAGGACGCACGACAAACGTTACCCAAAAATAGATCCCGAATCTCAAATTTGTGTCACTGGCACACTCTCTGAGAGTCTCCCTGGACGATCCTGACTTGAAAGATTTTCTTTACTCTCGAGCCCTCTGCTTCAGGACCCAAACTACAATCCCTCGCCACAGGTGTTCCATAGTACGTTCAGCCGTAGAAAATTCAATTCCGGCTCTGTGAAGTAAGTGATTTACCCGCCCCCGCTCCCCGAATCCTATTGAATTCCTTTCCCACAAGTCATTGTTCCAACTCGTTTGTCCGTCTCGTTGACGTGACGAACAGGGTCGGTCAAACACGGGATATATTCTTTCTGTATACCCGAACCCGGCCCAAATCGTATGGCCCAGGTGGCCCTCGCTTGTTCACCGTTTGCCGATTACGTCCCCTGTTGCGTAGTAAGTGAGGTGGACTGCTGGGATGTGGAAGGTATCCTATCAACCGCACCGAGGATGTCCCGCCGTTGGTCACCACTTACTAGTAACAAACTTGACAGGTGCCCCACTGTTTTCTAATTCCGACGCAGGAAAATTTGACGGAAGTACGTTCCGGATCAGGTTTCCATTCGACTCCGGTTACATCATAAGCCTAGTAGCGACAAGCGATCCCGAAGGTATTGCTTTTGAACAGTACACAGTGGGTATTCAAACATTCATCACTCGTTCCATTCACTCTCAGTTGATCGAGTTTGGCGACTGCCGGCCAGTGAGACATTTTCGTCGCGATGAGACCAATTACCCACCGCGGTCAATGAGGTATTTATTCGCCAAAGAAATGATGGTTTGTTGAACAGGTTCTCTTGAGGAAAAGGTGGATGGAAACCCCTTGATACTAATGCGAGAATATAGGCGAGAGCTGCTCTCATTGGCTGATGTATGATTCTATTTCACTCGTTCTACCCCTTGCTTAGATCCTGGTTCAGACTCCACGATCAACTCAAGATCTCTGCAACAAGTAAATTGTCCGTTGCCCCCCCAGTGACAGGTGATCACTAGCCGCCGGTAAAACGGTTCATGTACCCGGCACTTGTGATAGCTCGCCACACACACCCGATGTCCCCATCAGCAGACCGCCACCGTGTTTGGTGCTCTCTTTCCTTGATAGTGGTTTGTGGTCATCACCGTTAACCCGGATGACCACCTGGTATTGATCGACCTACACTAGAGCTTCTTTCACCCGCTCTAGAAGGGACGGCAGATTTATTTGGCGCGATTCCATCACTGAGGGTACGGTCCCTCAGCGCCTATCTTCACGTACAAAACCCCAAGCCGGTGGGATGTAACGGTCCATTGCCCCATCACGAGGGTGATGTCTCTAGCCACGCTCCTGCCATATCTCATCGACGTCGGGAACGACATGTACGTTCCATAGTCGCATGAGCTTCTCGATGAACCTTCGACTTATCCCACCCTTACAGCCAATCTATCAAGGTTCGTGATAACGTTGGGAAATTGGCACGATCTTTGAGACGATTCCATGACTCCAGTACTATGCTGCCGCTGGGGTAGCACTGTTGTTTTTCGACTACCTCTTAACCCTTCCTGACGAGGTCTGTCTTGCCGGTTCGCGATGTCAATACCAACCTATTCACAGGTCTCTGCGTAGATCGAGTACGCCTGGAAAGGAAGGAAAACATGGAGTAGGATGAACTCCCTATCTATGGCTCCTATCTGCGGATTTGCTGACGGCATATCATAGTTTTCTGTATCTTCCTGCTGGTAGATCCAATTCACCGGTTGTTCACACGATCGCGTGTTGACCGTCCCGAGTTCCTAGAACCGTTATGTCCCGATACTTTATGAGATCTGGATTATTTTCGTGATCTGGTGGCCAGGCTTCTCTTATGAGGTGCGTATTTCTGTCGAATGAATACACGTTATCTCATGATTCACGGTGGTTCACGATACCAGATGTACGTTCTTTCACTCTCTCCCCACCAACAGCGGCCTTGATATCGTCCCACCCGTCCAGATGCAATCGCACCGCTTGGATAGAAATTGCAATCTTCGTCTTCGTCACATTAATGGCTCAGATCTTCCTGACTGTCAGGTCAGTTGGTATATTCCACCCTCATTTGGTAACATAACCGCCTGACGTTGATGAGTACGCTACAAGGATATACGCTTTAACGATGAAGAACAAAATGATAGCTGCGTTCTTCTTTGGGGTGACTATACCGCAATTGGCACTTGGTGTATACCTTGTCACTCATGGCGCCAGCAACCCTGGTGAGTGTTTCTTTGCTGGACGCTTTACATCCGAGCGAGCTGCTTAACATTTGATTCTCCCCCCCTCCTCTGTACCTTGGACCACACACCGCCTGTTCCCGGTGATGGTTGGTGAACAGCTGTCGTCATGCCCCAAATACCACTGGATCCCTTCCACCTTTGCGTGTTCGCAAGAAATCGTCCTTTCGAGATCGGATATACCTGCATCTCGCTCTTCTTCGGTAATTTAACCCCCACCCCTATGTTGGATGCCCTCACACAGTTTCAGACTCGGCAGCCTTCGCCGTTATCATCGGCTTCGGCTTCAAAACAGGCATAAACGCGGTGGCCGTGTCAAGTCCAGGCGTCATCAGAACGATCGTAGAAGATGCTACCATCTATTTCCTCATCATTTTCACGTCTCATCTAGTCTTCCTGGTGACCCTCGTATTCGCAAGGGTGAGCATACGTCACAAACGGGCTGTTTTGTTTTTTCCCGGATTTCTCACCATCTGGTTTAGCCCGCTCTTCAACTCCTCCCCGCGGTTGGGAACGATATCTTCCTCCCGATCATGATCACCAGACTAATGCTCTCCCTCAAAAAAGCCGCATCGAAGGAAAACGGCTGGTCGTTTACTGAAATGACGACAGCACGCCGCGCAGATGAGATGGGCGCTACGCACGTCAGGCACGGGGACCGTACGCAACCCTCGCTCGATGGGTACCGAGCTCGGGAGGGGTACGGGGTACGGAGTGCGAATGATTATGATTTGGAGGAGTTTTCTGTTGATATCCCTGAGGAGATCGGGATAGCGATTACCACGAACTTGGAGGAACCTAGGTGATTCGTGATTGTGTGTAGATTCTTGGGTGTGTCGAGACGACGGGGTGTCCACTGGGTCTCGTGGAACCCCTGCTGGGGTCTACCAAGCGTAAACATTATGCTGGTGATCGGGTGTATTAACAGCGACCTCGAATGTTTTTTGTCATTGTGTTATTTTGTACTTATATATTACATTGGGCTAGCTTATGTTTGGCGCTGGAGCGTTAAAGCTTCATACAACACTTCTGCACGGTTATAAGGCCGGCTTCTTAAGAAGTCGCGACGGGGAAAAAGCCAGAACCCCTGTTAATGTTGCGCAAAGCAACTGATAGATATCTAGTGAGATCGGGGATGAAATACATGCACGCATATATACCCTCAGAACTACACCAAAAGCGTTAATCAGCATAGGCCCAGACCTCCTCTCCAAGAACAGAACACTACACTCACCCTGACTTGGTACGAACCGCTAGCTTTCGTCAGGTACCTCACCCACTTCACGCTCTGATAGTTGCTCTTCTCAAACACCTTCAAGAACCTCACGATCAACCCCGAAGCCGTGAACATCAAAACCTGGAAATCCACATCGATCGGTGGTCGCGCCCACACCTGTTTCGTCGTCGTGGATGTCAGAGTGGCGTGGGCAGAAAGCGTAACTTCGGATCCGCCCTGCATCCTTGGGATCCTATGGAGAGGGGGGGGGATCTCAGTCAGAGTGGTTCTCAACACGACGGTTTGAAGGAACTCACTTCCAGGTTATCGTGTTTTCTGCGGGGACGTATTTGGCCTTGCCATTGGGAACCTTGAACTCGACGTTGGTGGTGTTTAGCGGGGTAGGTATCTTGACAACGAGGTTGGAGGCGGAGAGCTTCGTGTCGAAGTTGGTCTTGATCGCGACGATATACGAGACACCAGTGGTTCCAACCTCGCTCACAGTGGCTAGCACCTTGATAGGGAGTTTCACGTTCGATGTCGAGCGGTAGCTACGAGGCGAACCCGTCAGTTCCAACGGAACTAAACTTACAAGAACCCATAAACCTACCTCATAAGCTCAAATTCACCATCCGGCGGGACGAAGCTAATCGTCCTTGTTGATTCGAATTCATTTAACCGCACACACTGGTGGAATCGACAATCATCCAGTTCCACAGCATCCCCCATACCCTTTTCACTCTTGTCGATGACCAGTTTGTCGTTCAGACCGAACTTACACTCCGGCGTACCGGAAAGATAAGCTCTCATAAGGATATGCCCATCCACATCCGCTCGCAGAACATTTCCTGCGGAAACATTGTTAGAGATTCGGAAAATGGGGATGAAGCGCCCGCGCACCCTTCGCACTCATACTGAGATTCACGGTTTCTACCACGTCGACGAAAGCTTCGTTCTTCTTATACTTGACATCCGTACGGCGCCAACTCGTGGCACCGGTGGCTTGCACGGTGATTCTTGAAGATTCTTCCTGGGATGAACTTGAACAGACGTAGTTTAAACCCTACGAGGCGGACTGACCGCAGCTGTCGCAGAAGATACAATGCTTTCGGTCATTATCAAGGTCTTGAGAGCATCGATTTCACTGTTTTGTGGGTACCCAAAGTCAATGATCTCTAGAGCCAAGGGGACGTGGGTTCAGTACCAATACCGAATGCAGAAGGAAGAGAAAAAAGCACGGACCATCGATGAGTTCGTAAATCAGAACGAAGTTGTTCTTGACGGACTCCTCATCCACTTTCCCAAAGTACGACTTGGCAATAGATATAAATCGATAACAGAATTCGAAAACCATGGCCGCATTGGCATTATTCCTGTGCAATAAAGTCATCACCCTCGATGAAACCGCAGCGGGTTGAAGATACTGACTTTGTGACCGCGACGATGTACAGGTTGTTCACCCTGACATGGAAGAAGCTTGTTGAGCCCAGAGTGATGATGGGGGACCGAACGTCGCTATTTGAGACGACCTGGATCCGGAACACATCTGCGATGGACCGTCTGGTGAACGTGGTCAGTTACTGTTCTGTTGAGGCTCATGTCCAAAGACGGGTTTACTTGAGGTCGGGTCGATAAAGTCGCGAGATAATAACCTAGTAGTGATCCAAGGGGCTCAGAACGGTTGGAGTAGACCCTGTACTTCTTACCACAAACCTCTCCCTTCTGATTAAAGATGAAAAAAGCCTAGTATTGTCCGGTGCCGGTCAGCAAGCGTCACAAGCCGGTGTGTTTAACTGAGCATACTGATATCATCCTGTGGGAAACACGATGCACAGTGTTGTGTTCAGAGTTCTAGCGTCACGGGCGGAGGATTGTGGTAGGGGACTTGAATAGAGCACGAGTCCGATGATCGAGCGGACTTCCGGCTCCGGCTTTGCCCCGCCGTCCCAGCGCCTACCGAGCGCGGACGAGATGAAATAAATCCGTTTTACCGCTACTATACAATAACCTTCGTGGATGTCAACACCTTTTCACGAATCCCCAGACTCAGTGGCCTGTCCCCGCTCCTTCTGCTGGGGAAACCTCCAAACAAAATGATCATGCATTTCAACAGTGCCTCTTGTTACAGAGCAGTATCCTGGTAGTCTAATAGAGTCACGCAGCATAACATTCCCTGAATTCACCGTTTTCATCAATGATGTCTTCGACCATCCGCGCAATCAGTACCTTGAACGCTCTCCCCAAATATTCGAAGTCGCTCATCTGTGGCGGCACTTTCCATCAAGACGCCCCACCATCTGTGAAGAAGACACTCACATCGTTCCAAACTTGCGCGGAGCACCGGACCCACCAGGCATTATTGTGATAGAAGACCGGCGTGAAAGTGTTCCATTCAAGCAGTAGTTTATTGTCGAAGAACTCGTTGATCGCCATCTTGACCGCTTTCCCGGGGGTTGCCGGGAGGGGCAGTTTCACATTAACCTAAGCACGACCCTTAGTGAAACCCTTGGTAGT
>Ga0307514_10005482_pt1 | contig 11288 bp, 3 predicted proteins | sample 16_EM_MG_FD_203088 | JGI IMG/M metagenome (GOLD analysis project Ga0307514, IMG submission 203088) | Populus trichocarpa ectomycorrhiza microbial communities from riparian zone in the Pacific Northwest, United States - 16_EM | ecosystem: Host-associated > Plants > Roots > Unclassified | place... | reverse complement strand
ACTGACATTTGCTTATGCTACATGCAGATTCATATAAGGCAATCAATGATGAGGGTATGCCAATGTACCAAAGGCCATTCATGAAAGGGAAGTTGTACACCCACTTCACCGTGGATTTCCTGATTCTCTGACTCCTGATCAAGTTAAAGCAATGGGGACTATTCTGCTTAGGCCATTAAGTCAGTTGACAGATAAGGGGGTGGATGAGTGTGAGGAGACTACACTGCATGATGTTAACATTGAATAGGAAATGATGAGGAAGCAGCAGGCTCGCAAGGAAGCATATGATAAGGATGAGGGCATGCCTCATGGTGGTCAGAGGGTCCAATGCGCTCAGCAGTGAGATAACTGAATTGAATAGTGTAGGAATGAGGAGGAAACCAAAGGGTTGTCAGTAACTTTGGATTGGAAGCGTTGTTGGGTGGCAACACTCGTACTTCACTTGTGAAACATGGATGATTTCGAAAATTTTTCAGGAACGGCCTTCCTTATGGCACAATATGTTTCTCTTGACAGTGAAATATAAATGTTAAAAGTGCTTAGTTGTTCCATGTAGTTTTCGTGCAGAAGTATTGGAGAGATTGCATTCGCAAGTTTTCACCACATATGGAATACATATTGGCTGTAAAAATCAGAGCTCTGTTTCAAATCAGCTTCTGTTAAGTGTTGAATTTAAGGTCTGGATTTACCTCAATTGCCATGAGAAGAATACCTCTAGTAGAGCAACAGAATTCAATGAGGGAATCCAATATCTTTTAGCCTTAGGAGAGTGTTGCTTGATATCCATCCTGTGGAATCTAATATCTTCGGAGAAGAAACTCTGGTTCAAAGGAACAAACAGAGTAGAGGCAGACAATGGTTCTGGATTTCAACCAATAAAATAATTTCATTTAAAAGGTGTCTGAGAGTGCAGACATTACTCGCATGTATTTTCTACCTTCTGGAGATACCTAAATATCTGGGGAATAGAGAATTTTGGCTTATCCCCAGATTTAATACACAATCTTGCTACAGCTAGAAGATTTTTAAGCTCTCTGGAGTCGTAATTGTTTCCTAGATCAGGATCAATCATCTTTTGAATCGAACTGCGGAAACGGGACTCTTGGATCCACTGGATTAAATCTGTGCTTCCTTTTTCTGATGATTGACCAGTTATCAGCTCCAGGATTAGCACACCAAGCTGAAAAGTTAAGTTTCCACATGCATGGTCCATACAATCTGCAACGTGAGACAAGAATTAACAGTCACGAGTAATTCTAAGAAAGCATCCTGAATTCCTCGCGAGGATGATGGTTGGAAAGAACCTTCTGAATTCGAGGAATGAGGCATTGTTACATAATCTCCAACGGAATTAAGAAGGCCGACATCAGAGATCTGTCATGAAAAAAGGGGCGATCTTTTTGGCTAAGTTTCTCTCAAGTTTGACACCAACACAACTCAAACACAAGAAATTCGAACTATATTGGACTCCTATACTATCAAGATAAAGAAAAGAAACATAAACGTACCTTTGCAGTGTAGTTTTCATCTAGCATTACATTACTTGCGCTGATGGAAACATGATATATTGGTGGGTTGCTGAAGAGAAGCAAATATTCCTGCAGTATCGAATAAACATGAGTACAAAGCTTCTAACTAGGGTCAATTCCAGGTAGATTCTAGGCTAAAAGCTAGGAATATTTCACACATCCAGTTGCTGACTCCACAAATTACTTAGCAAACGATTGATAATCAAGTTTTTGGGGAAGCATCGTTTTTAGGTAAGCCAGATCCCAATCCTCCTAATTCATAAATTATGCAGAAACTATGATATCATGATTCATGACTTACCAATGCAGCTGCTACACCAATGGCTATTTGTAACCTTGTATTCCAATTTAAGGGAGTTTTAAGAGGATCTGCCAAGAGCCAAAGACTTGTTAAGAATTAAAGTTTGCAACCATGCATCAGTAACAAGTTCTTCCCTGAAAATTACCATTGAGATGTTCCTTCAAGCTTCCATTTTCTATATTGTCAAACACTAGCAACCTGCAACATGTGTTAATACACAAAGTGAAAAATTAGAGCAGTCTTTGCTCCAGTGCAGAGCGAATCCATGACAACAGATTTGCTTTAGAACAAACATAAACCGATAATTTCCAGCTAGTAATCTCAAAATATTTTGAGAAAAACTCTTTTAATAGCTTTAAATTCACATTTGACCAGGATAAAAAGGTACATTGCCCCAACATTACAAGTTGAAGTTTGGATTCAGTCTTCAATCTAATTCACACATCACTTGATCATAAGTAGCCAAGTTTAAGGCTACATCATCACGTGAAGCACCAGTGATGCTCTTCAAAATTTTGTTAGGTAAGATTAAAACCTATGTCTGCCCATCTCTTTGCCCTGAACCAGGAAATAGTTTGCTGCTTGGTGTTCATCAAATGTGTTCCGCAGATCACACATGCACTGGTGCAGAGTCACATAAACAAACAGACCATATACTCTAAAATCTTGCCCGTGTTTTAAAGAAAACTGAAGCAGTGTCCCCTGGAATCTTTTCTCTGAAAAATAAAACATATGAAGTAAAGTTAATTCAAAAGTCAGGCATCAAACCTTTTACATCCTATGGAAAAGCCTTTAAGTGCAAGAAGGTGGCGATGATGCAACTGCCCCAAAAGTTGAACTTCCTTGAAAAACTTGTCCTTTCCTTGATTCAAGTCTTTTACTTCCTTCACCAACGCAACCTCGCCATCTTGAAATCTAGCCCTGTAGGCTGCCCCATGAGTATTGCTATATATTATCCGGCGAAAACCATCCGTTGCCCTCTTCATGTCTTTGTACGACAAGCGCCTCACTAACGATGCTGGACCTGCAACAGCAACATTTAGGAGAGAGAACAAAAAATCTTAATCAAACCAAAACAACATTACATGTACAATCAACAGCAATACCATTCAATCTACCATACTAATCCGTTCAACAAGATCCAGCATGTCAAGATGGTTATTTACTGTATTCAGTAAAATTAGAGAGTGCAACAACACTAGAGAGAAAAGCTTGGCTTCAATTCTCATTAAGACAGCGAAAACCCATTTCTTAATTTTTTCCTTTTCTTTTCACTCTCAGCTTAGATACCTACCACTAGAACTCCAATTCAAGAAGTATACTAAACTTGAGTATTACCCCCATTAAAGATTCTGCAAAATTGAGTAAAGGGTTTCAACAGATTATCAATTCCAAGAAAGATCAAGTCTCAAGAACTAACTAATTAAATCACGAGGTAGTGGTCAAATCATAATCACATGATCACAGTAATTGAGGAAGAGCTCAAAAGACATGAGAATTGTTCACGTTGTTACAGGAAATCAAGAAAGTGAAGTAGTACCAGATCGAGATCGGCGAAGCCAAGCAAGAAGGTAAGGCCTCATCTTCTGGATCAAGCGATGCATAGTTTCTTGCCGAATGCTATCTACAGTAATTGTTGATATTTTCTTGTCTTCTTGAACAGTAGTGCCAGTCGGTTCACTGCAAATTAAATTTCATTGCTTAATCTTACTAATTAATGTTTTATTGGCATGGGTTTCTAGCAAAATCTTTAGAAGATTCTTTGCTTTTCTTTTCAAGTACTGCAACTTGGCAACTTGGTTCTCTACCAACCTGTTGTTGACGTTAAGTTAGTTACTCCTTTTCCTTACGTACACCTTTCTTTATTTCTTTGCTTTCATGGTGGTTGCTTACCCCTTCATCAGTCTTCAACAAATTTCATGATTGAAGACATAGCCTAGTATATTCTCAAATATAATTTCACAAGAAAATTACTTTTCCTTTTTCAAATGCACTCATGCATGATGGTTGACTTGCTTAAAATGAAATTCAGTCTAGGCGTGCAAAAACTAGTGTGAAATATATTTTATTAAAGACTAAAAATCTTATTTATATATTTATAGGTTATTTAATCTAATTTTAAATATTTATTTATTTATTATAATGAATTTAGAATACTTATTGATTAGCGCTGTTGCAATTGATTTTTACATTTTACTGTGTGAATTGTGATTCACTACAATAAATAATCATATGCTGATTAATTTTTTTTATATATATATATATAGAAAAACTTTAATTATGAACTTGAAATATTTAATAAAATAAATTAAGAATTATATATATATATATATATAAAGCTTTGACGCTAACCAATAATTGAGTATGAATGTTAAGATGAAGATTTATATCAAGATATATAATCTTGTGATGTAGGAATTTCTCGGTTTTTTTCATATATAACAATTTTTTTTAAAAAAATAGTGATTTAAACTCTACTGAAAAAAAAATTGTTGTATAATTCCTCATTTCCTTATTAATATATTTTTCTTCAACAAAAAATATTTTTTTTTGCTTTGGATTCTTAATTTGATAAAAACCAAAAGCAATTGGAATATATATAAAAACAATATAGATAATTTGAAATAAGAACAAAAAAGTTATCTCTTCAATTATAAAATATATACAAAAAAGTTAACATTAATTTTGATAATTTTAACCTGAGCATATTTAAAAAAATTAAAAACAACACGGCAATTGTGTATTGTCGCAGGAAATTCTTCGAAATCCTTTTTAAAGACATACGACAGAAAAGAAAACAAATAAAATTTAAGAAAAATAATAATAAGAATAATAAAGGGCTGTATAGAAATTGATATTATAAAAAAACTTATTCGTTGAGACTGCTTCTCAAAGGCTTATTGATTGGGAGACAACACATCTAACATAAACATTCAAAATCACCAGTGATTAGGTGCCCGTTTTGTTTATGCATGTGTCTACGTTTCAATCAAAAAGCATCTGTTTTCATCCGAAGTTTTCTGTTCTGTTCATCTCAAGCTCGTTGACATCAAAAAAATAAGAGAACTGAGGGATGCACAGTTGAGAAGAAACATTCTGCGTCATTGGACCCTGCCGGTAGGGAAAAATCGGTTGCCTGCTTGGACCATGATAGCTTGCTGAGAGTTCCCAGCTGGGATTGTTGAACATCATGTTCCCTATCATCTCTGTGGCTGGATCATAATTGTATTGAACTGTGGATTTTATGGTGCTACTACTAGAAAGGCCGCCAAACTGACCGAAATCTTCATGGTTCATCATCATCAACATGGGACTATTGATAGGATTGACATTGAATGGAAGCATCTGTTGCAGCTGATGAGATGGGTAGCATGTAGCCAGTGGCATATCTATTGGTTTGGCACAAGAAAAGGGTTGGTGGTTTAGAGCCTCTAATTCAATATTCTTCGGAAGTAAGGCATTAGCAAGAGTACTCGAAGCCAGAAAGCTTGATTTATCACTAATGGAGCCAGCTGCATTAATCCCTGACTTGGAATCTTCCATCAAAAAGGGGTTGCCTTTTAGCTTCAATATCCAACCTCTTGCAACATCAAGTTTAGATTCGAAAACTCCTGCAAGTACCCTGAGTTGCTCGAGTGATAACAAGTTGAGACGATTATCCCATGCAGGGAACTTTGCTTCCATACAGGCTTTGCGCAGTTTAGCAATTTCATCATCCAGTTTCTTCTTCCGAGCTTCAAAAAAATAAGACAAATCTTGTGTTTTCTTTCGGTCTGTACCTTCCGACCTAAACCTGTTGATAATGCGTCTGACCTCAATGCGATCGGTTGGCCAGGTTTCGACATCAACAGGATGATTATTCAGTTTTGGCCCCAAAATGATAACACATGCATCTACACCACAGAGAATTTGGAATTCCCTAGCTTTCTTTGTCAAACCCTTCTTTCTTTTGTGATAAGTAATCATCCGAGATCTCTCATTGCGTATGAGTTCCATGGTTAGCTTACCACGACCCATTTTTCCGTTTTTATTCACCTAGCAACACAAGAGTTTATCATCAATATGCTCTATTTACCTAGCCATGTATAGATCTTCCATTGCCTAACTAGTAGAAAACTGAAGACACTAAGCAAGAGATTATAACAAAACAGATAACACAAAAACCCTAGTAAGAAATTAACAAGTTGGCCTTAAAACCATAATCTGTGGTTTCTTCATCTGTTTCAAAGAAGTAAAGGACATGTACATTAAGATCAAACACTGTAAAAGGCTAGCAAAAAAACAAGATAAGAGACATACAGTATATAATAGAAGGTAAACAAAAATAATCTTCTTCTTAGAAGCAATTATTGTTTTCAAGTATAAAAGAGGAGAGTAGTGCAATAAAATTAAGAAAGTACCTTAGGTTTTAATGGCGTTTCCAACCTTGTAGTTAGTTCCAATATGAGCACACAATAACATAGCTTCAAGCCATATGTATATACAAGGAGAGATTAGCATTCCATTTATGGAAGTGAATCACAATCACATATTTTTTGAAGAAAGATTAGGGTTTCTATTATCTTTCCATAACAATACTGTCGTGTGCCTCAAGATCTTGCATGCAAATTTGCTGACTTGCAGGCATTGCTAATTAACTCCTGCATTATTTCCTGACTTGCAGGCATTGGTAATTAATTCCCGCATTATTTGCCGATTTGCAGGCATTGCTAATTAACTCCTGCAATATGCTTAATGAGTCAGGATAAATTTTTAATTTCAATCAATCAATGAGGAACTGCCTATGAAATAGGGACTGCGTCGCTGGTGATTGAAATATGATTCACCAAAATCTTTTATTATAAAAAAAAATCAACAAAAAGTTTCCTTTACAAGGGTCCTTAATAGTGTGATGTTGAACTTTGCAGGGTCTTAATGGTGATTCTTTTTGACCTCCAAAGTCTGATTGAAAGTTAACTATCTGGGGTGCCTCAATTCGAGATTGCTGTCACAGGCTATGAATAATATGAGCTATCTGGACACGATATAGATGAGCTGCCGTAGGAAGAAAAGTCTTTACTAGAGGACCGATCCAGATACAAAAACAATTCTAATATCGACTGTTATCCAACTCATCCAAAAGTTTCCTTACAATTACCTGCAAACATGAAACCAGATAGGAAACATAAAGCAATTCCAGAATGAAATACAGGGGAATCAAAGAAATACAGGATAGAAAATGCACAAGATTCAACAGCAGCTTGCCATTTGACCCACGAGGCAATGATCGGAAGAGAATCTTTAAGCCAGCGGAAGACACCAACCAAAAGATGTTCAGATACTAGAGTTTTGCCAAGATTGTCAGCAATGTGAGCACCTGTAAGAGGGGAACACATTTGTTTACAAACTACATAACATAAGAAAATGGGTAGAGTTTATAGCATAGACTTGTGCAACAGGTAAATAGTGGCTCTGCACAGATAGCAGGCGATATTGGAGTTGACAATCTGAGGATTGGACTAAGTGATATATGCCACTAATCATCATCTCTACACATTTCAAGTGCAGGCAAGTCCCAGAAGACAAACCAGAATTGTCTCTTAAGTTGATCCAGTTTTAGTTGTATAAAAGATGGTTGCAGACAGTAAAACGATGAACTTTTTCGCAGAACAGACAAGGCAAGTGCAGCACATGATATGTTGTCAGAAATAGTCAGGATAAGTAAACAGCACATGATATAGAAACAAAAATTGCAGACAGAGCTAGTTGATGCGTTGTGCAATCTTGCTATTGAGCTCGGTAACATCCTTGAACAGGGGATTCAATAAATATTTCAAATAAAGTAGAAATATTCATGAACTATTGATAAAATAGAAAACTGACAGGCGACAAATGACAGATAAATACTGATATTGTATGCGATTAAAATTATTTATAAACTGAGTGGATTTAAAAGATTTTATAGCCACACATTTCCAGAAGACTTTGTGTAAAAAAATTCTCTTGTTTGTTCTTTGTAAAATGAATCAGATTCTTGTTAATCTTAGATTATTTGTTTTCCTGCTTAAAATAGAGGCCATACCAGCTTCTTCTAATTAAAAATCTTCTAGTTAAGAACTATGAATTAATTTTTATTTCTTTCAGGATAATTATTTTAGGTCTTCACTCGTTGTAATTCTTTGGTATACCATATCTGAGTCCTACGCTAGAGTTTTTCAATATCCTAGAAGAACATACCCAAATATAATTTTCTCAAATCTTTTATAGTATAAATACATTTTTTCCCTTCCAGCTGAACAGAGGCTACTTTTTGCTCAAATCTTCCAGCTGAACAGAAAAATAAAAATAAAATAAAAATAAATTCTCTCTAAACTTCACATGCACTAGCAGCCCTCTAACCTGACACACAATGCCTTCTAATCGAACAATCATCTCTATGACACGAATAGTCTAACCACGCTAACGCATGTCATTGCCTTTAGTCAATCACGTGGTTAGATGTGGCAATGAGTTTAATTATAAAAAATATAGATTTTACAATAAAGGTATTTTTTTACCTTTGATATTAATTTATGATTGATTAGGGTGAGTATAAAGTTCTTGAAAAAAATACTAAGAATTTTCATTGCATCAAAGTATTTTTTCTAAATATTTATGATTAATACCCATGCATTAATACAATACATTAATTAAAGTTGTTGAGACTAATATATACTATATTTTTTTTATATATAAAAAAAATCAATTATTCTCATGAGCTGAGTATGAGGAATACATGAAACTAATATACAGTTGATTGTTAAATAATAAATACACTAAAATAACTCACATGAGGACTTCATATAAAGAGATCACACGAGTATATAAAAAGACTCACGTTAAGATCGTGTAAAATGATTATTGAACTTGAGATCACTGATTATTTTATATTAGACAATGTTATGTTTTGATCATGACTACATATTGTCTTAATAATAGGTAATAAATAGATAGATATTGGGTATGCCATAAACAATATTAAGGTATTTGAGTGATCAAAAAATAGTTCATTAACCTATATGAAGTAAAGAAAATATTCAACGTGTTCTCAAATAATATTAATTGTAAAATCCTTGTGCAAGGTGAAATGATTTTATTTAAAGAATTAATGACCATGATGTAAAGAACAAATATGATTTGACAGAACAGACATACTTTTAAGGTTGAGTAAAATTATAAAATAGTTTCAAATCTTATTCAAAAAATTAATGATTATGGTGTTAAGAACAAATATGATTTGACATAGTAGACACAATTTATACTCAAATGTCTAAATTGAAATATTTTTTATGAAGAAAGAATAATTGCATTGAGCTGAAACCGACAACCAAAATGTTAAAATATGAATTAATTAATTAGCTGAATTGATATTAAATTAAATTATTTAATTTATTTAATCATATTTTAGTTAGGATTGTGGTTTATATTTGAGTCAACCTAATGGGTTGCACACAATAATAATCATCGATAAGAAATTAAATTAAAATGATTAATGAAATAAGACTTGATTGTAAATAAATTTTAGAAATTAAAGGCTCTAATATAATTAATATGAGAAATTACAATTTTAGACTTAGAAATATTCAAGTAGGATATGATTATATAAATTTCTAGTAAGTGTCCCGAGATAGTATATGTGATATTTTTTAAGAGACAAATTGATATTTTACCATTAACAAGACCATCAAGCTAAAATCAAATTTACCTGATTTCTTAAAGATTACACAAAACATCTATTATTCTGTAGAACTACATAAAAAATAGATTTAGAAATTAGATCATTGGTAGATAATCCACAGGAGTCAAGACAAGATATGATAGAAAAAGTTTGTGATGTGCTTGGTGCATATTTTGGACAAGACATGACAAATTGCAAAGTGTTTGTTTGGAGTACTGAACGAAGATCAATCCTTTTTTTTTTTTTTTATAGTTTAACGTGGGTATCCGGACCAGCTTGCGCGCACCTCGATTAATCCCACAGGCCCTAAAATTAACGACCATGTAAGCCTCCAGTGGTCATCATATGAGCAACCACAAGGTTCGAACCTGAGATCACAGAGGAAGCAAACCTCTTAGTCCAAAGCTTTTATCATTGGGCCACCACCTAGATGGTTAACGAAGATCGATCCTTGTTTCGTCTAAAGTTGTTCCAGAGGTACTGAATTGGAAATACCATAAAATTAAAGGGCCAGATTTTTTTCAATAAATATTAAAATCTTAAAAGAATAAAATAGAGACTAAAATGATTTCTTGAAGAATTCTTAGAACTAGCAGCATAAACTTCCATCACAACTTCGTCTGATCCTGTCATATACCTTATGCACTAAATACAAGACAATAATATGTATTTTCTAATCTAATCCAATCAAATCAATTCCATCCATTTTTATTTTTATATATCTTGCGAAGATGCAATATATGAATATCAAGCAGCAAAATACAAAAAATAGCCAATAGGCACCAGAAAGTTAGCTTAAGATTAGACCATATGCATGATTGGAAATGAAAGTTTATGTTAGGGGTGAGAAAAAAACCAAAAAATCGATTAAATCAAGAAAATTAAAAAAACAATAACTGAAAAATCGAACCGTGAAAAATAATCGATTATACCAATTAAAATTTTGAAAAAACCAACCGGTTCTGTTTCGGTTTTATAAGCCTGAAACAGAAAAAATCGAACCGAACCCAAACCGAAAAAACCCGAAAAAAACTCGAGTCAAATCGAAAAAACCGAGCCAAACCGGTTTGAACCGGTTTTTATCCTAAAAAACTGAACTGAACCAAAACCGGTCGGTTTGAACGGATTTCGGTTTTCTTTTTTTAAATTTCAGTTTAGTTATTGTTTTTTGATAAAAACTAACCCGAACTAAAAATGATCACTTCTAGTTTATGTGTTGGAAAATCCTAGTTTAAAAAGGTTTAAAGGTTTTTGTTTTTGATGTTGAATGAAAAAAAAAAAAAAGAAGCTATCAAATTTATTACTATATAAGAAGCTATTTTTATTTTTCAAATGATGTGAAGATTCCAGCATATGCTATCTCCAGGCTTATCAATTTGTTTATATTTTTTTATTGTAAAAAATATTTTTAGGTATTTTTTATATTAATTTACATTAAATTTATTTCTTAGACTATTTTAAAAATATTTTTAAATGGCAACTCTGAGATTTAAGATTATGTCTATCTTTACGGCTATGCTATAGTTTTTCTAAAAATTAATTTTTTAATTTAAATTAATGTTTTAGGTATTTCTAAATTATTTTAATATACTAATGTTAAAAATAAAAAAATATTATTTTAAAAAATAACGTTTATATATATATCTGAGATTGTTGATTTCTTTCCTTACAAAAAAATAACTTAACAAGGCTAACTACGAAAAAAACACTCTTTCTATTAAGATAAAAAATAAATTAATTTGTTAGAGTTTAAATTACATAT
>Ga0307514_10005481_pt1 | contig 11289 bp, 8 predicted proteins | sample 16_EM_MG_FD_203088 | JGI IMG/M metagenome (GOLD analysis project Ga0307514, IMG submission 203088) | Populus trichocarpa ectomycorrhiza microbial communities from riparian zone in the Pacific Northwest, United States - 16_EM | ecosystem: Host-associated > Plants > Roots > Unclassified | place... | reverse complement strand
ATCCATCTTCTATTCTAACATGTAAATATTAAGAATCTACTAATGTATACACCTAGGGGGTAGCACTCATTTAAGAAAAAACAAAATAATCTACTGGCTAAGACCACTAACCGTGGATTATATGAATTGGCTATGTACAAAATAAGTTATCTAAAAAGCTCCAGAACTCGTTAGCAAAACACTGTCAAGTATGCTGCTAGTGTATAGTTTTGACTTTTGGCATTTCCTTCAAAGAGGTGAGATATGCATTCTGAAACGACATGAAATACATGAAAAATGATTCATTTCCCATAATTCTTTCTTCAACCACAAGCTCATTTCTAAATTTCTCATGAGTTCGTAGCTTTACATTTTTCATTTCCCCGCATAAAAAACATCTCAAAACACAATATGTAGGTAATAGGAATATTAGATAAATGATTTGGCAAAATAGTGTATTCCATAGCAATAAGAAAGAGTGGCAGCTCTGCTTTCAGAGGATCACTATTACCTGCCATGTATGACTGATACAAGAAATCCAGCAGATCTGATTAATTCAGTTTCTGTGCGTGTCATCTTATGTGTCCAGCAAGCATTGACTTGACCATCAAAACCATAACTAGACTGCATCCCGGTTGATGATATACCTTTGACGTATTCCTGAAACAAACAGTTTTTAAGGTCCAGCTAAAGACATCCTTGTGAAATAATGGAGGGTCAGGACAAGCAGCGCAGTATTTAAATAAATGGATGATCAGAACAAGTAGCACAGTCACAAACAATTAACTGCGGGTCTCATCTTGAGGCGAAACATCATTGCAATAACGAGCAGGTGACAAAACTTGCTAGAAGCAGGCTAACATGCATGTATAGGATCAATGCATCTACGGAGTTAGCATGCACCCCTGGATCATCTTGCATAATAAATGCTTTATTAGGGCTTAATTCAGGAATGTTAATGAAGAATAAAGAATGATGGTTTGACAACTTTCTTACATGAACAAATATTATCTGACATTCTTAATTGTTTAGTTCTATGGTCTTCTATGGTGTCAGTAAGCATTTATATAACAACATGAAAATCAGACACTCAGAAGAAGCAAAGACCAGCAACCTCTACAGTAGTAAATGCAAGGTAAGAACAAATTTTAAGATTTAATTTTCCCATAAGATCATCATGCTTTTCTTACTTGATACAAGATTGCTCTTCTTGTGCTAGACCCAACATACTCATCAAGATATTCCTGCACATCAAAATAAACATCATGTGAGTTCTTGCAGTCACAAAACTGACTTGAGAAATTATCAGAGTAAACAGCACAGAATCTATTTCAAGATTGTCTTCATACATTCCATTTGATCTTTCTAAAGGCACTCCTGATTTGAAGGAAGATATAGCTCTTTTTATTTTTTTAATGTAGCAATAACGGCCAATATATAAATTTTCTAGAGCTACCAAATTTCTAGTCTGGACCTGATTATTTACCTTTGTGTAGTGAGTGTCCAAGTCAACAGCAGCCCTTTGCTCAGGAGTCTTTGCCTTCAAGAAACGGATAGCAACAGATATTGTTTGACGGTCAAGCTGCAACATAAAAAAAATTCATCACTTCATGGTTCTTCAGAAAAGAAAAATGCACTCTATGGCTGTTGGCCAGTGATTTCAAATAAGGTTGAGAGCTTATAAAACCAACAGATGTGAATTGCATCCTGTTAGGAGAAATCCCTGACAATGCTATACATCTTGCACACCTCACAGACAATCTATAGAACTAGAGGAGACACGGTCTCTCGGTGTCCTCACAATATTGTAATAACAAGTTTATCAATTGATGATCAGAACATCAAAGGTTTATCATATATTGTCATAAAATAAGTATCCTATATTAACAAACAGTGTTGTGAATGGTGTTATAAGCAGAAGAACAAGTGTTTGTTGATTTCATGATCTAAATCCCAAGAAAAGCTGTTACATCATTGGCTAATTCGCCAAAGGTTCAGTAGCAACAACGGATCTTCTTCATACCTAGGTTAGGATGGGAAGAAAAGTTAGCTGCTAACTTGATTGGAATTTATTATCGTCAGCAAGTATTCCTGTATCAATCTTAATACATTACGATGTGTATATTAAATAAATTAGGTCGTTTTTTTCCTTTTCTCCTATAGCACAGCAGAGGTGATGCCAAGTTGCAGGCCGTGGATTGTGACTTTTGAAGTGATTAGTGCACAGAAGAATAAAATAATAATGATGAAGTCTTGCCATAAAACACACAAACGTTTATGTAAATAGCCAGTGAATCCACACCCAAGCAATAATTTAAAAAGTTGCCATGTCTGACCCCCTCAAATATGCAATCAATGTTTTTATATTCAAGTGGAAATTTTTGACTGTCATAAATACTAAACAAGTAAACAGTGTGGATTCCACGGTTTGACTAAAGGCAGGTCCATAGAGGTTCCGGAGCCAGGAAGTCCAAAATCAACCATTGACATGTTCAAAAATGACTCCCTAAAGCTTTGAATATTGTCCAGAGCTGGTAGAACGACCAAGTTAAAGTGCTAAACAGCTTCAATATAGTTATGCAGTTCAAATCCGACCTAACTTTGACCTAATTCACAACTCTTCCAATATACTATAGCCATGAAAAAGACTTCATCTTGAGCAGCTTTAGGTGATCTTAATAGGAACCATGTTATTAATTTGTGCTCCCTGCGCAAGAACCAAACAAAATTTCACAATGTTGCCTCTAAGGCTTAGAAAGAAAGACAGTCTTCGATTATCTGTCACATATCTCTCCTCCATGACAAGCTCCATCCAAGGAGTCTTTGCTCATCTGAATCGAGGAGGACAGAATTTGACTTGACTTGTATAATATAAAGCTAAGGTACTTGTCATTTTAGAGTGTGGAAATGTCTTGGTCTTCAATTTATGTAGTTCTGGATTCCTATGTTTGGAGTTATACTAATTAATGAGGAACTTGTACCAAACATTCGACAAAACTTCTTTAACTAAAACATAAATACCAGGGCTTTTATTTTGCTAAAACTTTGATAGTGATACATGAGATATTGAAGTGCACTCTTTCACACTTTCCTAAAATAATGAAATTCACGATAGCTAAAAGCATAACCAAAAAGGTGAAAAGGAAAGACAGGAGGCAATTCTAGACCCTCTCACATGAGAAACTTCGTTTTGCTTGTAAAACAACTAAAGTTGGGGACTGAAAATCATCAATCATACTACTTTCTTACTTTAATTCCTTTGCCTGATCATCTAGCAGCAGGTTACACTGCTTCAGATGCGTGACATATCTAGGGTTCTCAAAAACTCATATGAGGTAATACAAACTATAGAAGCCATATAGTTGTGTTGCCTTGGTATACAAGTGCCGACAAGCAGGGTTTTGCATCGCCTAACTACAATTCCCAGTATGTTCACCACAACCAATGACCAATCCTAGACCCTATATAGCTAATGTAGCAATGCCACCATATCCTACTCAGACTAAGACTTGGTGGAAATTTTCTATGACGAATCAATACTAGAAAAAATAAATATTCACTACAATAACAAGCACTTCTTGGAGATTTTACGTGGTCAAATTATGCTTGTAAATGATACGGGGTGAATATTTGGAGTTTATGAAGCAAGCATTATACTGAGCAAAAGCCAGCAAGATACTTTTATCAAGTAAACTCTGGAAAGCACAAACCTTATCACCTAATATTGAAATAGATTCACGTGTGAAAGACAAAAAAAACAAAAAAACACTACTCAAATTCATTCATAAAAAAAAGGCAATTCCTTTCAAGTCCTTCTAAAGATGCTAGTATGCAGAACACAAAAGCTATAGTGAAACAAATGTTAATTCCTTCGACTTGATGTTTATAAAATTATGAAATTTAATAAAATCAAAATATTCATGTTAGAAAGAGAATTCAAAAGAAATGGAATTGTGTGCGTTTGAGGGAACTAAGTTAGTGTTCAAGAGTTCATAGGAACATGAAGACAACACAGCTGAACAGCAACACAAAGATATAATACCTTTGGTAAACATTCGAAACCTCCACCAGTTACATTAAGTAATGCCAAAGATAGAACTCTGTCCGGCACCATTGCTGCTAACTTGCAAGCTATCATAGCACCTGTTTCAATAATAACATATCAACCAAACTATGAAGAAATTGTTGCGAGGCATTTGATTTCAGTTACATTACTTAATGCCAAAAACAAAAACTCAAAACTCGGAATCATGGACTCACCCATTGAATGACCAAATACATGAGCTTTTCTCCAACCTAGATGATCCATCAAAGCAATTGCATCTTTTGCCATTATTTTTGTTCTGCACTCAGCAATAAAATAAAATAAAAAAATCTTCAATGGAACCCACACGCCTTTGCTTCTAAATTCAAGGCAACTACTTGTTTTTCTATCCACACCCAATTACATTGCTAAGCAACACAAGCATCAAGAACTATTGAAGCCGAGTTGAGTAAGTCAAAATTCTTCTACTTTTTCTAATTCTACACAACTATTAAACTATAAAATTCCATTTCTTCCCTATTTTTTCTCGAAAACCAAACAAACAAAAAAATCAAGGTCAAAAGAAAGTTTTAAAGAAAATGGAGATTCAACAACAAACTTCAAAAAAGCAAAACACCATCATAAATCAAATAAAAACACAAAACCCAGATCAAAAAACACACCAAAACTTCCACAAGAAATCATAAGACAGGGTCATGCATCAAAATTCAAATGACCCATCATAAAAGAATCAAACTTGAATCAACCCACATAAAAAAATTAACCATTAAACAACATTAGTGTGAGAAGACTCACGAATATTCAGAATTTTTGGTCGGCACAGAACTCCTTCCCATACCACGATTATCGAAGGCACAAACTTGAACACCACTACCACCATAGCCATCTTCCCCATTATCATCTGATTGATCAACGCCTCTCATTCCATCATCATCATTGGACCTCTCTTTCCCTGTAAGTGCCTTTATTTGTGGACCCCACGAATCATTTGTCCCAGCAAATCCTGCTCCCCATCAAACAATCCACAATTCATCAATCAAACAACCCAGTTCAAAACAAAACATAGGAAGAAAAAAGATTTCTTTTTTGATAATTGTTATTACCTATAATGAGAAGAACTTTTGTGGTTCCATGACCATGAGTTCTGTAAAAAATTTTGATGCCATTGTTGTTGTTGCTTCTGCTAGGACTAGCAGCATCAACTCCATCATATAAACTGGCCTGGTGTTTAGCTACCTCGCAAAAAGGCATGATGTTTGCTTCCTACACAAATACAAACTTTACAATATTGCACAAATGCAAAGACAGAGAGGAGATGTTCTCAGAATTTTGGACAGGAAATTCCAAGCTTCCAGAAAACAGAGGAGGAGAAAACAGAGGAGAAGATGTTTTGCGATTTTGGTGATGTTGGGATGTCTTTTATTGGGAGTGAGTTGCATCTTAGTCCCTGTATTTTCAATGCTATAAATTTTAGTCCTTATATTGTATAAATCATAATTTAGGTCCTTAATTAGATTTGACTTCAATTTATTTACCGTTGTAGACCTTTTCGATTAATGTTAAAAGTGGCACCTAACAAAATGAATATTGAAATTTTTTTCACTTTTAGATTTTTTTCCTCAAAATATCATGATAAATATGTTTGATAAAGTTCTAAAAATTATTTTGAAAGTTATTTAGAAATTGATAAAAACTAGAAGTTATAAAAAAAAAAAATTGAGACTTTCTTTTAACACAAATAATTTTAAAATTGCACGGAATCCTACTTGTTTGCGATAAAAGCCGCAACTAATTAAATAAGTTTATAAATGATAATTTTAGCTTAAATTTTATATATTTTTAATAATTATTTAACTCGATTAATAATAAATAAGATATAAATATTGTCAAAACTTTAAATCTAATATGATATGTAAATACTTCAATATTGATGTAATATATAAGCATGTGTGAGTGTATTATTTTATTTTATTTTTTTATTTTATGTTGAATAATAAAAATATTGGAGAAATAAATATTTGAAACTCAATGAATATAATATAATATAATATTTAAATTTTGTATCCCATAAATAATGGATAAAATACATACATACATACATACATACATACATATATATATATATATATATATATATAGAAGAAAACCGACCATGAAAATTCCATTGTCATCCCTAAATGGACCTTACGCCATGGACATAAACGATAACGCAAGGATGAGGTGTGGGATGGACTAACTTATTAGTTTATTACGAATACAAGGACTAAGATGTAATTTACCATTGATGAGGGGAGGTGGATGATAAGCTGGAGAGTGGACAGGTGTGGTGGGGTGGGAGATATAATAATCCGTCTCTGCTCAGACAAGAGAGTATTTAATTTGGGTTACGGCTCAACGCGGGGAAAAAAAAAGAAGATTCCAAGTAGCTACGTCCAGTATAAGACTAATTATGACAGGTCAAATATTTTTAATTTTTATAAAAAAAATTATATATTTAGGTTTTTTTAATGTATTTTTATAATTTAAAAAATTTAAGTTTCAATCAAAAAATTTATGAATACATATAATCAAATAAATCAAGAACTATACGTGTGAATAAATAAATAAAACATTATTAATAAAATTTAAAAATAAAATTTAAAAAATCAAGAAATATGTATAGATTAATATATTTAATCTTGAAAAACATGATATTTACTCGGCTATATTTGCTAAATTTTTTTATTAAAATAATTTTTTTATTTAAGCAAATGATAATAAAAACAGAGATATAAATTAAATTGATTGAATAAAATAAAATAAAAAAAAAGTGTAAGGTTACACATATTAAAAATATTATCTAAAAATAATTTTTTTTAATTTTCAAAAATAAATTTCATCCATACAAAAGATAAAAAAAATATAAATGAATCAAAAATACTCTTCAAATTTAAATGCATAACTAAAAAAACTAATCATCATTTAAAATAGGCTCTCCAAATAAAATGAAAGAGAGATCGGATACTAATTTAAATATAAATTAAAAACATTTAGAGAAAAAACCATAAATATGAATCATTAGTTTTTTTTTAAAAAAAACAAAAGATCAGGCACTATTGGACTTGGTAAGTCAGGCCAACCCACCTGGCTTATTTTGTCAAGCTCACATAATTGAGCCCTTAATTATTTTTTGCAACGCTCGCCCCAAATTTTTTTGAAAAAAGAATCAAAAGCATCATCTGATTTGCCAAGATTTCAACCTTTGTGGTGACCAAAAAATTAGAACTTAAGTTTTTTGTAACAAAAAATCTGTTTTTTAACTCATTTTGACCAAAAACACAAATAAAATACTATATGAATCTGATAAACTTTTTTATTGCATCAAAAAACCCCAAAAAGTTGCCTCAAAAATCAAAATCAACCCGAATCAAAATATTAACTCGAGCTCAGATCTATTTTTTTCATGAACTTTAAAGTTAAGAAAAAAAAACACCTAATATAAGCTCCTCTCATCAAATGGAACCATTTGACATAAATATCATCCGTTTTGTTGCCTAAATCGGTGTCAAAAACACTTTTCTCTTTCTAACGCTGAGATCTGGTGACCTCTCTCTCCTCTCTCAACCGGAGATTAAAAAATAACAAAATGAATTTTTGTGTCAAAATTGAATTGGAAAAATATTGAGATACTGAAATTATATAATTTGTGTGATTTTTAAAGTTCAATGACCAAAGTGTATCTTTTATGAAATTTATGGCATGCCACATTTGTTTGATGTCTTTTTTATTTCGGTTTTTCTTTTTTTAATCTTATATTTTTTACGAAATCAAAATCAATTAGTTTTTAATTAGTACTAAATCACTGCAAACAAAATTTAAGGATCAAATTAAAAAGATATAAATTTTTGCACAACTCATCTATAATAATATATGAAAGGATTAAAAAAAATAGCCTTACAAAATGAAAAATCCACACTATCAAAGTAAAAATTAATGCATTCATGTTTGTGATAGTGGGTCTTTTAGCCTAAGGTTCTTAATTTATGAACTAGTCCACGATCATTTTTAATTTTATATTTTGAGGCGGAGAATTCTTTAATTAACTATGATTTTGCATTTTCTTAATGAGAATTATGATTTTGCATGTTGTTGTCATATTGTAAATGAAATTATTAAAATTATTAAAATATAAATATGTAATTTCTCATAATAAATATTTAACACGTAGCATTTTATATAACAAAACCAAACAAAAAAATGTACAAATTTTTAATTCATAAGAAAAAATTAAAAAGAAGGAGCAATTAATTATTTTTTAAAATATAATTAACACAATTACAAACTAATTGTTTAAGTTACGAAATCTAAATTTAAATGCACAAGAAATAAATATATTTGATAGTTTCTAGTTTAATTTAAAAGCATCACCTAGTACATGTAAAAGTCCTGGGAAAGCTTATGGAGCTTCACTTTTTTTTTCCCTTCCTTTTGAGCTCTTTTTATTTTTATTTTTTTCTTTTGAGTTTTTCTTTTATTTTTTCCTTCAAATTTCATTATTAAATTTTTTAAAACAATAATTTAGATTACCTTTTAACCAACAAAGTCAACTAGTTCACATTAAAATAACTTTTACCTGATTTAATTTCAAACCTTGACAAGAAAAATAGTCGAGTTGATATTTTATAAATTTTATTTTATTTTATTATTGATTTTTATTATTGATTAGTCGGGTTGCTTTTAGACAATTAAGTTACCTGATCACGTTTAAGTAATTTTTAGACGATTTAATTTTAAACCTGGTTTAGGCAAGAATTTAGATCGAAAAGTATTTTTTGTGAATTTTATTTATTTTTTATTAATTTAATTCTCAATCTTTTTTTTGATGGACGGATTATATAAAACTAGTTTCTATAAAAATTAATTTTAATCCTAAATTACACACGAAATTAAATCGAGACTTTTCAAGACTTGGTTGCGAATTCAAATTTAATAACAATATTTACAGTCTTAATATTTTTATTGCCGTCAATTTTTTCTATCTGACGCACGCCATAGCGTATTTGTGTAAAGTAGTTATTATTCCAATCACCTTCAGGCTTCAAGTAAACAATCGGTTCTGGGCTCTCTTCAATAATTCTAAAATATAAAATACTGGGCCTATAAAACGGCCCATTAGTCAGCATCTTCAGATTTCACTCCAACCAACCGACAGATCACTAAAGAAGTTGCCGCCTCCTCCACCTGTCATTCCATGCGGGTCGGGTTCGTGGATCATATCTACAACCACCAATCCCTTCTCAGTCCGGCTCACCGCCGTTGTTTCCTTCTTTGCGTACCTAAATTGGGTCGGGTGTCACTGATCCTCCTCTGGTTATTCGGGTCTTAGGTTTTTATAAAGATGGAAGACAGAGAAGCTGGATTACAAGACAGATTGAGCGATCTACCCGACTACATAATTCACGAAATCCTTTGTTTCCTCGAGATTAATCAAGCGATCCGAACTTCTGTCTTGTCCGAAAGATGGAAAAACTTGTGGGCTTCTGTTCCAGACCTGAATTTCAACAGCAAAAGTTTTACAGAACAAACGTTTCCTAAGTTTCTCCGAAGAGTTATGTCCAAACGGGAAGATTGCAACGTTCGGAGACTTGACATGTTTGCCCATTTGCCCATTCGTCTCTCATCAATGGAGGGTTTGATAAATTACGCAGTGGCTCATCAGGTTGAGGATTTTCGGTTTGTTTCTGATGATGTCCAGCCTGTTTCTTTACCAGCATGTGGTTCCTTGAAGACCCTTTTCTTATCTCGATGTAAGTTTGGTGATTTGCTGACATCTTTTGGTTTCGGTTTTGTTAATCTGACCTCGTTGGACTTGTATGTGTGTTGGTTTTGTTATTCTGAGAATGATTTTGGTGACCCTTTTGCTAGTTGTCGGAATTTGAGGAGGTTATGCCTCCGTTATTGTCGGTTTCCATCTTTGAAAAGGTTGAAAATTACTGGGTTTCAGCTGGTTAGCTTAGAAATTCAAGGGTTCGGCTATGGTGATCGAGGGTTACAAGAAGGTTGTGCGGTTGAGATTTTTGCGCCGAATCTGTTGTCTTTTGTGTACAAATTCTCCAAACCAGTGGATTTCTGTGGGCTTCATTTTCCATCTCTTGATTATGTTGAGGTCCATGTTTGGCAACATGGTACTGATGAGGCTACTGATCATGACAAAAGAAGGGCCAGTCTGTTCTTGATGAGTATGTTTGAAGGCTTTGGGAATGCACAATCTGTCAAGTTATATTGCGAAACCATTCAGGTATTTTTCTGTAATCTTTACTGCTGGTGATGAAGTAGTAAAAAAGAAGTTTAGCGGCTGCTGTTTTATTTATCCTATGTTGAATGAGTTTTGGTGTCCTGGCCTTTTTGCTAGGTTCTTGATTTGGTTGATGGATTGCTAGAACAACAACCTTCTCCCTTTAAAAGATTGAAGAAAGTAGATGTGCAATGTAATCGTGAATCATTCAAGGTACCTGCTCATGTGACAAACTACTTACTCGCTGGCACTATTGGGCAGGAACTACATCTAGAGGTAATTACGTTTCATTTCGTTTTTTTTTACATATACATTACTTCACAAGTATAAGGGGTATGAGCACAATTGATGGTGTAATTTCCACGTCAACTTGGAAATCCATCTGTTCTTAACCAGGATGTGATTAGCTATGTTAAATGCACTGTTTTGTTGTTGCTTACTGTCCTAAGGTAGAGGGATGATGTGGATCGACATTATTGACATGCTTTTGTGAAACTTGCAATTCCAGCCTTTATTTTTCTTCCTCATTTTTGAAGAATTGATGGTCAATGTTTAACCATATCTGGTTGATGCTTCTAAATGCAAAGAAATTTGACAAGTTTTGTACACTATCCTATTTTGTTTTGATCTTGCCAATTAATAGAATATAATTGAAATTGGATTTTGTACGTGATTTGTCTATGCTTGTTAAGTCTAGGTAGGTGATCGAGTGTTGGGATCAATCTCAACCCATTTAGGGTTTGTGACAGGGGTTGGCATGGCTCTATGCTCTCAAGTGTTTTATCTGTACTGTGTACCTTTAAAGAGTTTAAGGAAACAATAACATGGATGCATTCCTTGCTTTACATTGACCTGCCTCCTTCAAGTAAACATTTTTAGACTAGATTCGGGAACAAAACATCTTTAGCTACTACCTAATAGACAATACAAATGGCTTAGCATTATACTGTCATAGGTATTCCATTGACTTTGATTTGGTGCAAGTTAATTC
>Ga0307514_10005480_pt1 | contig 11290 bp, 17 predicted proteins | sample 16_EM_MG_FD_203088 | JGI IMG/M metagenome (GOLD analysis project Ga0307514, IMG submission 203088) | Populus trichocarpa ectomycorrhiza microbial communities from riparian zone in the Pacific Northwest, United States - 16_EM | ecosystem: Host-associated > Plants > Roots > Unclassified | place... | reverse complement strand
AGATGTGGGAATTTCGGACAAGATCAACGGGTCACCAGCTCCCAGATATTCCATCGCATGAGCTGGTCAATCCCGTTCCGCTCATGCCCAATCTACATCGACCGTGCAGTCATCGTCGTCAACAAACCTCCCGGAGTCGTATGTCAACTTCGCGATGACAGGGTAATTTCACAATTCCACCGCTCTTGGATACAATCACGAATTTCACGAAAAACTCCCGCTAGCTCCAGTACGGAAACAGCTTCAACAAGTTGGTTTCAGGTTCGACTTGCCTCCCTCTCGGCTTAGCAATCTGTTGGTGGCTTGAGTACTGAGTTTTGGTTTCGTCAGAGTAGAGGTGAAACAGCGGTTTGAACTGCCGGAGGAACCGTGGCCAGTACACCGCCTTGACAAGGTACGCCCTCTCTCCATCGCTTGTGGAGCACGGTAACCTCGTGACTAACGAGAGAGAAAAAACCCCCATTGACCGCTATGCCCGGTCCCAGGACACGACCGGCGCACTCCTTCTCACAAGAAGCCGCCTCCAAGCTCGCGAGTTCCACCTCCAATTCAAACAACGCGAAATAAAGAAAACTTACCTCGCTCTCGTCCAAGCGGGGAAAGAGGCCTTCCCGGATACTTCGGGGACCATACGGAACGTGTTGGTATATGATTTGGATGGGAGGTTCGACCGGGTCCAGCCCGTGAAAGCTGACTTGGGGAAGCATAAGGTCGTGAACGGAAGCGGGAGCCTTAAGGATATTGGGATTCCTAGGAAGACAGTGGAGGCGACTACCCGTTGGAAGCTACTTGGGTCATCGGTTCGTTCGTCCACATCGTTTTGGTTCAGACCGACGCTCATCTTTTTTTTTTGGTCCCACAGAGGAGAGCACCAATCTCATTGGTAAGCCTCGAGCTCAAATCCGGAGCGAAACATCAACTTCGAATTCACTCGTCGAAGGTGCTCAACGGTGAGCAACCCCCTTTCCCTTCTGCAAAGCTACGTGTGACCCGCGTGAATGCTCAACGCAACATGTTACGACAGCACCTGTTCTTGGCGATCCACTGTATTCAAGCAACCCCAGCCTCTCCTACGTGCCAGGCGTCGGGGTTCAACCGGGCCTATACCTTCACTCATCCCATGTCTCTTTCTTCGTAAGTTCTTTGCTTGCATTCGACACCCTTCACCTTATCACCCACGAAACCTTCATTCCCGTTCTACCTCCCCCCTTCAACTTCCACAGGTCGAGGCCTGAACCAACTCGCTTCTTTCGTTATCTTCTTCGTCAATTCTGCTCATGTGTTCATCATATACACTCATTTCCGCGCAGAGTTATCGCCAATTTGGGAGCCACAAACGCTTCAGAGTCGGCGTGACCGCTCCACTCCCTCCTTACTTCGTCCAAGCATGTAGCAAGCTCAGGATTCCTCTGACGGATGAGTTCATCGAGGGAGGGGTCCGCATCGACGATGTCCAACAGGATCTTTCATTCTTACGAGAAGGAGTGGGGACAGAGAACCGCATGCAGTGGCTCATTTAATACCCCAACCTCGGATCGATTGTGCGGGGAACCTTCAAAAGTAAAAAATCACGATAAGCGGAAAGAGTGGTAAACGAATGAGATTGCCGTATGATAGTATTGCTTTGATAATGCAGCAGGACGTTTGTAGAGATCGACACTACTAATACAAACAGAAAAGATGTCTACACTCAACCGCACACCGACATGCGATATCCAAGTCCCAGCTTACGATCGAAAGGTTACAAAGGAGGACGACTCGCGGAGACGAAGGAAGGGAGGGAAGGTGAGGTGGGTAGGTTGTTGCGGGGGTGGGGGGGGGGGGAGAATAAAGTGAAAATGAATAAATAGGAAATTAATAACACGCACGAACCACGACCAGACAGTTTTTCCGACTAATCTTTAGTATTTGGCCCCATGATTGTGGGTCGTGGGAAGGAGAGGGAGGGGGGTTGGGGGTGGAACCGAAACACAAAACACGCATCGAATCGTACACAAAGCTAAGGGCCCTGCGGATGAGAGCATTGCTGTAAGTACCAATCCCAGATTGGTACAGTGGGACCAAAGCGCTCTACCACCGGGCCACCATACTTCCAGCTGATCACAGATCTTGATATCGTTCTATGATCAGTTTGGATGGGTGGGAGGGGTCAAGGCTTCATTTCTCGATGGTGGCGCCGCCATCGATCGTTTGTTGCTTCTGGGCGGCACTATCCTGAGCGGACTTCAACCAGTTACCCAGACCAACGGCAATGGCGCCGGCAGCTTGGACAGCGTGAGAGGCGAGGAACGCTCCTCCTGCACCGCCTGCGAGGGCTGGGATAGCAGGTAGCGAACCGACGGTGATCAGGACGGCGCTCAAGGTGGTCATGACCTTTGGATGCTCGGTGGTCAAAAAATCCAGGGCGTTAGCGGCGTTCAGGAGCCAGGTCGGCACGTTCTGGACGGTGGTGACGGCTGAGAAAAGAAAAAAAAATCAAGAGGTATTAGCATGTCTGACGTGACACGTGAAATAGATGAGGAGGGGGGAGAACTTACTACCGCCAGGTGTTTCGTTAACTTGGGAGGGTGTTGTTGTTGCAACGGAAGTCACCGACATCGTGGATCCGCGACGCTTAGGGGTGGTGGGAACGGCAGGCACGGTGGCACGACGAATCGGCGTGGGAGGAAGGGGTTTCAAGTCGGTGGTTTGGCGACGCTTTGGTTCGATACGTTTGGTGTTGGGGTCGGGGGAGGGAGGGGGAGTGGAACCGCTGCCGGACTTCTCCTTACCGATGATCCACCATGTGCCAGAAGCCTTGGTCGCGACTCGGTAGGCCTCGACTTTCTTTGGATCCATATCCCCTACGATCGTAAAAAAAGAAACACCACCACTTAGTTAGCCAAAATGAAAGGTGTATGAAAAGTGGAGTAAGCGGGGTTCCACTTACAACCCATATTCTTCATCGCGACCTTGAACTTCTTCCAATTCCACTTGTACTTGCCATCGTGCATCTTCATCATGACCTGGTCAACTTCGTTGAACCTCGACTTGGCTTTGGATCCCAGACCGCGTTGTCCGACGAGGTGCCAAAAGTCTTTCGGGATTTTACGCTCAAGGCATTTGGCTTTGACATCGTCCAGCCAAGCGTCAACGATGGGGTCTTTCTTTCCGACACCCTTGAAAGCGGGTGGACCGGGGTTCTTCCACTCAGCCATGGTAGCCTCGAAGTCGAAAGGTTTCCCCATGATAGCGTCTCTGATAGCGGACATGTTTGCTGGGTCGAGAGGAGGTGGCAGATGGGGGGGAAGGTAATCAGAGGAGGGGGGTCGTTAAAAACTTGTAGGGTGGAGGAGAGAGCAACGTTTCAAACGCTGCTGAGGGGATGCGTGTAGCGGGGAGGAAGGGTAAAGGTGGGAAATTCTCGTCCGTCGGGCAGAAAAACACGCAGCTTAAATACCTCGCAAACAATGGACCCTCGTGCACGTACACAAATCAATAAATCTGGGGTCCGCATCCGCCATACCGTCGAACATACCCAGAACATGAGGCAAACCGGGCTCTTTCTTTCTCAGCCGATTCTGGGCAATGATCCCCAAATGGAGAGGAAACTCCGACGGAGATTAAATAAACGCTGAGAATTTGGTCCGGTTTCTTGGTTGGGGGGGAGGGTCTTCCGTAGCCGATAGCGTTTGGTACAAAGTACCGAACAAGAGGAGAACACGTTGCGGTCCTTCCCCTTTCTGACATGCTCGAGAATTTGCGAGAGGTCTGTGCTCGTTGTGTCGGCGTGGTTGCCAGCGTATAGAGGGATGAGCGGGTGATGGGTGAATATGGGGCGGTTCGCTGTGAAAATCCAGAGGAGCCATGCGCCCATTATCGCCGTCTACTCCACAGTGGGACCGTACGGGACCAAGAAGCTCAGAATAATCCCAGCCATTTTCTCGCCGGTTTTGTTAGATCCGGACCATGGCCCGTAAAAGTGTTTTGTTCAGACGATGTGCACCGTCATTGGGTGAGAGAGAGAAAGGGTGGAGTGAAATCGGACTTGTCCGCATCTACGCTTGATCGCCTTCCTCTCTGTCTCTCTGAGTCTCGATTCCTCAACGAAATGTCCGAAATAAACTTTCGCAAAATCGACATCGACGTCTATGACGAGGACGTGCTCGTCGAAACGGAGCTTTACGACGCCGATCCCAGAGATCCTGCTCAAGTGCTCAACGGTGCAAAACAGAAGGCGACTGCGGTCAGATCAGCACTTTCCAAGTGAAGAACATTCTGGGTCATCTATTCACCTCCTTTGGTGGACTAAAGAACTACTCTTGTGATTCTCTAGAGGGGATACTGGAGGCGCGTTGACATTCGTGTTAGAGGATCCGCCATACGGTCCGGGGGTGGACGAAGCAAAGGTCCGTTTCTTCATTTCGTTCTATGCCATTCTCGCTTTAATCCCGATATCGTTCGGTTCATCTCATTCACCGAACATGTATCTGTTTAATCTATACAGAACCTAAACCTGCAAACCCTCGTTTCCATTCTGAATAGCACAAAATCGGCTGAAGTGTCAAACGTGCTCAAGTCGCTATCACCAGACGCTCAAGATACACTCATGAAGTACTTGTACAAGGGTATGGCCATGCCCGGTTGGGGTGATGTGAGCGGAAGCGTGCTGCTGGTCTGGCATGAGAAGGTGGGTCGCGTATTCGAGCTTACGTTCCATCTGTTTCGAGGTGTTTGCTTACGGATGAAAAACGTGATTCCAGCTTACAGAGATCGCCGGGACTGGATGCATCGTCCGGGTCATGACCGACAGGAGGACGGTTTGAAAGACAACACAACACAATGTGTACATTATCATGTGGAATCTAATCCGCCCATCTCGAACTTCCGGCCTGCATCTGTCTCGAGGATGCCACACGACCTTTGGGTGTGTTTCATTACCAAAGTAAGCGCAGTGTCTATCGGAGGTCAAATTTTGCCTGCGCTTTTTGGTTCCTTCGGAGATCTTCCTCCCGAAGTTTTCTTTCCAAAGCTTGAAACAGTTTCCTTGCGTGATTTTCACCAGCCTGGAAAGTCACATAAGAAGGGAAGTCTTTACGAGACGAGTACAGCCGCTGATGACAGTTTAACTCACCTCAAGTAACTGCGTCATCGATTCGAGCTGGATCTCTCCATCGCCCATCAGCCTCATCGACTGCAGTCTAGTTCCCGATGGAGAGAATGAAAAGAGTGAAAGTAACCGGAGCGGGATCGATGCTTCCTCTTGGGGTGTTGCATCCAAGAAGTATGTCGGCGGTGATTTGGTTGATACCTGTTACATGGTGAGCATCGACGACGTCATCCGATGGAAATCGCGGCACGCACGAGATTCAGGGTCATGCATACAGGCCACTCTTGATTGATCTGAAGTGGTTCTCCTTCGTCCCAGTAATCTGCTAGCTCAAAGTCTGCAGCTGTCGTCACCTCTCTCGTGTTGAAGATGCTTCCAGACCCATCCGCCGACGCTTCCACGTCTTGGTCACCAAGCACGTTGGATTTTGGTTGATACTGGACGCTTCTAGTCTTTGGAACCTTGGTATCCCACAAGGCAGATCTAGCGGCGAGGAATAGCGCATCGTAAACGTTCCCCGAGTCCGATAGGACTATGAGGTCTAGGTTGAGTAACCAAGACTTTCGCCGGGGAATGATACCGAGGTTCTTGGGATGGAGTGAAGGGTGAGAGAGGCACTGGTTGAGGATGATCGTCATGTCGTAAGATAGATCATCCAACGCGATAGAAGATAGATGAGGATATGCCGCTGGTGAACTGGCTTTGCAATCTTTAGCAAACTCGACACGGAAGGCAAAAAGAGAAAAAAAAACCAAGACAAACCAAGAAACGGTACACGCGATCCTCCCACCATCCACACCCTCTCCCTCCAACACGTTCTCAACCTCCAACTTCACAGCGGCGATAACTTCCGTCCCGCTTCCACTTTCCTCACCAACGGTCTTGCCAATATTCACTCTCGCGCTCCCATTCGCCAAAGAAGCCACCCCGGTTTCGAGCGCAATCGAACGGTAGTCGAGCGAGGAGCGACCGTCGGCTCGTATGGGGGAGAGTTCGCGAAGTGCGGTTTGGATGTAGGATTTTTCGGATTTCGACAAGGATATTGGCGCGGACATTTCGGGAAAGACGTCGGTGCAACAGCAGAGGGATGCGATTGGATCATTGAGGCCCTTCGGCACCCCGTCATGCCGCGAGTGTTTGGCGCGCGTAGTTTTCCCACCAGCCGACTTGGCGAAAGAGTGCATGAATCTGTCACTCCCGTCTGCACAGCGATTCACCAGTTCGCATCAGGGCACCCGATTCCGGCATTCAAAAAAAGGGGAGTCAAGAGTCATACGAGAAGGTCCTCCAAACTTCACCATCGCCCAGGGTGGACTACTGCGCAGTGCATCACCACCTTCCTTCCCGACGGCTCAACAACTCTCATGTCTCGTATCCGGGGCTCTTGCTTTTCCTGTACACATCTCTTATTACTTTGTTTCTCAAGTTCGTACGTGCGGAACTACGTGTGTCCATCGGCTTTACTAGTGTCTCAATGCTTTAAAGCTCAGGGAAGAGGAGTGTCCGCAAACAACGACTCCAAATAGACCTCGGGATATCGGCTACCCTGAGCAGCGTTGGCCTTATCCGCAACCTGCCTGACAGCTTGGACATCCTCCGGGGGGAGCCGTATCTTTCCTGCTTCCATATTCTCTTTGAGGTTCTATACGACGATACTGTCATTAGCTTCGTGCATGGAGAAATATCGATACGGGACATACCGGAAGTTTGGTCGTACCAGGGATAGGAATGACGTCCTCTCCCTGAGCCAAAACCCATGCCAACGCAATCTGCCCAGCGGTGGCATTATATTTCTTCCCGATCTCATTGAGGCCATCCGCAATCTTCAGGATATTGGGAAAGTTTTCCTTCGAGTACCTCGCGACGAGCCTGCGGAAATCGCCATCTTCAAAGTCATCGGGGGATTTCTATCAAATAGTTCAGGGAGACGTTCATTCATCATTTGGAGACGACCAACTCACATAGCGGCCAGTGATGAGACCCCTTCCGAGGGGAGCGTATGCGACCACCTTGACCCCAAGTTCCCTCGCAGTCTTCAAGAGTCCAATCGACTCGTCTTCGATCTCCAACGTGAAAGGCGAGTATTCTACTTCAACTGCAGAGATCGGGTGGATGGTGTGTGCCCTTCGAAGGGTTGAAGCCGAGACCTCAGACAGTCCGAGGTGCTTGACCTTCCCGACTCTGGAACGGATCAGGATCGTGTTTTGTGAACCATGAAGATGGTACCACCACTCACTTGACGAGCTTTGCCATCTCAGCGACAGTGTGCTCAATGGGAACCGTAGGGTCGGCCCGGTGGAGGTAGTAGAGGTCGACGTAATCGACTCCCAACTTGGATAAAGACAGGTCGAAGGCCTCGCGGACGTACTCCGGATTGGCCTTCACAATTCCATCGGATCCTCCGACACCGAAATTGGTGGCGATAGTTCCATGTCCAAGGCCGAACTTGGTTGCGAGGAATATATCGTTGCGCTTTCCGGTCTTCTTGAACCTGCGTTACCAAACCATAGAACAAAACCGTGAGCACGGCGAAGATTCACGACGGACGCATACGTACCATTTTCCAATTAATTCTTCGTTGTCGCCATAGGCGTCGGCGGTGTCCCAGAAGGTGCACCCGGACTCGTAAACGGCATCCAGAACCTGTGGTACGGAATCAGTGGGCTGTCACGACGATGATGGGTATAAAAGCCGACTACCTTCAAACGTTCCTCGTCGGTGCCGGTCGAACCATAGGCGAAAGAAAGACCCATACCACCGTACCCGATGGCATTGAAGGTCCTGTCACCAAAAGACCTGGTTTGGAAAGACATGTCTATGAATTCGATGAGAGCTGATAACTGAGCAGAGGGGGATTAAGTTCGATACAGCTTCAACGCACTAACCTGGCTCCTCTTATACCCTTCGTTCAGAGGTACATCGTGAATTGGCTGATTCAGATGTCGGCCTTGGTCGGTCAGGCTGGGTATGAGCGTGGGTCCATGGAGCAAGTGTGGTGTATGCGGGGCGGGTGACCCACCTACCTCCTATACAGACTGAGTCGCCGAGCGATCACATTATGTAATCGTATGAATTCTCTGTGGGCCCATGTGGCGTTTGGTTTCCAAGATGAGGAGTCGAAATTGAACAGAGTCTGGACGTTGTATGACAAACCTCTCGGAGTCCGAAGTGGCACATTTTGGTGCGACAGATCTAACTTCGCCACTGTTGGACTCGACGAATTGGAACACCCTGACCGTGTCATCGAAACACTTCTGGCGATGCTCCCACTTAGTACCTTGCCGTTTCTCGGTGGCGTGGGCGGTGTTTATGGATCGACTGCACTTCGAGCTCAAAGTTGTCCATTTCCCCTACTTATCCGGGATGGCACCTGGCGCAGAATTTGATAGGCTGTATTGTCGGCTTCCCTCAAGACGACCCAACAACTCTCACTCGTGTCCGTGGCATCGGTTGGTCGCACCCGCACACGCCTGGAACTCTCATCTCTAACTCCCCCGTTCCACATCCTACTCTTCGGATAGTCGGGCACCTCGCTTCACACGGCCCATGCCAAAAGACTTCGGTGATCCCCCCGTCAACGATCTCAGTCAACCGTTTACAGACGGACAGATCGGCTTCCGATCCGTTGGGAGGATTTTTTTGGGCCTCCATCGCAGAACTCTCCCCCGTACCATCGAGATCTTGTAGCCCCAATCCCAGATCGCGTCGTTGAATTCCAAAGATCGATCTTGAATAGAAGTCTCGAGCTTCTTGATTTACTCTCCAAGGCCGTAAGGAAGGTCTACATAGGACTCCTGGGTCTACAGTGATCTTTGCCCTGTACGCTCAACCGTTTGGTCAATCACTCGTTTTCGCAAATCTCGAGGTACTCCATTTTAACTTATCGACCGCCGGTGACCCTCGTGTCTATCATGCCCGCCTGCTTTCGCGAGGGGTCGCATCACCGTGCCGACGATGAGTGATTGTCGAATTCCATGAAAGGAAAACACTTTCGTATCTGAACGATCCTGGGGCGTTCTGGCATAGGGTTGAGTGTGTTCAAACTTGTCGTATACAGCGATGAGATAACATTGACCCCCGCCCCCTGTACAAATCCCGAGTTACACCCCGTTTCTCGAGTACACGTACATGTGGAAATACATGTTTTACTAGTGCCTCAATGCTTCAAAGCTCAGGGAAGCGGAGTGTCAGCATACAACGACTTCAAGAAAGCCTCGGGATAACGATCACCCTGAGTAGCGTTGGCCTTATCTACAACCTGTCTGACAGCTTGGACATCCTCCGGAGAGAGCCTTATCTTCCCTGCTTCCACGTTTTCTTTGAGGTTCTATACGGCGGCGCAATTGTTGGTCTCGTGCACGATGCGATCTCAATACGGGACATACCGGAAGTTTGGTGGTACCGGGGATAGGAATGACGTCCTCTCCCTGGGCCAAAACCCATGCCAACGCAATCTGTCCAGCGGTGGCATTGTATTTCTTGCCGATCTCCTTCAGGCCATCCGCGATCTTCAGGATATTGGGAAAGTTTTCCTTCGAGTACCTTGGGACACGTTTGCGGAAGTCGCCCTCTTCAAAGTCATCGGGGGATTTCTACGAAGTAGCTTAACGAGACGTTCCACCATCATGTACAGATGACAGACTCACGTAACGGCCAGTGATGAGACCCCTTCCGAGGGGAGAGTATGCGACCACCTTGACCCCGAGCTCCCTCGCAGTCTTCAAGAGTCCAATCGACTCGTCTTCGATGTCCAAGGTGAAAGCCGAGTACTCGACTTGGATGGCAGAGATGGGGTGGACGGCGTGTGCCCTGCGAAGAGTGGAAGCCGAGACTTCGGGGAGTCCGAGGTATCTGACCTTCCCGGCTCTGGAACGGATGAGGATCGTGGTTTGTGGACCGTGAACCATGAAAATCACTCACTTGACGAGCTTGGCCATCTCAGCGACGGTGTGTTCGATGGGGACCGTGGGGTCAGTGTGGTGGGGGTAATAGAGGTCGATATAATCGACTCCCAATCTCGAAAAAGACTTGTCGAAGGCCTTTTGGACATACTCCGGGTTGGCCTTCATAAATCTATCTCGTTCTCCATGTCCAAGGCCGAACTTGGTAGCGAGGAAGATCTCATTACGCTTTCCAGTCTTCTTAAACCTGTGTTACCAAACCGCGGAGCAGGGACAAAATAGGACAATGAGCACAACGAAGATTTAAGACAGACGAGTACGTACCATTTTGCAATCAAATCCTCGCTGTCCCCATAAACATCGGCAGTGTCCCAGAAGGTACACCCTGACTCGTAAACGGCATCCAGAACCTGTGGTACGAATGAGGATCAGACGGTTGTCACGACGATGAACGGTATAAAGGTCAACTACCTTCAAACGTTCTTCATCCGTACCGATCGAACCATAGGCGATGGAAAGGCCCGCGCAACCATATCCAATGGCATTGAAGGTCTCGTCACCAAAATATCTGGTTTGGAAGGACATGTCTGTCAAATTAATGAGAGCTTAGCGCCAAAAAGTGAGCAGAGGGGGATTGTTCGATGAAGCTCCCGCGACGTTTAACCGGTAACCATTTATCAGCAAAATGACCCATCTGCTACCCGACCGCTTCGTTGAACACCTATTCAGTTTTAGGGAACTAGAGTGGAAAAACTTCAGGTAGCGCTACCAAAGGTGGAGGATTTCGCTGATGCTTCCTCGATTCTAACAAGCTTTGTCGGGCTTCGCCTCGGCACAAAGCCTGACAATCACTGACATACGAAATCTTACCGGTATGAACAGTATTTGGCCATTCATGGACGTTCGGTGTCCAACACAGTTTCGCTCGAGTACAGCCGACAAACATTCATATGATCAGAAAGCTGATTGCTGAGGCCGGGACTTGTATTCCTCACTCGTATGCTTTCAGGATAAGGCATAGGGCCGGCAGGCGGCAGAGTCCGGGACATTGCGACGGAGCTAAGCGCCAGAATAGATGGGTGCTCACTAGCAGTGTTGGACGGCCAGTGGCAAAAACCCAAAGCCAAAAGCCAACGCTAGACGAAGCCACTGGCTATAGCCAAATGGCGAAATGGCCGCTGGCCGTTCGGTCGAATCTGACGGCGATTGCCGGGCCAATGATATTCCTTGATGGGAAGGTTGGCTGGCCAGACAGCTCAGTCCGAAAACTTTGCGCTAAAAACCGATTTCCACCGGTCTC
>Ga0307514_10005479_pt1 | contig 11291 bp, 13 predicted proteins | sample 16_EM_MG_FD_203088 | JGI IMG/M metagenome (GOLD analysis project Ga0307514, IMG submission 203088) | Populus trichocarpa ectomycorrhiza microbial communities from riparian zone in the Pacific Northwest, United States - 16_EM | ecosystem: Host-associated > Plants > Roots > Unclassified | place... | reverse complement strand
CGCGCCGCGGACGCCGCGCCCTGAGCTGCACCGCCGGTACGTCGAAGGGGACTAACGCGCGCCGACGGGTCGAAGTGGCGTTGGTCTCCGGCATGTTCACCGGGTCGGGACGCTCCTCAAGGATCTGGAAGATCTCCTCGATGTGGCTCCGGGTAAAGCGGTAGCCGCTCCCGCTCCGGAGGAACGGGATACGGCGCCGCCGTGCCTGCTCCTTCACCCACCACTCGGAGCAGTCGAGCGCCTCGGCTACCTTCGCGGCCGAATAGGACTTGGGAAGGGCGGAGTTCGTCTCACCCGAGTTCATGGCTCCTCTTCCTCTCAGGTCCGCTACTTCCGCTACCTCCGCTACCGCCCTGGTCAGGGGCATGATCCAGGTAGCGGATAGGGGTAGCGGTAGCGGACGGAACCGCTACCGGCCCCGGGGTCGTGGCCACGGGGCGGGTAGCGGATGGGGGTTGCGGTAGCGGATGCGGAGTGGCTTGCCGCTACCCGGAAACCGCCTCTGAGCTGCCCGGTAGCGGAGGTAGCGGAAGTAGCGCACTTTCAGCGGGGGGTGGGCAGTAGCGCTTCCACGCGTCGTGCAGATCGCTCGCGTAGTAGCCCTTCATGACGCTTCCGCCTGCCTTGATGTTGCGGGCCGCGATGGGGGTGTTGTCCGCGGTCATGTACTCCCGCAGCATCCGTGACAGCCCACGGGCATCGAGCGGCTTGCCGCTCATGTCCGCCCATGGCGCCTCTTCGAGGCTGTGCAGCCTGTCGAGGATGGCGACGGTGGGCAGGCGGTCGATGCCGTTGAACACGTAGTCGCGCAGATCGGTCAACAGGCGGATACCGACGCTGCCCTTGTCGCTGGTCTTGGCCGCGTTCACCAGCTCGATGCAGGCGGCACGGGCCCGCTCCGGCCACGCACCGCCCGCCGCGTCCGCGATGGCGAGCAGGGGTTCCCATACGTCCGCGGGCCGGTCGCTGATGCCTTCCGGCAGCTCCGGGAACACTCCGTCGACCAGGTGGCGCACGGACTCCGCCCAAGCGGCGAGCCGGTCACGCAGTTCGTGCCCCTCTTTCTCGTGGATCCGCTGCCGGAACGGCTCTACCCGCTCGTTCGGTGCGCGGCGGCGCATGCGAACAATGATCGAACGGGTCAGGATCGTGTCCGGCAGCGAGCCGAGACCGGCGACCGCGACTCCGCAGAACGACGGGAACTCCTGCACCTGCTGGTTGGAGCCGTCGCCCACGCAGCGCCACATGACGCCGGAGCGTCGGTGACCTGCGTTCAGGAATCCTCGGAGCTGTTCGTTCTCTCCGGCCTTGGGGCCGAAAACGGTGTCGATCTCGTCAAACAGGATCGTGGGCCGTCCCTCCATCCCCGACACCGCGCGGAAGAGCGCGGAAGCGGACGCGTTGACCGCGACCATCGGTTGCGGCACGAGGGTTTCCACAATCTCCAGGGCGCGGGACTTGCCCGAACCCGGCTCCGGCGACAGGAACGCGAGCCGCGGTGTGGAGTCGAAGCAGTCGAGCAGGTGCGCGTGTGCGTCCCACAGGGCTACGGCGACGTACGCGGCATCGAGGGGGAAGATGTTGAAGCGTCGGTGGAAGGCTTCCACCTCATCGAGCAGTGCGGAGCCGTCCATGGCGGGTGCCGGCGGTTTGGCGCTCATGCCGCCTGCCTCCCTTCCTGGTTGGTGCGGAGCGGGCATGTGTCGCGGTGGGCGGTGTGGTCTTCGATCAGGGCGAGCACCTTCGTATGGCCGACGGCGCTGCGGTCCCTGCCGCACAGGCACTTCGAGGTGGCGGTAGGCACGGCGCCGCGCGGTGCGCAGATGCACAGCCACGCGACCGGGAACCATCCGTCGCCCCGGCGCGGGTCAGGACGAAGGGCAGTTCGGGCGCCCTTCCGGGCGGCGCCTTTCGGCTCGCTCAAGACCGGACCGGGCGCGGCTTGTGCGGCGGCGCGCGGACCGGTCGAGGTGTCGGGAAGGCTCTTCAGTGAGGGGCGGGGCGGGGTGCTCATGCCGCCCTCCTCTGACCGTTGCGGGCAATCGACCAGTTCAGACCGCTGCGAATGGTCGCCTCACACGACCGCGGCGACAGACCGGCCTGCTCCCCCGCCCACTGAAGAGCCTCCTCAACCTGCTCCCTGGGGAGGTCGCCCCACGCGATGAACCGCCCCAGGGCTCGCGCCGCCCGGAGCAACGTGGCGTTGCGCTCGCCCTCAGGCGCCTGCCGTACGGATGCGGTTTCAGCGTTCAGGGCCGCTGCGGCGTAGCTGGACGCCCGTACGGACGACGGTGCAGCCGTTAGTAGCCGCGAAGTCTGACGGCCCGTCAGGCTGGCGCACAGCCAATCCGGCAGGGGCTCGGGCTGCATGTCTTTGACGACCGAGTAGGCGCCCGTGGTGGTGAGGCTGCCGGGGGCAACGACGTAGCCACCCCATGCCCGGGTGTCGATGCGCTTGCCGAGCCGTCCGGCCGTGTTGCCGAGCCGGACGCCGGGCGGGGCGGTGAAGTACAGGTGGACTCCACCGCTCGCGGTCCGCACCGTGCGTGTGGTGGGGACCGCGTGCCCGGCGCGCTCGCAGAGCGCCATGAAGGTCGTCACGCCGCTAGGCGTGCCCGTACTGCTCTTCCGCTTGGGCATGTCGAGATCGACAACGACCAGCCCGGACGGGCCGGTCGCGATGCCGACGTTGAACGGCAGATCGCCCCACGCACGGCGGATGCGGTCCGGGTCGATGGTGGCGCGCTCTTCCCACTTGCGGTGACCGCCAGCGCAGTCCCCAATGCCGGGGCAGACGTCTTCACCGTGCAGGGCCGGACGCTTGTCGCCCGGACGGAGCGGGAGGACGGCCCACCCTCGTTCCGCGGCGTCGAGCGCGGCGTACAGGAGGTGACGGTTCATGCCGTCACCCCCGTCATGCTCGATGGGGTGGCATGGGCCGGACGGCCCTCGCCGAATGACGCTCGTTGGGTCATGCTGGATGTCTCCTGCTCTCTTGGAGGGACTGGAGAACCGGGGCGGGCGCAGGCTTGTGGTGAGACGGCGCCCGCCTCGGGCGTAGCTAGTGGTGGAACTGGTTGCGCTTGAAGACGGCCTTGCGGATGTTGACGGTGGTCCCTCGTCCGTGGCCGCTCGCGCTGAGGACCTGTACGGCGACCCAGCCACCGAAGATGACGGCGGCGAGGGTGATGAGCTGGGTGATGAGCGCGGTCAGCGCGGTGATGAACGCGGTCAGCAGGAACAGTCCGCCGCAGACGGCACCGAACCCGATGCCGCCAAGAGCGATGTTCACCGCCGCGCGGGAGACGGGCGGCTTGGCCGCGACGGGCTCGGACTTGGCGGGTTCGAGGGTGTAGCCGGTGACGACGCGGCCGTCCGGCAGAACGATGCTCGTCACCGCCGGGATCGTGTTCGGCTGCACCGGTACCGCGGGCGCCGACGGCATCGGAGCGAGCGGGGTGGGCCGGTGGACTTCCACGGTCGCCTCACGGCGGCCGGGAACGATGGGCTTGGCGGGGTTTTTCATGAGGGGGTCTCCTGTCAGCCGAGGTCGCCCAGGGCGGTGGCGCCCGCCTGCACGAGGTTGTGGATGGGCTCGTAGGCGCCGGTCCCGGCGGCGAAGAAGCCGAACAGGAACAGCACGATGGCCGCGCCGCCTCCGGCGGATTTGGTCTTGACGGCGAGAGCGGACGCGGCGCCGAACAGCAGCACGGCAGAGATGTTCAGGATCATCGAAATCCTTCCGGGCGGGGGGTGTCGGTACCGGCGCGGTAGATGCGGGCCCAGCGGTTGTAGAGCCAGCGGCCAACGCGTATGCGCTTGCCGGTGGCCTTGCAGCGGCGGCAGTCCTTGCCGCGCTTCATGCGGCCCTTGCGGTCGGTCTTCATCTCGAAGCCCCAGCCGCGGCACTTGCGGCAGGGTCCGAACGGTGAGGCAGCACACACAGCGACGTAACACAAAGTCACGCCAAGCAGGAGAGTGATAGCGAGCAGGACAGGGGTCATGACGGGCCCTTCCAGGCGGTTTCAGGGGTTTCCGCAGGTGGGTCGCTATCCGCTAGCAGCCTGATCAGAGCGGGTTTGGGGCGCTAGCGGGGCCGCTAACGTTAGCGGCGTGTGCTGCTAGCGCTAGCGGCCCCGGAGCCTCAGCTCGCATCCCGGTTTCCGTCACGCTCCGCAATCGCGGCGACGATGTGGGAGCGGTCAATGCCGCGCCGGTTGACGACCTTGCCCTTGATGCGGCGGCCCACCTGGATGGTGGAGACACCGTGCGGCTTGAGCGCGGCGGCAAGCCCTTCGGGGTCCCATCCGTCGTAGACGTCCTCGCGCAGTTCGGCGAGCCGGGCGACGACGGTTTCGGACCACACCTTGGGCTCATCAGCGGGAATGACGGCAAGGATGTCGGCGAGCAGGTCGTAGCCGTTGCCCGCGGTGGGCTCCGGCTCCTGGCCGAGCGCATGGCCGGACAGGGTCCCGGCTTCCTCCCGTGCCTTGCGGGCTCGCAGTGCGATCCGCTCGGCAGCCGGGGCGTCCACGTAGACGCTGCGGATGATCCGGGCATCCGAGCCGTCGCCGACGAAGTAGGCGATGCCCTTGTCCGCCCAGGCGAACATGGTGGCGCGTACGCCCCGCTTGTAGGAGGACGTGCCGAGCACCATGTCGTTCTCGGTCTGACCCATGACCTTCATGCACAGCCGCACGCCCGCGTTCGCGCTGATCCCGGTAGGCAGCGACTTGGCATCCGGCCGCTGGGTGGCCAGCATCAGCACGATCCCGGTGGCGGGTCCCCGCTTGACCAGGTCGGTGCAGATGTCCTCGAACTCCTTGCCGTACTTGTCGTGCTCGAACCACACCTGGCATTCGTCCACGCAGATGACGATGGGGTGCAGTCCCAGACTCGGCTTGGAGGCGAGTTCGCTGGTCACCTTGGACTCCGGGCAGATGTCCCGCGGCAGCGAGCGGATCACCTTCGCGCGGCGTCGCAGTTCGCCTCGGACCTCGCGCATGTCCGCGATGGCGTACTCGATGTCCTCGTCTTCCTCGCCGGCACGGTGGCGGTGGGCGACGTTCTCGCCGACCGGGTCAAGGTCGCCAGTGCCCTTGAGGTCGTAGGTGTGCAGCTCCGCACGCGGGTCCAACGCTGCGATCAGCGCGAACAGGCGCAGCAGGAACGTCTTACCCATACGCGGGATCGCGCCGATGATTGCCGCAATGTACATGAACGTCAGGCCCACCCAGCGGCCCCGCTGGTCGGTGGAGAAGTCGACCGGCTTGAACAGGTCGACCAACCCGGCCTTGGCCAGCGGCCAGACAGGCTGCTTGGCCCTGTTCATGTCCTGGTCACCCACCCACAGCACCAGCCGCCCGGTGTGCTCATCGGCCACCGCCTCCGGCCACACACAGCCCAGCGGGCGCCGCAGGCCGGACGCGAGCCGCTCACGACGCTCGATGATGTCCGTGACCGTCACGCCGTAGGGGAGGTTGCCCTCCGCACGCCAGCCAGGGCCGTCGCGGGTGATCGGGGCGGTGAACTCGAACCCGTCCCGCCCCTTGGCTTGCGACTGGTTGATGGCGGGGATGCCGAGCGAGCCGAGCGCACGCAGCACGATGTCACTGGTGAGCTTGACCGCCGTAGGAAGCTCCACCGCCCGGTGGATGACCGGGGCATCCGGCTTCCGGCCGGCGAACCCGAGCGCCATCACGACCGCACCGACCGACAGGGCCTGAAGCCAGTCGGGAGCGAGCACGTAGATGGCGAGCGCGGCACCCAGTCCGGTGAACATCGCGAGCACCGTCACGAGGGTGCGCAGTCGGACCCGTCCGTCGCGCTGCCGCGACAGCTTCAGGTACTCCGCCGCGTCCTCACGCCGCACAGCGGCGAGCCGGACCGGCTCGCCCTCGCGGTCGGCCGCCCACCGCATGGTGCCGCCCACGAACTTCGCGGCGCCGGACGGGGCTTGCAGGGTGAGGCGGGCAGCGTAGACCGGGGAGCGCAGGGCGTGGTACCCGACCGAATGGGCGTAGTGGCGGGCCACCCACGCCGATGCGGTCCGCAGCTCCGCCAGCGAGCGCAGCCACACCGGTACGACCGCACGGCGCTGAGCACCGAGCAGCCGACCGAGGTAACCCGGACCGGTGGCCGTCGGCGTCGGCCGGTCGACCATCACGCGCGCGGTCGGGTCGCCCGACTCGGCACCCGACCGACCGGACTCGGGGTCGGCCGACGGGTCGGCGTCGGGTCGGGTGGTCGGGTCGGCCGACTCGCTGCGAGCCGACCGAGCCTTGCCGAGGTCGACTACCTCACCCCCAGAGTCGGGGCGGGAGTCGGTTGCCATCTCGGCTTCGAGTCGGTTGAACAGTTCGTTGTCGTCGTCGGGGTGCTTCACTGAGGGTCCCTTCCAATGGGAGGAAAGGCGGGGTCGGTCCGTCGCTGTAGGAGGTGAGCGGACCGGCCCCGCCGGATGGTGATGAGTGGTTCAAGCAACGCGCTGTTCCTCGGGGTAGGCGCGGGGCACGCACATGCCGAGCGATCCGGGGATGACGTATCCGGCATCCGTCCGGCAGACCGGGCAGGTACGGCGGGCACGCATGGCCTTGGCGAGCGCGGCCCGCTTGCCGGGCGTCATCGGCCTAACCGGCTTGGCACGGTCGACGCGGTAGAGGTAGGCGACCAACGGGCCGCGCCGGAAACGCGGGCGCAGCACCTGAGCCGCGATCGGCTGACCGCCCGGACGTAAACCACGGGCGCGCAGTTGACGGCGCGTGGCGAGCCCGTCGGGGGCGTACCGCCACGGGTAGGTGGGGATGCCGTGGCGGGCGCCCGTGGGGTCGTAGCACTTGCCTAACGCCGGGGACATCAGGCGGCCTCTGCCGCGGGTGCCTCGTCCTCCATGCCGTCCACGGAGTGCAGCGAGCGGCCATCGGCACGCTCGGTCTTCAGGCTGTCGCGCACCTTACGAGCGTTGGCCTGGGACATGTGCAGTGTGGTGCGGATGCGGTCCGCGGTCAGCTCCGCCTCCGCCCACTCGGCAGTGACCTTTCGGGCTTCGCTCAACGCGTCCTCGAAGGTGCGCTGAGCCTTGCCCTTGGCCTTGCCGGGGGCGGGGCGGCGGCGCGGGCGCGGCTTGGGTTCGGCCGGGGATGCCGGCGGATCCGCAGGAGGCGGCGCGGGTGTCTCTTCCTGCTCCGATGCAGGGGCAAGTTCGCCCATCCGCAGCATCACGCGCTCGCGCCGAGGCGTCTTCCAACGCCACTTCCAGCCGAACCGCTCGTGCAGGTCAGCACGGGCCAGCTGTCGCTCCCGCTCACAGGCAAGCGCCACACCGTAGGAGGTGACCTCCCACAGCGTCATGCGCCGCCACAACGCGAACGTGGAAAGCGGCGCCAGCAACCAGCGAGAGAACCGAACCTTCTCCATGCGGCGGCCGGTGGCGGCGCCAATCCGAACGGCGTAGATGTGTGCGCCAATCTCGGAGAACACCACCCACAGCAGCGGCATCGTGCCGTGCGCGACTTTGGCCCACACCTCGTGTCCGGCGGCGACGTTCAGCCCGCATGTGATCAGAGTGAGCACCCAGGGCACGAACCGCACCCACGCGAGCGCCATATCCATCCGGATCAACAGCAGGTTGGCGACGGTGAAGACGGGAATGGCCACGTCGATGCCAACCGGCAGCATCCACGGCTCACCGAAGCCCCAGCGGGCAGCGGCGGCAGACACAGCGTCGAACGAGGAGATGAGGCCCAGGGCGCCGACTCCGGCCGCGGCGAGCGCGCCGACTCCGGCAAGGCCCATCTCGGGGCGCGTCAGCGGCGGCACCGCCGGACGCTCAGCGGCAATGGTCGGCGTGCTCACAGCGCACCTCCCGCCGCGGTCCCGGCGGCCACGAGCAGCAGCGCGCCCCCGGCGCAGACCAGGTCCACCGCGCGCTTGAGGCAGGTGAACTTGACCACTGTGATACGGGACAGGCCCGCGATGTCCGCGCTGAGGTCCTCGGACAGGGTGGCCGTGATCTCCTCGGCGGTGAGCGTGGCCCACAGCGGGAAGCCGTGCCTGCCTCCAAGGTTCGGGCGTACCGACCGCAGCAGCAGTCCGGCCGCCGTGATCAGCAAGGCCATGCCGAGACTGCCCACCGCGTATGCGGGGAGCGTCATCGGCACGTCCTTAGCGACCGTCCACACGCCAGCCAGAAGCGCGCCGACGAACGCCAGCAGCAACGACACCTTGGTGTCCGTCCGGGCGATCTCCGCCTTTACCTCCGCATGCGCGGCGGCAAGCACGGTGTTCGGGGCGCTCATGCCGCGGCCCCCTTACGGGAGGGTCGACGGCGCTTGGCAGGGCCGGGCAGCGGGACGACATTGAACAGCTCCGGGGCCTGTGCCTCGATCACCTCGGCAACGACCCGGGTCACCACGTCCGGGAGGCCGGGGCTTTCGGCGAGGATGTCGCGCGCGGCGTCCAGCCGGGCCGCGCGCTCCTCCTCCGTCTCGCCCTCCTCCCCGAGCCACAGCTCAACCGGAGTGCCCAGGGCCAGTTCGATGAAGTCGTTGGTGGAGACAGCCTGATGGCCGCCGATGTACGTGCGCATGAAGGCTCCTGAATCGGAGGGACAGGAAGCCGGAGCGGCCGCAGGCTTGTGGTGAGACGGCGACTGCTCCGGATGAACCCGAGCCGCAGCACGGCAGGGGAAAGTGCCCCGGCCGGGAGTCGAACCCGGCCTGCGACCATCGGGGCTGTGATCTTTGGTCCACTGTTGAGTTCTCAAGGTGCGATCAACGCGGGGCCCGCGGCGCGCGGCAGAAGCCGCCTTCCGGTACGGGCAATCCCGAGCGATTCGTGCAGGTCAAGCGGTTGCCATCCCGAGGTTTCCGGGGGCTTTTTCGTTAACTAGCTTGCACTAGTCTGCTGTGGTGCACAACCCCCGCGGGGTGATGCGCTCTAGTTCGCTGTGGTGGGTACGCTCAGAGCATGACTGTCACAGGAGGGCCGAAGCCGAAAGCGGTGCAGGTCGCGGACGCACTTCGCGAGGACATCAAGAGAATGAAGCCGGGCGACAAGCTCCCGTCACAGCGCGAGTTGATCGACCGGTTCGGATTCGCGAGCCAGACCATCCAGAACGGCTTGGCCGCGCTCCGGGCCGAAGGGTTGATCGTGTCGGCCGGGAACCTCGGCAACTTCGTCAGCGACGGGGCTTCCCCCAGCAGCGACGTTCGCGACGACATCAAAGAAATCCTCTCCCAGATCCAGGCGTTGACTGAACGGGTCGCGGCGCTCGAAGACCGCTGCGCTCCGGGTGGTGCGTGATCTGCAACCAGCATGCGATGAACGGGAGTTGTGACGTAAGTGACAGCCAGGGGACGACGAAGCGGAGGTGGGGACATGTCCAGTGACACCCCGGTGTCACCTTCCCTGTCCCCCTGGCTTGCGGGTGAGACTCGGAGTAGGCACTCGGAGGAGGGCGCATGACCGACGACAGGCCCGCATGGGCGCGGCGCATCGCTGCCGAACGAGCGGCCCGTGACTGGTCGCAGCGTGACGCGGTAAGGGCACTACGGGCGCACGCTCCCACGGAGCTTCCGGCGGATGAGAGCATGATTCGCCAGTGGAAGCGCTGGGAGTCAGGCCAGATGCCGAACGACTTCTATCAACCGATCATCGCGGCCCTCTTCGGCACCGTGACGCACGCGCTCTTCCCAGCGCCCGCGCGGCGGGACGGGGGCCAGGAGATCCTGGCAGCGTCCGGCATGGAGACGCTGGAGATTGTGAGCCGTCTCAACCGGTCCGACGTCGACAACGCCACGCTTGATGCCCTGCGGATCACGGCGGACCGACTCGCCTCGGAGTACCCGTTCATGCCGAGCGAGCAGCTTCTCATCGAGGGTCGGCAGTGGCTGCGCCGCGTCGTTGAACTCCACACGAAGAGCCTCACACTCGCGCAGCACCGCGAGGTGCTCGCGCTGTCTGGTTGGCTCGCCCTACTGGTCGGGTGTGTCGAGTACGACACGGGCGCACGCCACGCGGCAGAGTCGACCCGTCAGGCGGCGCTCTCGCTCGCGACCGAGGCTGACCATGCAGAGGTCGCCGGGTGGGCGCACGAGATGCGGGCGTGGTTCGCTCTCACGACTGGCGACTATCGCGGCGTCATCGCAGCGGCGCGGGCCGGAGCCGAGACGGCACAGCACCACGGCGTGGCCGTGCAGCTCGCAGGTCAGGAGGCCAAGGCATGGGCGCGGATCGGGGACCGCCGGCAAGTCGAGGTCGCCTTGGACAAGGGGCGGCGGTTGCTCGAAGGGATGCCATACCCCGAGAACCTGGACAACCACTTCGTGGTGGACCCTGCCAAGTTCGACTTCTACGCGATGGACTGTTACCGCCTGGTCGGCGAGGACAAGCTTGCGCGCACGCTCGCTGAGGAGGTGCTGAGGGCGGGAACAGACTTCGATGGCACCGAGCGTTCACCGATGCGCAATGCGGAAGCGCGGGTCACACTCGGAGTCACGGCGGCGCGTGAGGGCGACTTGGAGCAGGCACTCGTCATGGGGGAGCGGGCCCTCGCAGGGGACCGGCAGTCGGTACCGTCGCTGATCATGACTAGCCGCGAACTTGCCGCCGAGATGCGGCGCCGGTACAGCTCCGAGCCAGCGGCACAGGACTACCTTGCGCGACTTCACGCGCTCGCGGAACAGAAGCCGGGATTCCTTCCCCGATAAGAAAATCTCTCAGAATAGGCTGTCCTGTTCCCCAGGCTCAACCGTTTCACCGGGACCTTCCGGCCTAATTTGTACAAGCTCCAAAATCTCCGGGTCATACAGCCAGAAGAAGCGTCCCTCTACTTCTTGCCGCCCGCGGATCCTGAGAGCCAGATTATTCCTGTGCGCATCAACCGCCAGGTCGTAGTCCTCAACCTTGAGTCGCACGCGCATCTTCTTGGCTCTAGACCCGCCGAAAACGTCAAGGCGTACCACTCCAGGTTCGCCGGGCTTTGGGCGCTCCAGTTGCGTCACTGACCCGAGTACGGTGACATATTCGGCAGCCGCAGCGGCCGCAAAAATGTTACCGGCGGTCTCTAGGGCTGAATAATCAGATGGGAAAAATTCCAACCTGTGCCGTTGTGCTGGTTCTCCGCGGAGCAGGTCTTCGGCCGAGTTAATCTCTACCTCGATCTCCGCGCCGTCAGAGTCCCTAATTAGAGAACGCACCGCCTGCGTTAATTCATAACAGAAACCGCGCCTGACGTTCTCAACAAAACCGTACGTGGACCCAGAAGCGTTGAAGTGATCTACAGATTCCCG
>Ga0307514_10005477_pt1 | contig 11298 bp, 17 predicted proteins | sample 16_EM_MG_FD_203088 | JGI IMG/M metagenome (GOLD analysis project Ga0307514, IMG submission 203088) | Populus trichocarpa ectomycorrhiza microbial communities from riparian zone in the Pacific Northwest, United States - 16_EM | ecosystem: Host-associated > Plants > Roots > Unclassified | place... | reverse complement strand
GATTCCGCCCTCGAAGGCATGTCTGGCAGTTGTATAGAAGAACTGAGATCATGTATCTGGTGATAGGCCGGTTTTTTGGTTGCGTTTCCACTCTGCAGGGCTGAACTGATTCAATACATTGGCAAATCCCCACTCAACCACAATCCGGTAGCTTGACATCTTTATATTCGTAGCTTGTTCTTTAGGTGTTAATGCATGTGCTCTGCTTGCTCGGTATGGCCCAGTAATCCCATAAGAGGGGGCATGTCTGGATCGATCGCTGATTTGATTCCGCCCTCGAAGGCATGTCTGGCAGTTGTACAGAAGAACTGAGATCATGTAGTTGATAGCAGCTGGTGATAGGCCGGTTTTTTGGTTACGTTTCCACTCTGCAGAGTTGAACTGGTTCAATATATTTAATTTGCAAATCCCCACTCAACCACAATCCGGTAGCTTGACATCTTATGGATTCGCTTTCCTGGCTTGCTCTCCTCAGTAGGTGCATTCGCCTTGGGAGAAGCAGCGTCTTGAGTAGACAGACTGAGACTACTGACGCTCGGGTGTTTGTGAAAGATTCGAGATGAGGGGTGTCTCACTATGGGCGATGCAATCACTGTGTGAGGGTAGAAGATATATTCACTAAATGATCAAAAACAGAAACTATGGAGGGAAACAGCGCTGTATATAACCACCAGTGCCCCATGCTGGGCTTCGCACTTCACGCCCCACGCTTCGCCATTTTTGTCATTTCCCCACGCTTTCCATTAGAGGGATTCTACACCTCGGCCTGGCGGACAATACAACTTTAGTCACACCATCTCCAACCCTGGTAGCGCTAGATGTCTGCCAGAGGGAGAGTTTTATAACCTTGCAAGTTTGTCAAGTAGTCGGTATGTCAGCAATGTCGACAAATATCAATTCAGATCTAGTCGCTGGCAGCAATTATAATGCTCTACTATGCATGCCTAGCAGCATACGAGGATACCTCCGATAGTATCAAAATATCAAACCCCAATTGCGTACACCCCGAAACGGGATTGGACAATAGAAGGGTGGATGCGGAATGCATGACATATTTTCGATTCTCTTAAGTCTGAGATTAAAGAGCTTATTGTGCATCTGAGACTGTCGGATTGGATTGATTCTTCACGGTCTCATCATTATGCTCAGTGTTCGCATTATGTATGCTACTATATCGTTTGGCCTCGCTAGGGTGCTTGAAGGATATGATCCAAGTTTTGGGTGTATCTTGTCAACGATCTTGCAACTTATTTATATACTCAATTCCAACCAGTATTGTACTTGCAATTATATGCAGCAGCTACCAATACTACAGCTGGTGTACGAAAATTAGGGATTTATTGATTCTCTCAGCCTGAAAGTATTAATTTAACTCTCATTTGTTGCCATTTTTAGTGGGTCCTACATCCCAGCTGGTCACATGATATGGCCAGGTTGCCCTAGATTTTTTCTTCACGACATCCCTCGGCATCCCACGCTGCAGGGTTACCTATTCCAACAGTTTGGGATCATACCAATGTGAAGGATACCGACATTATTCAGGATGGCAATAAACTGAAATTTTGATACCAAGCAAATGTGCTTTACCCTCTACAGTACTGACATTTGTTGTCTCTAGTGGCAAAAGATACGTTCAAACATAACTTCTAACCCCTATTTACATTTGCACAATCACAATAAATCATATGATATAGTCGAGTTACTGTGGTTATCTTCTCTCGTGACTATCCTTTCTCCTTTGAAAGCTAGTCCTACTAGGGTAGTCACTTCCATTTAGGTCTGGTGATCACGTGAGTTCAAATGCACAACTGTTACAGATACCAGCTATATCTCTTGCACGTTGGAGAAAGTTTTTGCAGACAGCCTTCGTCGGCTCCAGGATTACATCGCTACATAGGTCTTAAAAATAACTATGGCATATCACTTACATGCTCAAAGATACCGCTGGTTGGCACAAGCCCCCTCGTAGAATCCCAGAGCCGCAAGTAACTATTGTGTTTCCCAGACCCACAAGCAAAGATACTGGATATTATGCACAGCAAGATGATATCTTGCACCGAGCTGTAGGGAAACTGAAAACCCCCTGGACATGTGGCTTACGTGCTTGAACCATTAGCAATACCCTTTCTCAGCAGCGGATACTGGAGATCATATGTACCTCTGTTTAGGAGAGGTATGGCGAGCCACCTGGAACCCAGGTGAATTCAAGGGAGGGCAAATTAATCTGCCGGCCCACGCAGTGCAAAGGAAATTATGTATATGGTTCCCCGTTTGACTCTTCCGCACAAATAAAATTCGTTATGTGCTTCTTGAGCCGGCTCCCAGGGGAGGTAGTGAAAGAGCACCTATACGCTGTCCCATTCCTCCTGCTCTCTCCCCTTCCTCCACTGCGGTTTATCCAAGTTTTGGGAGATGGTTCCGTAAGTGTATTTCAACATAATACGCACCTTTCTAGGGAAACTTTGTCAATACATAGTAGAGCGTTCGCCTGCTCTTGGATTCTTTAGCACTTGAGGAAGCCCTCTTCGTGAAAAGAGTCAACAACTACAGATCTGTGGTTTCAGACCCAATCCAGAGTAGTCCTAGTGTACGAGAATGTTTTCTCTATGTAGCTAGCCAGATTATTCACCCAAGTTTCCAGTTCCAGGGTGTAGTTGACCTTGCATAACTTGTAGGTTGAGGTGGCCTTCTACAGGGTGCTTGAGGGAGTACACTAGAAGTCTCTCGGAGCAGGACCTACAGTTCGGAGGGTGTTGTGCCAACCAGACTAGAGCTGCAAGCAAAGGTGTGAGCCTCAGAAAGAGCCTCCACACAAACCCTCTATATTGGGGAAACCCAAATTCGAGAATAGTTACTGGAACTCTGACATGAATTACGACATTTCTCACCTGAGCCATTGGTATGGTTAGGTCTAGGAGAGAGGAGTGTTCCTTGAGATGAAAGGATAAAAGAGATTATAGTCTAACTTTGAGCACATGGCAACTTTGAATGATTTCGCATCTCCATTTGGCTTTGAATCTGTGGACATTATGAATGAACCGCAACGTGACGCTCTTACATATGGCGCCACTGAACTTCCAGGGCTTAATGAAAGGAAGAAGCCAGGCACTTTAATGTAGGTGGGGCATTTCCCATATTGCCGGTTCATACACAGCTGCTTTACAGACAGAGGAAAAAACAAGGTATACCTTTCCCAATCGAGGTAGATAGTAGAGAAACACACTCTTCTTTTTTTGCCGTAGAAACCGAGAAGAGATACTGTGGCCCCGGAGATGTGCACCCTGATTTCCGCACCGCGGTGAGAACTCGTGAATGAGATGAGATTTCCTCATGATAGGTTACCATATTATCCCAATGACCTTGGTGTAGTTTTGGTAGTGGTTGAAGATAGCGGGTTGGAAATCGGGGTTCAGAAACAATTTAGTTTAGGTCTTATATATCCATCTAGCCATCTATCCATCGATGTCGACCCACCAATCATACTAGCCTGGCGGTTGAAGCGGACCATGAAAGCACCAATCAAGTAATTAGTGTAATGACAAGGCTGTCATACATGACCGTGCAGTATTCTTGCCCCGCCAGGAGCGAATATCAACATTTCCAAACATTAGTGAGCCTCAGATCTATATCGGGTAGAATACATTGAGAAATTCCATGAAACTGCCCAGGGTCGGGGAAACCCATGGTGAAGCCCACTTGCCAAGTAGTATGTGAAGCCCAGATGCATCAAACATATAAACACGATATGAACTCGAAGCTCCAAAGATATAGTGTGAGAAGTCCAGAATGGCACCACCTACTTCGTCAGGCCAAAACCCTCTTTCCAGTACTTCAATCAGATGAGGAATTTTAGAAGCCGGATTGCAGCTACAGGAATAGTGCAAGTAGCAAAACCTCCTGTTTTTAGTCCGTCACAGCGTTCCCCCAGGCCCCCTAGTTCAAGCCCTAAAACGCAATAATATCCAGCTAGCCTGCTTCTTGCTTTCAAACCTCAAAGGCGGCCTGGACCTAAGCCAGCCAAGTATGGAAACATATCTTGAACAAGATCCCCAGGAAGCAAATCCGATGCGTGTGTTGTCAACCCAGAACTAGTGTTGAGTTCCCTGATGACGAAGCCTTGGGAGAGTATAGGAGCCGTTTATTGAACTGAGGTTCTTCGATACTCCATATCGGGATGTGGTCCGAATTCTCCCAATCTAGCCAGCATCCCCCGAGCCTACCCAAGGCCTCTAACCCCAATGTCCTCTCACTCGACTGCTGTATCCCCAAACTTCCCGGCATTTACCTCACCCTAAGCCCTGCAAAATCATGGGGTGTAAACTAGCCTGGCAATATAGATATAATAATAACCATACTCCTCAGTCCGGTAAACCTAACCATATCATACAAATAGCACTACACTCAAGTACTAGTATATATCATATCCTAGAATTGAAATGTATAACTATTCTGGGTGAAGTTTTGGAAGATTTCAGGGTAACGTAATATGGGTCAAGAGCCTGCCTAAGTAATTATGCATGGGTTTTTGTTCAGGGAACAGTATGTAAGTACTCAAAGATATTACTGGTGCTACTTACATACCACCCGGGGAGGTTCCCGAGATTATGGATGCACCGTTTGCTGTTATGAGCGGAATTATATCACTACCAGCATATGCGTATCCCCAGGACTCAGATCCATATATATATCTCCAGGATTAAGTATACATAGATACATTATTATACCAATCAGGAGGCGTAGCCAGTTCAGCATTGAGGCTCGATAATATCCCCTAAGAAGGGAGATACAAGATAATCCGACTGCCCGGTATTGGTCAATATTAAGCATTTTTTCCTGCATATACATACTGATACCCCGTCCGTAGCCCCTCCAGTTCATACTGAGACTGGGCCTTGGCAGTGGAGGATGGTGTGGCATGTTGTTCCGTGCGCAAACCCAAACCTTCAGCCGAAGGCTCCCTTCGGGGGAAAAGCGTACAGACTTCAAAAAAAAAAAAAAAACATGAATCCGGGCTGAGAAATATGTCATGTATAAATACGTAAGAAAGAACATCACCCTTCGTACGCATGTACATATACCGTAAGTTACATTACAATCTTATATGCCTTCGAAGCCACCCAGACTACCTAATATATAAGTACCTTCTTCCTCCTTCTCCCTCGCCTCCCCCTTCTCTTCCTCCTCGGTGCTCTACAAAAAATATTAAAATATACATGACTCATCTACTCAATACTAGTAGAAAAGACAAAGCGAAAAATAAAAAGCAAATTACCACTCCACACCACCTCGGGGCAAAGGTGCAGGTTTCAAAACCCTCCCCCCTAAATCCACAGTCCGGAAGCTCGCCCAAGGATATTTATACATGTGTGAAAAGTCGTCGACAAAATCTAATATTCACATACACCATGCCCGTCTCTGTTGTTCCATACCTCCCTTGCCAGGGCAGCTTCCACGTCGTTGGTTACTTTCCCCTTCATCCACATTACAATAATCCACCTCTCTAAAGTCCATGCCCCCTTGTGATTGCCCCTTGAATGTTGGTTCAATCTGTGGATGCAATAGGCGTAACCGCCATTGTGCTGCGTTAGCATTCAGCCCCCACTCTCCATTCATTCCCCTCCCCCAGCTCCCCCATGCAGAGCCAATACTCACAATCTCAACTTGCGGGAGAAAAACGCACCACCTCACCTAATGCAACTTCCCCCACCCCTCCACATCCCTCACCTCCGTATCCAACCTATCCAACAACAACATCCCCCTCGCAACCTCAATTCCCCTCTTCCTCTCCCTCTCAATCCTCTGCCATGTCCACAACCCCCCATCCTCCCCTCCATTCGCTGTCAAACTCTTCTCCAGCACCTTATCCAAAACATCATCATACCTACCACTCGCCACGGAAAGCGTCGAGCCGCTAATATGGACCAAATCCGGGGTACTACTAGCCACCCCTCCCGCCCCAGCACCAAGATATGGCGATGAAGTCCCACTCATGCCGTCGCTGGGGGTGTTTGCTGTATTCCCGTAGTCTGGAGCGGGGATACCTTCGGGCCGAGGAGGGAGAAGGCCAGATTCAAAGAGGACTTGTTCTGGAGGGACAGTTTTCCGGCCTTGCTTACAGACGTACTTACTCAGGCAACTTGCGTAAATCCGTTTACTCATGTCGTGATCTTTCCCGTTCGAACCACACTTGACAAAGTGGCTGACTACCCAAATCCATTTCCCGTCCCAGCCGAGCACCCGGCTGCGCATTTCATACTTTTCAAATGGTTTGATTTCCCTTCGGAATAGCGCCATGACCCCCGCGAGGGCAACGTACATTGGTCGCTCGCCGCGCTTGCGGCGGAGTTGGATGGAGCGCTTGATGAGGTGCGCGACAAGGTGTGTGCGGTTGATGTCTAGATCAGAGAAGTACGTGCTGTTGGATTTGTGTAGGTTGACGTCGCATTCGTAGAGGGAGGGGCGGGAGAGCGTGGAGATCGGGGCAAAGAGATGCGCTGGGGTGGGGTGGGAGGTGCGGCTGCGGAGGAGGTGATGGTAGAGGGCGAGATAGAAACGGCCCTATATTGGTTTGTCAGTCTGGGGGCTTCGAAAGAGATGTAGTCCGCAGGGGGTGCGGAGAGTGAAAGTGTAACGAGGGGTGGTACTTACATGCCACATCAATGGCAAGCTCTTGATATTCACCAAGACAAACAGCAACCCAAGAAGCCTCAGCAGCCCACGCATACTGGGTGGGAAGAATGTAAGTAGCCGTGACACAACCACTCTCGGGGACAGGAGGGAGATGAGGCCCCTGGCCATCGCGGTGGGATTTCGGAGCGTGCTGAGTCCTGCCATCTTTTACTATCTATCTCAGCTCTTTTCCACAGGCTTATTCTTCCAAGGCCACAGTAGGTGAATGGTAAATCCAATAATCTGGTAGTGCAGGTGCAGGCGGGTATATATAAACGTTGTTGCACAATAGCGCCAATCCCCAGAGTCCCAAACCAAAGACCCTTGTTCTCTTCTCTTCCTCGGCGATTCCGACGGATTGGACCCTGGGTTAGAGTGTTTATCGGTCTAACATAAATCTCCGGTAGGCACCAGAGTACTCTATGAGTCTCGATGCGATGCTGTCAGTCCAGGCACCGCGGCGGAAAAAGCAAATCCGAAACGATCTGGGCTCTTCCACGCACTCCACGTAGCAGCGCAGCCGAGGCATATGTACAGTACAGACTAGATATACTGTACATAGGCCCCAGTCTGTGCCCGTGGAACTCCACGTTGGGTTTGCTGCGCTGTCGTCGGTTAATTGTGGTCCTTCAATTGTATGTACGGTACAGTGTGTTGTTTACCTGTCGCCTTTGCAAGGGTTCAGAAGTCTGAACAGTGACTGCCGTGGTATGTGAGATGCGACATGTACTCTAGAGTACAGTATATAATCGTGACTGGTATGAGCAGGTGTTATTGTTACATTTACACGAGTAACAAAATGCGCCTCCTTTTCTGCAGACTCAGTTCTAACCAATAGCTCTACAAAATTCAAAGTACATGTAGTGTAGCTTGGACATCCCTTTCCCAGGGCCTAAAATAAATTCAAAAGCTACCCAGTAGATCATAGCAAAAACAATCATTATGGTTTAAATACCATGATGATATACCCAAAAACACCAATCACCACAAAGCATCAATCTCCTGAACATACCTCCTCTCCCAGCTCCAATTCATACTCATCATAATCACCACCAGTATCTGTATGATATCTACCCTCGTTGGTATAAGAGCTGGTACTGTGAGAGGTGTTCTCGGCTAAGAGCAGCACCCCGTTGCTGTAGCCCGACCCGTCCACCAGTAGGAACGTCTATCTCTCGGGGCCTGGTAGAGAGGGATATTGAGCGGGAGGCACTGCAGCTGGTGGGTGATGCAGCTCGGCCGTAGGGGTGGGAGGATCGCAAGTGGAATGTAATATTGGTTTTCGAGTTAGGTACCATCGAATAGATTTTGGCGAGTAGGCCCTGTGAGTTGACACATCGTTTGATGTTCTGTATAAAGACAGTCGACGAAGTCCTCCTGTTTCGCATGTGGTAGCCTTCTCAGTGACACCCCCGAGTGCGCCTGCCATATATATTTTTACCCGCCATTCGTCTTGCTGGGGCATCTGCAGTTTGCGGCTGAGAGGCAGTTTCTTTCGCACCTGCAGCTTGTCCCCGCAACCCCCACCTTTGCAAACCACTGCGTCCCAACCCCACCCCCTACATCCACCTGCACCTTCCCATTCACCGCCCTCTCCCTAGAAACCGCGTTTTGCACCTCCGCGCCCCGCATTACCTTCACACCGATCACGAAAAACATCTTCCCGCCGTTGCGCCGCACGGCAGCCATGACATCTCGCTTGCACTGGTCATGCAAGCAGGGCTGCCCAAACGAGATTATGCTGAGTCAAACTCAAGGTGTGAATCAATACAGAGTCAAGATGGTAGGTAGCTGCTGAGATCGCTGAGGAAGAAATAGATATGCCCCGTTAGAAGCGAGTTGGTGTTTTGGAGCAGTGGCTCCTGCGAGTAATTGTCGCTGTAGTGGATGAGGATATGGTGAATGGGAGATTTGAGAGGGTAAGAATGGTCTTATATTTTTCTAGCTCCCGCGCAAAGTCGGCTTCATCCCCAGCAACACCGTCTTCAATGAGGGTTCTGTTTGCGGATGCTCCAGAGGAGTTATAGGTGGATTGCCTCTTCAGAGCAACATCATTTGATGTGAGCACGGCGGAGGTTTCGTCCAAACCAAAGATCCACGCAGTCGGCATCATCTAACGTTTGCAACGATTTGTCCTAGTATACGAAAGGCATCGGAGAAGGAAATGTCTTCGTCAAGATGTGTTAGCCTGTGGGGGGGGAACTGGTATGGCTGTGGCTGTCATTGTGATCCTGGCATAGTCTCCATGGTCATTGGCCTTCGAAGCGGATCCAGAGTATGGCAGAGGAGGTACTACTGGCTGCATAACATGCAACAACGGGAGTGCGGGTAGACAGTTCTTGTAAAGGAGGAAGATGGGGCCGTAAAGAAAGATAATGCCGGCCATGAGGAAGACGTTGGACTAGTTGCGCGGAGAGTGAGTTCTTGTTTCAAATGCATTGACTTGACTAATTAATGCACCTGGGTAGAGTATACCCACCGCGCAGTATGGTAAAATATATATCCTGTACCCGCGATCAGCAAATTTGTGTCGCCAGTTGCACACGATATTCTGCTGGTGCTGTAAATTTGGCGCTGACTAATCTGATGTCCAAACCAGCCAGCAACCAGACCGGAAGAGCCTTTTCCGGCGTCACCTCCGAGAAGTAGATGATGGGTATCCGGACATGCTAGCGAAACTAGGGATAGTATTTGTTGAGGCTTGTACCCAAACATGCTTGATTGGATCGAGATATACAGTGGCCATGCCATGACCGTGAAGCCGTAGGTTAGGCTAGCTGCAGAATTTTTATTTTTTTGATAGCTACGATAGGTACGGATACCAGCTGTGGATATGGATTGGTGCATTGTCTTGCATGAATATCCAATCGTCTTAATCAAATATTTGTGGCTCCCCCCCCCCTCTTCGAGAGATATCTCCAACCATATCAACCACCGGGCCCTTCTTTCTACCAGCAAAACAAGCCCATACAGGCTTTGCTCTTGGTGATTTCTCTACCGAGTATTCATCACTCCAATTCACTTTCAGCTACTGCTTGCTTCACCTTGTAGCATCATCCAACAGTGCTATTTGCCGGTTTTTGATATTGGCATCCTTTGAGCTGTTGGATCACGGGGTATACTGGGGATCCCTATAGGGAAAGCCGTGAGATAGGCATGCGGGGACAAGGATCCCCCATAGGGAAGGTGATGACAACGGACGAAGGATATAAGCGCTGGATTCTGTTCAACATTGAGAGAAAAAAGCGTCTCCAGAGAGCACAATAGTTCATCGCAATAACGAATATATGTTTACTTTTACCTTCGCAAATCAGCGACAATTCCCCCATGTAATCAATCTTACATGAGCAATATTGGATAGTCCCTGCATTGACAGACAAAGCACCTAATAATCTGCCTACAATCTCCGAAGCTGACCTTACAATTGCTCTGTCTGCTCTTACTGAGGCCACCTTTGGCCTTCCAGACTGTGTCGATTTTGGCACCGCACCTGGTGAGTAGCACCAACAACGGATTGAATTGGACTCCAAGAGACTTCGATTCTTTCCATAGCTTTCCCCTCAACTGCAGATATAAGTATGCATCGTTGGGTGGTAGTCCCTGCCGTCTGTTTTGCTCTACTGTCAGATTTGGGTGCGTGGGACTCGTCTGGTGCGCCATGATCAAGTAAGCGTACGGAATTGTACTGCTCAACCGCGAGAGCCCTATTTTGAAACCAACAACTTTTCTATGCACCCGTCAAAACATGGTGCTCAAAAACACTAAAATCTAAAACCACTGCGCCCATTGTGCCAAGCAGGGCATACTAGGCTCTGACAGCACATAAGCATCCAAGCATGGGATTGTAAAATGTAGCCGCATTGACAAACGGCCGGTGAGTTGGTATATTAGAACAATTACCCTGAAACTAGAGTCACTGGGATCACAGTACTTACCCATGTGCACTTCGTGCGTACGTATCTATGGCATCATCATAGTTCCAAGATAAGAACATACGTACTACACCGACGTCTTGTGACGGAATTACCTTCCGGCGGTATGAACCCTGCAACAGCCAAACCTGGAATAAGTAAAGCAAGAATCCCAGTCTTACACATTTCTTTATTCCAAACGTCGTCACCGATATCCCCTACCTACAAGTATACCGGTATGTAATTCATGGGGTTGTATGGCACATATATATAGACAAGCACATTGCCGCCAAGACCGTAAACGTTTAAAGGTTCATATCATAAAGTTTTGCGAACAGGAATTCGAAAGGTGCAAATTTGTCTGACACCTCAGAAACGTTTCCACTTCGCGAGATTAGATATATAGTATCTGTTGTATGTACCGACCCCGCCTGTATAATATGCAGCAGCTAAGTATGAGACATACAGCACAATGACCAGCGGCAACACTGATTGAGCAGGACTTAAGCTCCAGCTTGATCTCGTTTCCAGACTCTTAGTATCTGCGCTAAAGCTATCTTCGGCTAAGCTCCAGCTATTAGGAAAACCACTCCTCATACTAGGTACTCGGGGCAGGCAAGAAAGAATCGGAACGCCGTGGCTTGACAGAGGTAGGCGATTGACATAAGCTATTGCCAAATTAGTTATGGTCACTCATGAGAACTGTGACGGAGGGACG
>Ga0307514_10005476_pt1 | contig 11300 bp, 19 predicted proteins | sample 16_EM_MG_FD_203088 | JGI IMG/M metagenome (GOLD analysis project Ga0307514, IMG submission 203088) | Populus trichocarpa ectomycorrhiza microbial communities from riparian zone in the Pacific Northwest, United States - 16_EM | ecosystem: Host-associated > Plants > Roots > Unclassified | place... | reverse complement strand
TGGATCAACGCAGAATGTGGAGGACTGAGGGCATAGTACTAGAGAGTGTGAAGATTGGACAGTATATTTCAGACATAAAATACGATAATGGCGAAGCAAATGCAATGGCAAGCGATGTATCCGAAGCAAAAACTGTATTGCAATAAGTGACAAAATCTCAAAGCTAAACATAAATGAGAGTGCGGCATGTGGCTATCGGCCGAAGATAGGCATTATCATCGCCAGGCGTTGTGTAAACTGCTACTGCATAACTGCAACCCCTGTGAAGAGTGTAACATACGTGTCGTTCTGATGGTGCGTATATGTCACCACATTCCGGATGAAAAGTAAAGGAAGCCTGACACCGGAGCGGCGATAGTAATATACAACGCGACGCGTCGCAAGAATAGGAGGCATGGTCTAATAGCCGCCGCAAGGGAGGTATGCAACGTGACCCGTCGCTTGGGCGACGGGTCACGTCTGATTCTCCGTCAGAGGGTACGAGGTTCCGTCAGAGCCGTCAGAGCCGTCCGGAACACCCGGGTGTTTCAGACGGAAACTGGAGTTGTTGCTGATGCAATTACCTGAGGGTGTTGTGGTAAGTTATTATCGGGCGCTATGAGGGCGTGGCCGAGATAACACTATCACACCTAGAAAAGCGACAGGCTATAAGAAGCCAGCGTTGGTCGAAGAAATTTGGGGATCATCAGCGAACAGATTAGCTTTCAGAGAACACCGAAGACGATCTTAAAATATTATTAATAATTCTCTCTATTCAAAATTACTTCCCTCATTCACACACGAGACTGGGCCATATATGCCTGGACATCCCTATAAACCATACGAGTACGCACTGCAACGGATAGTCGAGTGTTTCGGCAAGTTGCTTTCCGAGTTGGAAGAGCACCATTCAACCCACACCTATTCTGTGGTGTTGCTTTTTTGTCAACTCGAGAATATCGACTACCTGGTGCTGAGATATCTCAACACCAGCGCTTTACCCTTCAAGGAATATTCCGAGGAGTGGTTGTTCGACGGGGAAATCTAATCTACGTCTATATCGGTAACGGCCATTGGAGGTGGTTCAATTTAACCGACATAGAAGACGCAGCGATAGGATTAGAACTGAGAGAAGAGATAGCTCTTGCGAGACGGGCAAGAGGTTGAGTCTTAGGATAAGACGAGGAGAGAAAGAGATTAGATAGGCGGTTGTACTTAGATTCAATAAATATTGAATTAGTTATTGGGATCTAAAAACCCCCTTAACATAGCGTCAGGATGCTTTCCATTACGGCGGTTTTGGGGTTCCATGAATTCGGGCTTCGCATATGACTGGGGGCTCTGGGGTGCAGCCAGATCAGCACCGGAAGGGAGGACTTTGCAGGCGGCAGCGCTGTTCTCCCGACGCTGAGCGAGGGCTTGCAGATTGAGTTCTCTGATTTGGAAGCAGAGGATGCGACGCTGAAAGGTGATTACTTGTGGCAGGTAGTTGAGAGTGTGATTGGAGGCGTTCCAACCGTCCTTGAGGTTCGTTTTATGTGCTTGTTCATGTCTCTCAGCAGAATACTGTTGGAAGGCTCCATATGGACACACCTGTTCGGCCCAATGAGACATCAAGTGGATCTTCGGAAAATTGAAGTCGGTATATAACTCCTTGGAAATATCTATATTGTGGCTAATATGATCCGACCAGGCGTTCACTTCGCACCGCTTCTTGGACGGCGTCCAAGTTTCAGCATTTGTTTTCTCGTCTACCTTTCGCTTCTTCACGAGTTCCGTTCTCGGGGCATTGGCTTTGGCCTTCACGTTTTTGCCGGCTCGCCCGAGTAAGGACACATCTTTGAAGGTATGAAAACGATGCAAGGCGTCTTCCATGTAGCTCAATGTTCGATCATCGTGAGATTTATATCGAGCACACATATAGAATTCTAACAATGCCCGTGTGCACACAAATACGTGATTGAATATGGGACGCTGAGCGGGGTTTCCACCTCGTAGAGACTGGGTTACAACTCCAAGCAGGTACCGGCTCATTTCCTTCATCTCCTTCCCATTCCATTGAGAAACTTCCCCATATGACGTATTTTTTGGTGTGAGGTCATGGTAAGCAGGCATGGATAACCAGATTGCATTGTACTTGTCGAGCCGTTCGTGCGTCTTCATGAAGTGGAAAATCCACTTCTGGTGGTGGTCAAGCATGCCGATCTGCATTGTATGGAGGAGGTTGGGCTTCGGGAGATTGCTCACAATGCAGGGAATATGTCAAAACATGTTGAATTCTTGGTCAACATGGCGCAACGAGAGTTCGGCATCTGCTGCCTTGGTGTTGGTATCGCTGAGCGTTCTATATAGGTTGTGATCCCACCAGGGGTGTTCCTTGTCAGGATGCACATAATCTCCAAGTTCGTTCTTTGGGCACTCGCACCAGAAACAGACATGCCGCTCGAGATAATGTAGGTCGCTCTGCTCTGCACAATCCGCAAGCCATGCTGCTAAACCCGGTTTGCAACTCCGGAAGTTGCCATCTGCACAGAGAACATTGTAATACCCTTTCCCAGCGCTGGAATTTTGTTTAAAGGTGACAGGCTGGAGTAGCCGCCAGAGTACTTCGTTCAGCACCTCTCTATTTGTTTGCCGCTGCTCATCCAGCCACTTCTGAGGAATATTGGAGTTCTTATTTGGAATAGGTAGGAGAGCAACCATTATGATGCTATGCGTTGAGGGCATCTGGCAGATCTTCGATGATAGATTGCCAATTGTCATATATACAGGCTACTATGTCTTGTCGCCAGCAAAATTCGAGAGATGTGTTCTGTCGGACATGAATATCAAGGGGACCAGTGTATCCCCCACTCTGAGCTTTGACTAAACATCGATTAGCACATTCTTATCCTCGAGTATCTCTCCTTACCTGTGTCTCCCACCACCAGTCTGCAGTGTGCATTTCGGTATAGAGGCGTTTTGGGGGCGTATCGCTGTTAAAGCACCGCTGAGGGGCGAAAATGAGATGCTCGGCGTAGGTTGGCTGCCGCATCAACCATCTCATGCTATTGATGATGTCTCGACTCCAGTATTTGATAGGACATTGGTGATTGTCATTCCATCTCATATCCTCGAGAGTGTGTAGTTCCCACTCCCTGAGAGGCTGATCATCTGGCATGCTAGCCACAAGCTTCTGGACGCCATCCCTGTTTTTGAAGCTTGGGAAACCCAGAGCGGTGTTTTCTTCCTTCAACATGTTGTCATAGTACGTCTTCATGCATTTCTTCTTGATACCACACTGGATATATTTGTACTCTTCACGCGTCGCAAACAGATATTAGGGATTGTTTTGTAGGCTCGTCTCAATGCAGCCCTGAGCATTGCGTTTCCATAGCTCAGCAATGTAATCGAGCAGCAGAGCGCCGGTGCCGGGGTATATTTCCATCCGCGGCAGAGCTGGCAGTGGTTGAGACTCAGTGTCTGCGATGTTTTCAACGTGTTCGAGGTAGGGAAACGCGTCCAAGTCTTCGACTGAATCTTTGATAGCGCTGAATTCACGACGCTGAGCGGGTTCAACGCATCTGGGCGCGCTGCGAATAGTCAGATTTTTCTGAAGGTGTTCAGGATGGTGTAATTTGATACGTTTAAGTCGCCAGCTGTCTGAGGTGAACTTCTTTCGGCATGAAAATTCGGGGCAATGGAGAGGGGTCTTCTCTGGCATTGTCGACGACACGCGAGGAGTGGAGTATTTACTGTAGACAGGGACGAAAGTTGGTACTGGGCCTGAGCAGTCTGCTGTGGGTATAAGGTCACGATACCTGAGAGTTTTATTTAGCCTCAACACCATCACAAGGAGGTTCCTTACACGCCAGGAGTTGCAAAAACACCGCATGCGGGATGTCCCATAATACTATGAATAAAACAAAACCAATAAAATAAAACCAATACAAAACCTATAAATAAAATAAACCTTGAGCGATCCAAAAACCTCGCGACGAGTGTAATAATCGATGCCTGAGATGAATAGTTTAGAACAAAGGAAAGGAACAAGACAAGAACCCGATCCTAACCCAAACTCAACAACCATCACCTCCTCTGCAACGCGAGGACTGGTTCACTCCTCACCTACCGAGCGATCTGGGCGTGCCTCAGGGCGAGGGACATCTGGGAGAGGGACATCAGGGAGAGGGACATCGGGGAGAGATACATCAGGGAGAGGGATATCGGGGAGACTGTTGCCACCTGCCAATTCAATCAGCAGCGGCTGATCCACATCAACATCCAACTTGTTTCCGGCTGCCTCAGCTTCTCGCTGAGTTGGCACCACTGGGCGAGGTATTTACGTCGTCACAAGCCCCAAATGCTCCAGCCCACTGAGGGGATGAGTCTCCGGAGTTCGTGGTTGTGCGCGAGTGTCCGGGGTTTGTGGCCGTGGGGCAGGCGCCGGAGGTTGTGGCTGTGGGGTATGCTCGCGCATCTCCTGGCATTGCTCAGGTAGCACGATTCGCTGATCGTCTACCATGGTATCTACATCGTCAGCCAATGTATTTACCATCTCTCCCTGGCCAATCGTCCGTGGTTCTTTGCCATCATCCTCATCCTTTTCCTCCTCCTCATCCTCATCCACCTCCACCTTCTCCTCATCTTCCTTCTTTTCATCTTCCTCCTCTTCATCGTCACCTTCCCTTTCCATATCCTCATCGCTGTCTAAATCAACACCGTCCGGTGTGTCCACATCATCCTCCATGCACATATCCACATCAGGATCAAGTTCTGAGTCATTTTCGCCGTCCGACTCAGTAGAGTCGGTATCATCATCTGAGGAAATTGACACGGTAGGTGATGCTTCCGGCTCTAAATATACCCCCTCTAGTTAGCCCTCTGTGTCCGAGTCTGCCTCATACAGTTTAACAATACCTTTCACTTTACCGTTTCCCTTCCCCTTCCCCTTTCCTTTCCCCTTCCCATCCTTTGTTCCCTTCTCTTTCCCAGTCCCATTCGCACCGCACTGCGTGTCCTCCTCACCCTCGCCGTTGTCAGTGTCATTGTCATGGCCAGGACGGCTGCGTCCACCGCTCGGCGCTCCGGTATCCGCCCAGTTCTCATCATCATCATCCTCGTCGATTATCTCATCCCAATTCATTCGTCTAACGGCCAGGAAGTCGCCTGGCTTGTACTGCCGGCAGATTGGTGGCTCAATCTTTGCCCTGAGATCATCGCTACCGTACCAAGAGAAATGCTCACCAGTGCGTTTAACCTTTCCCAAGCTGGTTGTCTGCGGATTGGAGCGATTAACTTGAATCTTGAAGGCACGGGGGTTGTCGCACCTCCAATTGTTCATTTGGTCACGGGTTTTGTCAAATATTTGCCCCATATATGAGCGGAAGGCTGCCCACCACTCCCGAAAAGGTCAACTCTTGCTCCTGCCATGTGGCCACATCAGCTGGAATCGTGAAAAGTGGCGAGTCGTGACTGGTTCAAGAAAGATTATATCATAAAAGAGGTCCCAGGCTCTCTCATTCTTGACGCCGCAAACATTGTATATCCGTATGAGTCCACGGATGTGTTCCGAGACAAATCCCTTCTTACGGTCCCAATCACACAACAGGCGTTGATTTATAACCGATGTCGGCATTTTTACCTTAGCAGTTGCCTTCCCCTTTCCTTTGCGGCTGCCCATTGGTGCCATCGCTGCGAGTTGAAAATGAATATACATCCGAGGCGTTAGCATTATGTAACAGTCGAACATGGCGAAAGGAAGCCCAGAGTGAATGTACAAAGTTGTGTAGGTTATCGGGCGAGATGAGATTTAGTACTCTCGGTGAGGACAGTTTGCAACGCCGGGCGTTGCTTTGGCATCTCATACCACTTTTACCGCTCAGTCCTCGTGCATCTCGGAGCAAACTGAGTAGTTCTCAAGTTGATCCAACTGTGAAACCATCCACCAAAGCTACAAACGCCTAGCGGTTGAAAATGCAGACACAACTGATGTCATAGAATAGAGAATATGTCATTGTTCGCTTTGCGATGCTTTTAGCTCTGCCAAAGGGGGATTTCCACTGGGAAGCTGAAGATATACACAATTGATGGTTCGAAGTATTGTGCCAAGAACGAGTGCAATACGATAATAATCACGCCAAGAAGGCATACACACCCTTCAAGCAGTGCAAATAGACCTTCAGACATTGCTGTAACAGTGAATATCAATGCTGAGTTTAATCTGAGTTCATTCTGATGGCAGTTAACCCCATAATTGAATGCTTTTGAAGGGATCTCGTCCCCGAGTATTGTCACGGTTTAGAGTCTAGCGCGGTCAACACTGCGCCTCCCTTTTTTGTGGAATCGCTCCAGAGTCGCTCAAATAGGAATCTACCTCGCCTGCTGTTGCATATGTATGCAGAGGATATTATTGCCACAGTCTTAACGTCGAACATCCATATCGGATGATGCCTTCCCAAAGGCCTCACCCTGTCACATCTCGGGTCGTACGAAATGTTCCAAGTCTTTCTAATCGTCAGAATCATCAAAAGCGCCGGCCTTCGGGGAATTCTCAACTTCCCCCTGCTACGAGACCCGTTTCCGTACCTGCTGGCGAGAGGGATTCCTCTCAAGGAGGGAGTTCCGTAGCCTGTACAATCCAAGGTCAGAACTCCACCCCCTCATCTTCGCTGAACAATTCTTGTGTTGCAGATATCACTCAACGCGTGACTTTCACCTCGTCCGCTATACAGCGACGGTCAATAATTACTCCAACCGCCATGCCGGGTACAAGCAGTCGTAACACACCAGCACCCTGCGGAATCACACAGACTGACTCAACGCGTCGCGTCGTATCCAGCCCCGCATCCGGCATTGCTAGCACTCCCACTCCTCTCAGCGGTCATGAAAACCTGCCTACCCCGAACCCAAATCCAGAAGCCCGCGCGATCATTACAAATCCACTGTGAACGCGAGCTACAGAAAGGAATCAGAGGCAGAGGCTGAGGCAATTGCAACTGCAGGTGGTGTCTACACCTCGATCAGTGGTCTCTGGAAGTTGTAGCATCCATCGATTTTGTCACTCCCACCTGACACGTCCTGTATTTGCAATGGGCAGGCTCCTGAAGCTCTACATGTGGAACAGACGGCCATTTCTGAGTGCAAGCAACTTGGAGACAGTAAGTTGTGCGACGCGACCCGTTGCGAAAGCATTAACTGAAGCCCCACACTGGTAGATAATAGAGACGTACTGGAACACCGCAATGCAGCAAAACAACATTTCGTCAATAGCATTTGAGGCACCCACAAAGGAGATCTTGAAAGAGGTATGCCGAAGCAATGGCCGACATCGGATATTACATGCTCAAACTGGTACCAGGTTCGTGCACAAGACGATAAGGTTAAATCCCATTTTATTCAATCAGCAAGGGACAACATACCAGAACTTTATGATCTCCACCGCTTTGAATCCACCGCAGAGCATTTGGAATTCATTGATTCCCTTCTGGCAGACAATAAGTATCTTTTTCCCATAGCAGAGCGTGTGGAAGGTGGTGTATGCGGTCCAAATCCAATGCAGAGAGAGTCGAAAGCTGCTAATGAATGGTTAGCGTCCACTTAGCTTCCTGGTGGAAGCAATCCCGCAGTTTAGCTACACCAAATTTTATCATCGGGCGAATAACCGCGGTAAGTATGCTGATGGATTTTATAATTCCATGATTGACGACAAGGACGGTCATATACCCTCGCCACTGATCATGTTTACCTGCACCGCGTTTCGCCATGCTCTCCTGGAGTGGCAAAGGAACAAAGGTGTTCATCCGAAAGCTTCCAAGTCAAAGCTGAAAGCGAACAGTCCTGATCGCTCGAACTACTTCAACTGCAAGAATGACGGTGGTAAGATCGTATACTGCTGCGCTGTAACGGGTCGCAACTTGTTAACCTCGCCTGGAGTCGTAGACAGGTATACATTCCTGATGAATACCTGGAACACACTACCGGAGAGCTACCAGCAGAGGGTGTATAACAACACTCTTGCCACAGTCAAGTGTCAGATCCAACAGGCGGAGAACCCAACGCCTGCCGTGGTGATCAGCATGGAAGCAGCACGTGTTGACAATGCTATTCTTCTTGACTATTTGATCTCCGAAGTGGCACTTGAGGAACCTGAGATCGGGAGCACTGATTCAAACATCCCGATAGACAACAATTGCATGGATGACGAACTGCATTTCGGGATGCCAGGGGGCAGCGGGGATTTCGAAGATGCAGGTGACGAAAGCGATGCCATCCCCACCGCCAGCCGGCAACGATGGGCTGCCACTGAACTCGAGAGGTTTGACCTGGGAACCAGTGATGTCGACGGGTATGAGGGCAAGAATGGCGATGATGCGGATGCGGATGAGGAGGAAGAAGCATCGCAAGCCGAGGATAGATCAACGCAGAATGTAGAGGAATGAGGGCATTGTAGGTTTGACCTGGGAACCAGAGATGTCGACGGGTATGAGGGCGAGGATGGCGACGATGCGGATGAGGAGGAAGAAGCATCGCAAGCCGATGTTGGATCAACGTAGAATGTGGAGGACTGAGGGCATAGTACTAGAGAGTGTGAAGATTGGACAGTATATTTGAGACATGTAAAATACGATAATGGCGAAGCAAATGCAACATCAAGCGATGTATCCGAAGCGAAGACTGTATTGCAATAAGTGACAAAATCTCAACGCTAAACATAAATGAGAGTGAGGCATGTGGCTATCGGCCGAAGAAAGGCATAAACATCGGCAGGCATTGTCTAAACGGCTACTACATGACTTCAACCACTGCGAAGAGTCTAACATATGTGTCGTTCTGATTGTGCGTATACGTCACCCCATTCCGGACGTAAAGTAATGGAAGCCTGACGCCGGAGCGGCGAGCGTAATATACAACGCTACGCGTCGCAAGAATAAGAGGCATGGTATATTTGCCGCCGCAAGGGAGGTATGCACTGCGACCCGTCGCTCGGGCGCTGGGTTGCGTCTGATTCTCCATCAGAGGGTACGAGGTTCTGCCAGAGCAGTCAGAGCCGTCCGGAACACCCGGGTGTTTTAGACAGAAACTAGGGTTGTTGCTGATGTTGCTCCAACTTTGACTTGGGAGAACCCAACATATATGGTATAACTTCCACTCTGACAATTACCTTAACTCTGACAATTCCCATAATATTGACAACCACTCTACTATGATACGGGAAGCAACCCCACCTATAATACGGCATTACTTCAACTTTGACTTCGGGGACCCAATGTAGAAGGTATAACTTCGACTCTGACAATCACTCTAGCTCTGACAATTACTCTAACTCTGACAATTACTCTAACTCTGACAATTACTCTAACTCTGACAATCACCCTAACACTGACAATCACCCTAACTCTGACAATCACCGTCACTGATAACTACCCTACTCTGACACCAGAAGCAACCACGCCTATACAGTAATTAGTTCAACTCTGATATGGAAGACTCAACGTATATGGCATAATCTCAACTCTGGCAATGAACTTGATTCTGACACGTTTACAGGATAACTTCGACTTTCACATGGACCGTAACTCTGACATGGGAACCATTATTATTGGGTCTATCTTCAACTTTGACAAGGTTGTTTTTGGGTAACAGGAGATAGAAATGCACTATATAATAAACGCTGACAAGCCGTGGATTCCATGTACATGCAAAGCCGATACACCTAACACAAACCTACACAACACCATACAACACACACAATGGCCAACGTAACCAGAACTGAAAGCAGCACCCGCAACCGTTCTAGAAAATCCGTACACAGTAGTGGCTGCACTGATCAAAATCGCAGTGGCAGGTCCCAGGGTTGCAGCAGCCGCAATGATCATTCAATCTCCGGCGCCAGTTGCTGTGGGACTTACTCCAATGTCAATGGCCGACGAAGGCATCAATCCAGGGGTGATAATGGCGGTAATGAGAGCTTGGAAGGCCAGCAGATGAGTGATTGTGATGATGAAGACGATGAACCGCGATCCTGATGTCGAAGAACCTACATATAAAACAACTGTAGTCATTCTTGCTGTTTGAACAACCAAGGAGGGGTAATGATGCATCCAGCTCGACAATTGTATCTGACTGAGAATTTCTTGGTACCAACATCTAGTTGTTCCAGCAGCCAGCGATGGGTTAGTAAGAGCAGAAATTACCATCCCTGCTTTCGACTGACTATATCTAGTTGCAATCACCGCGTTCATCCAACAACCAGCGGCAGGCAAGTAGAAGCAGAATTGACCACCCCCATATTGACTGACAATACCTAGGCACAATCAATCACTCTTTCTCTTGGCAACCCAAGGGGGGTAATAATCACACCCACATTCAACATTGAACTCTCTAGCTGACAACATAGTCATTGCAATCACGCCGTGACACTCCTCGAGGGAACCAGGAGCATCATGCTCAGCTGGTATGAGCAACATTTCCTTATGGGCTTTGAATTTGTGCAACCTCTCTGTCTTAGGCAACACCTAGATGCAAAAGTGGAATAGGTCACCCATCGATACTGGCCGCCGGCAAAAGCATGAGGTGGGTGACATCGGGGTGCTAACAGATTTGTGCGACAGTGCCCAAGATCTATTCTTTTGCACAATTCTTAGTGAGGACCCCTACCCAGTCGATGTCGACAAACTGTCCAAGGAATTCTACAAGGAAGCGTATGAAATTCTGAGTACGGCAATCAAGGAGTTTGATGTCTGAAAAGCAGCTATCCACACAGTAAGTATTTCTATGTTTCAACATCAGCAACAACTCCAGTTTCCGTCTGAAACACCCGGGTGTTCCGGACGGCTCTGACGGCTCTGACGGAACCTCGTACCCTCTGACGGAGAATCAGACGCGACCCGTCGCCCATGCGACGGGTCGCGTTGCATACCTCCCTTGCGGCGGCTATTAGACCATGCCTCCTATTCTTGCGACGCGTCGCGTTGTATATTACTATCGCCGCTCCGGCGTCAGGCTTCCTTTACTTTGCGTCCGGAATGTGGTGACGTATACGCACCATCAGAACGACACGTATGTTACACTCTTCGCAGGGGTTGCAGTTATGCAGTAGCAGTTTACACAACGCCTGGCGATGATAATGCCTATCTTCGGCCGATAGCCACATGCCGCACTCTCATTTATGTTTAGCTTTGAGATTTTGTCACTTATTGCAATACAGTTTTCACTTCGGATACATCGCTTGCCGTTGCATTTGCTTCGCCATTATCGTATTTTATGTCTGAAATATACTGTCCAATCTTCACACTCTCTAGTACTATGCCCTCAGTCCTCCACATTCTGCGTTGATCCAT
>Ga0307514_10005475_pt1 | contig 11301 bp, 12 predicted proteins | sample 16_EM_MG_FD_203088 | JGI IMG/M metagenome (GOLD analysis project Ga0307514, IMG submission 203088) | Populus trichocarpa ectomycorrhiza microbial communities from riparian zone in the Pacific Northwest, United States - 16_EM | ecosystem: Host-associated > Plants > Roots > Unclassified | place... | reverse complement strand
GATCTAATCTCTCCTAATCTTATCTCTTGATCTAATCTCTTCTTTTTGTATTTACATGTTTTATTTAAATCGTTCGGATTAGCTAAATAATGGTACATGCAGATAGCATGTGCGACAACGGATTGACTACTTTAAAGAACTTCAAAAAGGGCATGAATGTTCATGCACTTGGTCACTTTCGATCACTTTAAAGGTCTGTAAAGACCAAAAAAGTGATTTCGGTTTCGCTGATGACTGGGCAAACACCCCAGGAGACCCGAAGGAGCATCAGGAAAACGGGTGTCAACCTTGATGTATTTGGGATGTTTTACCCAAAGATGCAGTATCGGAAGATTCATATCGATGCCCGCATCACACCGGATAAGGTTGCGACGATTCTGTCCATGAAGACGGGTCCCTCGGGGCTCCGATATCGATGTTGCAATCGTGGGAAAGGAGTACTACGCGAAGATATCCGACACTGATCGTGATCAAAAGCGTTGCTTGCCCAAACTTTTTCTCTCGTGCTTGAGTCGCTACAATCTTTTATCTTATCATCTATCTATCTATCTCACTCACACCAACCCACGCCCAAGATGGAGGATTTAGAAACATACCAAACTCCTCTCGCCAGGTCTGAGCCTCTCCCCACCCGAAAGATCGTTATGTGCGAGAATTGATTGAACCGGAAAACCGCAGCCGATATGCGAGCAAGGAGATGGCGTATCTCTTTTCCGCCGCTGTACGTTTTTTTTTCATTCACTCGCACCCGAGAGACTGACACCAACAACAGAACCGACACCACACTTGGAGAAAACTCTGGCTGAACCTCGCCATCGCGGAGAAGGAGCTCGGGCTTCCTATCCCCGATGAAGCTATCGAACAGATGAAAAATAACCTCGTTCGTGACCCCTCCATTTTCTTATTGGTGGACTCCTTACGCTTTTGCGTTTGGGGGTTGGATTTTTTCTGTAGTATCTGGACCGGAAGCAGTTTGAGATCGCTGCTGAGGAAGAAAAGAAGAGGAGACACGATGTCATGGCGCATGTGCATACATTCGGCGTCGTAGCTCCTGCTGCTGCGGGGATCATCCAGTTCGTACCCCTCAATTCACCTGTCCGGTGCTATCTCTGATACCACCTTCGTTATACCCAGCCTTGGAGCGACATCATGTTATGTCACCGAGTCAGTCCCATCGTTTCCCTATTCACGACCCGCGTTACGACTGTTCACGCTCATCAATACAGTAACGCGGACCTCATCTTCCTCCGTCAGGCCCTCACCTTCCTCATCTCAAAAATATCCATCGTGATCTCCCGATTCACCGACTTCGCCCGTCAATACAAGGACATGCCGACGCTCGGCTTCACGCACTACCAACCCGCGCAACTAACCACTGTCGGAAAACGAGCCACACTCTGGATCCAGGTTCATTCCTCCCCTCTACGACGTGCGTAGGTGATCGATGTGTGCTCATTCACCGACGGATAGGAACTCCTTTGGGACCTTCGGAACCTCAAACGGGCACGAGATGACCTTGGGTTCCGCGGTGCAAAGGGAACGACGGGTACTCAGGCGAGTTTCCTGACTCTCTTTGATGGCGACCACGCAAAGGTGGAGGCGTTGGATAAGCGCGTCACCGAGCTGTGCGGATTCCAATACGCCTACCCTGTCACATCCCAAACATATTCTCGCAAGATCGACATCGACGTCCTGGCACCGTTGGCGAGTTTCGGTGCAACGGCACATAAGATCGCGACTGATATCCGGTTGCTGGCAAACCTCAAGGTGTGCTCTGGTTTCAGGAATGCACGTCCGGAACTCCGGATTGAGACACATCAACCCGCTTAGGAACTTGAAGAGCCTTTCGAATCGACGCAAATAGGGTCTTCTGCGATGGCATATAAGCGTAACCCGATGCGCTCGGAGAGAATATGCAGCTTATCCCGACACCTCATGACGCTTCACCAAAATGCCGTCATGACTGCAAGCGTGCAGTGGTTCGAGAGAACCCTGGATGACTCGTCAGTTCCCCCAGAATCTCCTATGCCGTTCGATTCTGACGGTGAACTACAGGGCAAATCGACGAATCACGATCCCCGAAGGCTTCCTGACGGCTGACGTCGTCCTAAAGACGCTCCAGAATGTGTCTGAGGGGTTGGTTGTGTACCCGAAGGTGATCGAGAGACATATCCTTCAGGAGTTGCCGTTCATGGCCACCGAAAACATTATTATGGCGATCGTGAAGAAGGGAGGAGATCGACAGGTCGCGCATGAGAAAATCAGGGTATGACATGGATTGCTTCCGGTGAAGATCTGTCGGAAGCTGCAACTGACCGACGATGGGTAGGTGTTATCTCACCAAGCCGCTCACCAGGTCAAGCAGCTTGGTCTCGAGAATGATCTCATCGAGCGCGTCAAGGCCGATCCGTACTTCAACCCGATCAAAGAAGACCTCGCCACGCTCCTTGACCCGAAGAGTTTCGTAGGTAGGGCACCGGAGCAGGTGGAAAAGTTCATAGAGGAATGGGTCAAGCCGGCTTTGGACAACGATGAGAGTCGTGATGGAATTGAAGGCTGTGTGAAAGCCGAGTTGACGGTCTGAAAGGGCGGTGAGAAACAAAATGAGCCTGGAGATGTCGAGTAGAATTGAGAATTGTATGTGTAGATATCGTTCAAAACGAACGAGTCCAGATCCAGGTGTTTGCGGGGGAAATCTGCCACTAGCAGGATGCACACGTAGTGACGTAATGCAGACGGCAAGAGGAGTAAAAGTGGAATTGCGGACGACGGATGCTTGGGACGGTCGAGAAACGAAGAGATGTCATGGAAAGGTGTTTGTTTTACTTCAGTATGAGGTTACATGCATAGAGGGTTCAGTGAGAATTGGACGTTCAAGAATTAGTGCAAACCGCCTGGATCGGACGCGCTACATCACGCGCGTTCGCTACATAGTAGGAGGGAAAACGTGCGGAAGGGACGAGAAGAGAAGGGAGAGATGTATTTAATTGGACTTGGGTGTCTCGCTGTGCTTCTCCTCGAGTTTGGCCTGTGAATCGTGTAAAAAAAGCATGTCAGTTTGGGTTAGGGTGTCGATGAAGGTGGGTTGCGTACGAGTTCATCCTGCTTGGCTTGGATCTGTCAAATAGAAAGATACCGTTAGCTTGTGGCGAGATAGCTCGAGCAGCCTGAAAGGATACCCACCTCCTTCCTCAGCTTCTCGAGCTGTTGACGCTCATGCCTACGCGTGTATTCGTCTACATGACGGGAACATCAGCAGTCTACTCCTACGGAAGTTTCATAGGTGAAAGCCCCGTACCCTCATGAGCCTTTTCCTTCTTACTACACACAAACAAACAGTGTCAGGACTAAACCACGAACGGAATCAAGAAGACGGACCCAAAACCCTGGGACCTAGCGACGGAGCCGTCGTTGGATAAACCGCGACCGAGCATTGGAGTGACTATGGTAGGGACACGACGAGCGACGGAGTTTCTGAGAGCGATGGAGAGCATTGTTTTTTGTGTGGTGGGATTGCGTGTGGGGAGGAAGAGAGTTTGGTTAAGTATCTCTCTCTGTGTCTGATCTCGGCTCGAACCGGACGCATTCCAGTTGACGCCTGGAATCCAAGCCCAGTCCTCTCTCCCACCTGACGCTTTCCTTCAAACTCTCGCTTACACCTCCCTCATGTCCTTCGTCGCTAGGCAAGCCTTCTCGGTCGTGCGTATCCAAACCCACAAAACTATGGATTTCTTCTGACATTTTTTCCACTTTTCAGACACGGACTGCTTCCAGGTCCCCAAGGTTCCTGTCGTCCTCCTCCGTCCTCCGAAAGGGTCTGTGTTCTTTGTCTGGAACCCACCTAGACGCGATAATAAATGTTCAACTTTACCGTTTGGCTCATCGCGCAGATTCCGTTCAGGATTTGTACCTCAAGGAACTAAAAGGTTATAAACCAGCGCCGAAGGTAACTCACAGCCCCCCTGCGCGCGATTCACCCCGTCCCTCCCAAGACTCATTCCGAATACTTCATTTCGTTCCTTAGGCTGCCAATGAGCACGTCGGTATCGTAAAAGAATTCTCGGCTCCCTCTCCACCGCAGGTTCCCGCCCTTCCCACCGACCTCGCTTCGGAACTCTCCCAATACGACGCGACAGAACCTATTTCCGCTTCATCTGCAACTACGGCTGACGCGGGCCATGTCGCTCCCGGAACGACCAATGCCGACGCGTTCTTGTCCTTCCTGGAGGCTGATGTAAAGGAAGAAGTTCATCATTAGTCCACATAAAAAGCAGGCCACTGCTTCTGGTTTTCGACGGAGGAGAGCTATGGTGTCGTGTAATCTCGCAGGTTGACAAAATAGAAATTGGCATTCTCTGCGGACCCCCTCTGTCTACCATGTCCATCGGATCTGCTCCTCCCATGATGTGCAAATCAGCCGTTCGTATGTCCTAGAGATGCTTCACGACCTCCGGGAGAAAACTATTAATGACCAACGGGGTGCATTCGTTACCGTCATCCATGTGAGAATCGCACGAAAGACTCCGAGTTCTGGGCGTGACGCCGGAGCCAGAATCCAAACGATCAAGCTTCAAGTATACGAGAGCGTTGCGATTGCAGAGTACACGTATTAATGAAGCAGGTTAACGATGAGACGAATGGTGTCTATGGCTTACCAACCCCTCGACTACACTCCACGTTCCAGACGTGTTTCTCGAGCTCCGAAACATCGAGATCAGCACCCTCATCAATAATCTTAATAGTCGCGAGTTTCTTCCCTCTCAACGCCCTCGCTGCCGCCATTCTCACAAGCCACGTGATCTGAAACCCCTCGTTGAGACGGAGCACAAGAGTGAGTTCCTCCAGTTTGGGACAAGGCATGACCTCCGATGAACTCGCGCCGGGTTGCAAGGCATCGGTAAAGATGTATAGGTCTGTGCATCCGCAAAGTTTGAGGATGCGCAGGTCCACCATGGAAAGGAGTGTTCGGTTGAGAAGATCCCAGGACGGGGGATAGCTGTAGTAGATTTCGAGCCGTTCGGTCTTCGAGGTGTCAAGCTGGGCGAGAAATTCGAACAACAAGTCGGGTGGGTTGGGTTGGGAAGTTTCGAAGGTCGTGCTGACTTTTCCATTCGGCCCGCTAAATTTCATGCGTATGGACCTGCGAAGGTATAGTTGGACTTTGGTGAAGTTGGACAAGTTCTTGAGGTTATCGAGAGACCTGGGGAGGAGTTCCCCGACCAGGGAGTTGACCAGGTCTCCCATTGTTTCCAGCTTCACCCCGACCGGGATCAACAGGCGTTCGAGCAAGGCGGAAGGCAGGCCACAATTGTCGATGGACATACTCTTTAGACATGCCAGTGACACCAATCGCCCCTGTTGAACACCGGCTGTCGGGGTTACAAACCAGAGTTCGACTTCGCGGAGGCAAGGAGCGCTTTCGAAAAAGTCAAGAAGCCTCTCGACGGAGACGGCTCCCGGTGGCGTGCGAGACAGTTTGAATGAGGTGAGGTTGGCCATATTCCTCCAGGGTAACTCGGTGTGAACGAAGTCCAAATGCAGCGTGCGTAGCGAAGAAAGATCTCCACCGAAGTGTGCGGATTTTATTACGACGGGACGATTTGCCCCACCGTTGGCGATCGACAGAAATTCCAGAAGAGGGGCAGGGTGGGACAGGTGGGAGGTTATGACTTGAACGTTTTCTGTCGCTCCCTTGATGGATAGGGATTTGAGTCGTCCAGTAGCGTGGGGGATGATTTGGAAGAAGGGATCGTGGGGAGAAATAAACTCGTGTTTGCGTTTATCCAAGAGCAGGCGGATAGTAGAGGACTTGGAGCGCTCAAGGTAGACACGGGTTTTCTCCCTGTCCTCGCAGTCGAAATGGGTCCACAAAGAGGAGTGTGATATGAACACCTCCCTCCAAGCTTGGCAAACGCGTGTCAACGCAACAATGTCGTCTTCATCGTCCAAAAAATCCGAGACGAGGGTGAGGATTTCGGGAGGGATCTTGTCGATCGGTGCGAGTCTGTTCTTCAGGGATCGAATGAGGCGGAGGACTTCGAAAGAGTCCCGCTCGAGAATTTCGAGCTAGAATACGACACGCATCATACGTCATTGCCAATCCGTGGGTCGATTCAGTTGGTTTGTCTAACCTTGGTCGCGTCTAGGGTCGTCGTGGTTCTGGGAACTTGAATCTCAGTGCCTGGCTTGATACGACAGGTTTTCGAGCGTACCTTGGGTCGAAAACCACACCTTGCAGTAGTTTCTTGGCTGTTTGTAGATGCTGGGATACCTGAGCAGTGGTGGGGCTGGACATGATGGGTGTTCGCGTTCGATCGGTCGCAGTCATAAAATGCATGGGGCGTTACGTTCCCCTCACCCTGACACCGCGGGCGATGAAGCTTGAAGCACCGGTAATCGTCAGTTTGGAGAGTTGATGTAGATGGATTCATAATGGTCTTTGACTTGGATACCGCTATGCACCTCAAGGGAGAACTTTGTATCGATATCGATCTCATACATGTTCCGTACTATATCTCGGGATCAACTTGAGCCCGTGAATAAATTGGATCGAGCCCTATCCCAACTTCCCGCCACCTTGAGCCTTTGGGATTCAACCGCGAGGATGAGGTCCAGGACACGCTAGGCTCTGTCGCTCTCACTCTCTGCCATTGTTTGGACGTATCTGGACGATCAACTGATCAATGTTGAACAAAGTTGAGCCTTGATTACGCCGTGGTCGGCCCCGTGATGAGTTGGGACGCGTCCCACGACTGGGGCTCGCCACTAGATCCGTGTGGCCCTCAGGCATTGTCCGCTAGTCACGGCTCCCACCAACCTCCACCAGCCCGCCGTCCTACATAAGACTGTGAGAGCTTTCTTTCCGTGCCCTCGCATCCTCTCCCCATACCTGCGACCAAACCGACCACTTCTCTTTCATCATCCGTCATGCTTGACCAGACTACCCGATTCGAGTCAGATTTACCGCAGCGCAAACCCGATGCCACTCGCTCGGTCCCGTTTTCAACTCCAATTTCCGCTGGGACATTCATCCTACCGAAGCTCAGACCCGACACAGACGAAGACTCAGAATGCGATTATGACAAGTATGATCAGTACATCGCCCCGGATATTAAAAGCTATCGAGTGTTTGTCGATATAGACGTCTTCATGAAGCACGTCCTACACGTCCCCAAAAACTGGGAGGGACTTTGGGCAGGGACCATCATCCGAATCAAGCGGGATCCGGTCTTTTCGTTAGCCCTCTGGGAGTACACCCGTCGGTGTAAGGTCCGGGGCATCCGGGAGCATATATTTTACGAGCCCTTGGTGGATGTGGCGAACGCCATCCTGGAGATCTGCGGGTCGTCCCCAGATGGCACCAAGTCTCGAACCCCCCCGCGTTACCTCAGGGATGACGCCAACGACGCCCTCCCTGGGATTGTGAAGAATCTCCGTCCAGGTGTCGTCACCGTCCACCCTAAATATCGTTCCAAAAAACCGTGGAACAACGCCTTGGTCGACGGGTCGCGCATACCGAGGTTGAAGGCGAATGGTGAGTTCTTCGATGCCTCTCGTGATGTGCTCTTCAAACTGACTGGAAATAGATCGAGATCCGCGAGAGAACCATGCCTTCACGCCGTCACAGTTCCCGAAGAAGAATGATATCCCGAACATCCACTCGTATGAGGGCGACAAGGTACCCTCAGCTCCAAGACCTGCTCCGTCTCGGAAGCGGCCTGCGGACGTGCTCCTCGAGTCGAACCGAAAGGCGGTGAAGGTGCATCTCGGGTCAACTCCAGGCGGTCAACCACCCAAAATGAAACCCCCACCACTACAGGAAAGCGAGACCGAGCAGCAGAAGGACGCATATCTTCAAGTTGGACGATATATCTTCAAACAATTCTCCATCCCTACCTTCCGTTCTCACGCAACCGTCGGTCTGGTCGATCGCGACCGGATCCAGTTCTACCACGCAAACCACTCCGTCATCTTGGTATCTTCTGCAGTCAACTTCGCGACAAGCGGCCGGATGGAAGGGTTAGACAAGTTCATCGCCATCATGATCGCTTTCCACCGCCTGTCTCTCCGCAACGACGGCACCCTCCATGATCCCCACGACCTCCACGACGGCCAACTGCTCGGAGACAACAAGAAGTTGGCCACCTCAGAAGTCCGTCGTGGGACGGTGCGGTTCCAGGAGGGAAATAAGCTGGTACTCGGGGGAGATGAGAACACGGAGTCGCTCACGCTCACGTACGGTGAGGTCATCTCTCGTGATCCATCGTTGGTGGGACGAGCGACGGTGGTGCTCCACGCGAAGTCGAGTTCTCTGTGGAAGGAGCTCGACCTAGTTGTCAAGATCGGCTGGCCTGGGTTGGACAGGGTGGCAGAGAATGAATTCCTGGCGAAGGCGGTGGAAACGGCGAAGAGCAGCACAGAAGACAATTGGGCGCTCAAACACCTCCCTCGAGTCCTATATGCTCAAGACGTCACTTTCGACTCGGATTCAACTCATGAGAGGGTCGCGAGACTCTTTGACAACGCCGAGTTCGCTGATCCGAAGCGCACGTTCATATACGAGCGACGTACGCTGCGGACCATCGTTCAGGAACGCCTGTATCCCATCGAGGTACTGACGGACGTGAAGGACATTGCTCAGGTCCTCCTTGACGTTGCATGCGGTACGTGTTTTTCTTCATCCTCCTGAGATATCATCCACTTACGGCAGTTTAGTTCACCGGTGGCTCTACTTGCGTGCTGGGATCCTGCACCGGGACATCAGCCTGACCAACATCATGTGTCGCATCGTCAATGAGGAGAACGAGGACGGAGTCACCGAGAAGAAGGTTTACGGAGTGCTGGCAGACTTCGATCTGGCGTCGTGGAACAAGGACCTGGGGAAAAAAACGTCGCAGCAGATGATGGGAACGGCTCCGTTCATGGCTAACGAGTTGCTCAGGTCGGATGAATCTGGTCTCCTCCATCTGTACAGGCACGATCTGGAGTCTTTTTTTTACGTCATGCTGATCGTGGCCTCGCACTACGAGATTGAACCTCCGACGGAGGGACAGGATGGAGGATTACGCACTCGATGGGATCTCGACAAGTTACCTTATCAAGAATGGTTCAATCAAAACTCATACACGACTATCGCTAGCTTGAAGAGATCTACTCTTATGTGGCACACCGATCTCAATCTATCCCCCACATTCAAGGACTTTCGTGGTTGGTTGAAGAACCTCAAGGATTCCTTTAATCGTGGCTTCTGGTCCGAGCTAGACTACAAATACGGGCAGCACCGATCTTGGCTGCTTGAGGGCGAGGAGCCAAAGGATGAAGTCATGCTTACGTTCGATGACGAGACATTAGGTGGACATGTCAGCTATTCTGCGTTGATAAACCCAGTTAGTAAGCTGAAAGGGAAACTTGGGGGGCTCATCGTCCGCTATAACCCCGCTCCTCAGACTTCAGTGGTCGGTTCCACCAGCCTGTAGATACCCGCCTCCATTTTTCTTTCACCTTCGACTCCATTGTATTTCCTAGTACACTCGTACCATTGTGCTCATATAATACTACCTGACATTTTCCCCCTGGTGTCCTTCTTAGCAAGCTGAGATTCGGTCACGGATGTTGTAGATTCTCAAGCTACCTGCGCAAAACGCCAGGAAGACATGAGGATCGCGACGGCGATAATGAGCCCGGCGGCAGTGTGGCAGATCGTCCAGGCTTGTTGCGACGACAAGGCAGGCTGAACCATCACTCGGGGGGTGAAAGTTCCACCGCTCGATCCGTCCAGTTTCCACTGTTTGTCCCGGCTCTTTTCTGCAGCGGAACCGGAGCCTCTGCAGTTGCGGAGACATCGATTGACCCATTGTTTAACAAAAATCACGAGAAACGCGACGAAGAGTGAAGCTTAGTGAAGTCGCGAGACTCGCAACCTGACCGTACTACTTCGGATCGACCTAGACGGTTCCCGCCAGCTCCTCTTGCTGGAGTTTCGTTTGCATAGCCCGCTCATGGAGGGGCGAATATTCATGATGATTGTGTGGTGGCGCGAAGGTTTGGTGTTTGGACACACACGAACGATCACCGATACTACAAGCAACCAACCCCACATCATGGTCATCTCGTGTGTGCACGTCCTGCCCAACGGGGTATAGGATACCCAATCGCCCCCCCCCCCCGATATCTTCGGAATGCTGCAAATGACCACTTCAGGTGCGCGGTGACCACTTCACTTGACAGATGCTAGAAGTATTGCCTGGTGGGTGGGTGTCGCGGATTTTGCGCCGCTCAAGACAGCTGATGGGAGGGAGTCAACCACTGGCAGGGAACTTGTTCGCACTGCCGAGGAGAACCTGTAAGTCTTGAAAAGCCACAATGATAGGGGCGATATACCTCTCTTGATTGCCCTCATCTCAGAGTACACGCGCCCCTCCTGAAGAGTCATGACTCCAAAACTTCGTCCAGAGTACAGCAAAATGCTCAGCACACCAGCGCCGTCAGTTCTCTTGCGCCACCAAACTTGCCCAAGCTCATACATATTGTTGTACTAGCCCCGCATGTTGGAAACTAAACAAATGTCTAGTTGAGCTGATCTTCAGTAGAGTAGGGGCGACCAGCTAGCGATCATCCGAAAGATGAGGAAAGACTGCGGTGGGAACAAACTACCATAAAGGGGCCGTAACAATCGACAAAGAAGCGTGAAATGACCACACAAAAACGCGGTCGAATCCGTTCTGAAACAATTCCACGCCAGAGTCAATATGGCCCGTAAAACTCTTCCTGCGATCCCGGGTAGGGGGAGTTAGAGTCGCCAGTTGAATTTGAACGGTGAACCCCATCACGGGCCTTGAACTGACTCGAGGCAGTCAGTCCTTGTTGTGTCATGTCAGACCGTTGTGACCTATGTATGAGGTGAGCAAATCTATACCCCACGGCGTTGCGCGTCATGGTGCCAGGACCATTGGACTGTGGGAAAGGATGGCCCGAAGCCATGGGCGGGAAAATCACACAATCCATCGTCCAAAAAAAACCGCAAGGGGGAGGTCATCTTGGTATTAGCGATCTCGTCTCACAACCTACACTTGTTGGCACACTGGGACACTGGGACAGCTCAGTGTGCTCACGCTCTCAACCCTTGTTTGAACGTGTTTGGGACGATCAATGTTGAGCATTGATCACACCGCGATCGACCCCGTGACGCGCTTGGACGCGTCCCACGGTCATTGTCACGCCGCTCCCACTTGTTTCGCCACCGGATCTGTGTGGCCCTCAGGCCTTGTCCGACCATGGCTCTCATCGATTTCTATCAGCTTG
>Ga0307514_10005474_pt1 | contig 11303 bp, 11 predicted proteins | sample 16_EM_MG_FD_203088 | JGI IMG/M metagenome (GOLD analysis project Ga0307514, IMG submission 203088) | Populus trichocarpa ectomycorrhiza microbial communities from riparian zone in the Pacific Northwest, United States - 16_EM | ecosystem: Host-associated > Plants > Roots > Unclassified | place... | reverse complement strand
GTTAAATCTGATGATACAGATATGAGGCTCTCTATGCTAAGATGCTTCCTGAATCCATCCTTGGAGAGACCTTTCTGGAGAAGTATATTGATCATAATGATGCTGTCACGATAATTGATGAGAAGCGCACATATGTTGTGAGAGCACCGGCTAATCATCCCATATATGAAAACTTCCGTGTCAAGGTCAGCAATAATTTTCATTTCATTGTTTCAAATATAGATTGAACAACTTTGGAAATTATGTTCGGTGGATACAGTTGTCCATGCTATTTCTAAAATCCTCTTTGTTCTGCTTCTTGATGTTTAGGCCTTCAAAGCATTGTTAACTTCCACCAGTTCAGATGAGCAACTTACAGCTCTTGGAGAACTATTGTATCAGGTATATTCAAATTCGTTTGACATCATTGTGATTGAGATTTTCATTGGTGGAAACTTCAGATTTGATTTGCCAGATATTCATGATCCAGCTATAGGAAATGTTACAAAGATGTTCACTGCTCTATATTTCTGTCCCGTAATCATGATAAAGTGACTGTAAAAACCATTATTAATGTGTGAAGCCAGCCATGTTTGGTTGACAGTGCCATGTCCCCTCTCCTTTAGAGGAACTATTGACTTATTGACCACAGTAAGCATTATTCTGAAAGTAGATAAACATCCTGTTCGTTAACTTTTACACCAAAGAAATCTTACTATTTTTTAACGTTACAATAAATAATAACAGCCTGCTCAATGAATGGAATCATGACAACACGAGAACTATGAAATAGATGAAAGTGGATTAAAAGTATTGTTAATGTGCTATTTTATTTTACAGTGTCATTATAGCTACAGTGCTTCATGACAACACGAGAACTATCAAATAGACGAAAGTGGATTAAAAGTATTGTTAATGTGCTATGTTATTTTGCAGTGTCACTATAGCTACAGTGCTTGCGGGCTTGGTTCTGATGGGACAGATAGGCTTGTGCGGTTGGTACAGGAAATGCAACATGGCAAACCATCAAAATCTGAAGGTGGGACTTTATATGGAGCAAAAATAACTGGTGGGGGTTCTGGTGGAACAGTTTGTGTAATCGGTAGGAACTGTCTTAGAAGCAGCCAACAAATTCTGGAGGTAATTCTAGACCAGCATGATCATAGAAAAATGTTAATTTTTCTCCTTTATGCATTTGTTCCTTTTATCATCGTGCACATGTTCTTGTTGTTCTTCGAGGTGGCCAATTACAAATAGAATAATCTTGAATTTGATATTTGCCGAGATACTTTCCTTTCCCTTTTCATGCATCTGTTTATTTTATGCTCTTGCACTTGATGAGATAGGCCTAGGACACCGAATTAACTAGAGCTGATATTTTTGCTTTCTATTGTCATTGCTCATATTGCAAGTAATTACAATTGCAATTACAATTGTAGATTGATGAGTGTATTTACAATTGCAAGCCATTGTAGATTGATGAGTGTATTTCCTGTTTGCTTATCGCTGCTAATCATTTAGAAGGGAAAAAAAAGTTGTATTTTTCTTGGTCCTTTATAATTGCTATTGGATTTAACTTGTTAATGAGCAATCTGTCATTTTGAATTTCCAGATTCAACACAGATACAAAGGCGGAACTGGGTATTTGCCATTTATTTTCGAGGGTTCGTCGCCTGGGTCAGGAAAATTCGGATACTTGAGAATTCGCCGGCCGGTGTCCAGAACTTAGTCAACTGTCTCTCATTGTGGTTAGTGGTTACTATATTAAGATACAGAACATTTCTGTATTAGTAAACTGTAACCACAATCCAGCTGCATAAATTATTATCATTATTCCAGGAATTTGTATTTCGGATGTTAATTTATAAAATCCAACTGCTTCCCCTCCGAATAATAGAGCATGTTTCAGACCAAAAATTGTCACCGATTCACCAGTGTGCATTAGAATCTGATGGGATATCCCTTTATGAAGTTGATGTGAAGGACTCGGTACAGTAGTTTTCATCGCCTCTGTGCCATCTGTTTTTTACCGCCGCAATTTATCAATACGGAAACGAATCGTTTAATGACCCAAGACACACAGTTTTATTGCCTGACGCCCACCAGTTATTTTTTACCTCAGAATTATTCTATGTCGATTTATTTACTGGGAATTTAAACTTGATAGTCAAATTTGTCAACTTAGGAAAACGAAAGGGGTTTCCAAAAATGACTAGATACTTGTTCCAATCAGAAAAAGAATAAGGTGGATAGCCTTTGAAGCTTATAGATTTACATCAAATGATTCTTTTGGTTATATACTGTCCAGGAATGGCTACCAACATCCATTATATTGCACGTCTGGGATTATAAGTCCCCACTCGCCTTTTATGAACAATTGACCATAAAATCATAGTACAACGCCTCCGCCATTAATGTAAATCTAAATTCAGCAGAAAGAATGTCTGCTTTCAGGGGGCGAGGGTACTGTCGCTTCCATCCTGCTGATAGTAGGATTCGTAAGTGGCTATTCTTGTCTTCGACTCGGGCAGCTCTAGATCTTTCCTAAATTCAGCAGACATCTTGGCGAAATCCGACATCTGAGTCCTCTTCCATTCCTTTCGACAAATACAGTAAAAACAAATAAGCAAGCAAGAAACAGAGTTGAGGAAAATGATGGGATGAAGGCATCGGAAGTAAAACAGCAAATGCAAATGATGAGGCTAAAAGGTGGGATTGACTGGAGCATTAAGAACATATCCAACAGATTTACAGCAAAATCCTAGATGTTCTTTTAAAATAGAAACATAGAAAAGAAGAAACCTGGGCGTGGGCTTGGTTACATGTTGGGCTCACTTCAGCTGAGACAGCACAGTGGCTTCCCACATAACCTAGCTGGCAGCGATGGCAAACCTATAGCTAACCCTGACCAGCTAATACTGTTGTTGGCCAGGCATGAAGCAATATAACCTTGATGATTCTGTGGTTGAGACGGGTCTCATACTTTCAATTATGAATTATAGGATTTATTATTAATGCTCCTCCAAAACCAGAACAACAAAGACTAAGAACAGGTAAGATGACAGGATTTATCATTTCTAGACTACTAGATTTCCAGAGCCTGATTCTCACAGATTTAGAGCGAAAGTACATTGAAACGAAGCACAGCAAAACCTTGGTTGGAGGCTTGGAAGTTCAATGGCTGTGTAAATTCAAGACAAGTGGGCAAAAAGTAAACATAGATATCATGTAAGGAAAAGAAAAGACATGCAGTCTATTGGATGATATTACTATCTTAGTGCGGATATGAGAAATGTGTGGAATCTATTCCATTTTGACTTTGCAAACAAGGTTATTGACCTTGGCACTGATCAATTAATTAACTGATTTAATTACATGGTGAAACAAGAGGAAACTAGCTGAATCAATCAAGATTTCGACCATAAAAAAAGGGGTACGAATAGAGCCAAGCACAATTGCCTTGACCTTCCGATTTTTGCAGTTTGCTGAGAGCAAAAATGGGACTCTTGGTTCACAATTCATATTCTAACATTTCCCCCGTTCTCGAACATCTTTTGCCCGAAACTACATTAAAGCATACAGTAGCAACCTATGCAAAGAAGATTTTCAAGAAAATAAAATATAGCATGTTTACCTCAAAATCCCACTCCCCGTACAAGTTGGGATCATTCTTGTCTGACCAAACATAAGCAAATGCTTGTGACTTGTTAGATGAGTCCTGCAAAATATCATCACCATCTATTACTTTCTGCAACAATATAGTACAACTCCATGAGAGCCACATGGGACGATCTTTCTCATCTGTTTGGAGACCTTCCCCTTGAAATGGACCATAAATTTTCAAGAGTATCTGGCTTTTCATTTGAATTTTAGCCCATGCATTCGTTTAAGATGCAGACTCAAAACCACAATACTTCTTTTGCATCCACCCATGAGACATTATTCAAATTCAAAACGTCCAAAGAAAAGTATGACAAAACTAAAAGGGCGACATGCCACTTAACCAATCGATCATGAATTAGAAAAAAAAAAGATGGTTGATGATCAACAATGTTCTTGACAGTCAATTCCTATCCTACGGAGAAGGAATTGGCAGCTTACCTTCTTAGCAACAACAAGGGCATGCAATCAATGAAGCATGAACATCCCGTTTAAATTCGTGACAAGAAAACATTGAAGATTGTTGAACCGAACTCACTTACCATCAAAGAAACATCAACAGTGACTCTTTCATATTCAACATCCTCAAATTCATCTAAAATATACAATTCCAGATCAGTGATGCCCTGGAGAACCTGCACTAACAAAAACTCATGCATTAGATGCAGCCTAAGACACAAGAATCAAAATCACTAAAAAAACACGTTCATTAAATTTAATATTTAAAAAAAAAAAAAAAACCAAATGGCAGCAACCAAAACTTGAGATTATACATAAGAAAGATTTCTGCTTAGATCAAGAAGTGAGAAAATTAGGACTTGAACATAAAAGTGAACCATTGGGGGGATGAAACAGACCTTTCCAGTAACTTCCTTGTTCTCCACAGGTAGAATTGCAGGGTAGACACGCCCTTTTATGCTAAACCTGTGACTACAAAACAACAACAACAACAAAAAGCAAGCAAAAATAAATTGTGGGTTATGATCAGTGATGATTGAGCATTAAAAAAACTGGAAAAAAGAAGAAATCGATACAATGGGAGGAAGAGTTAATATTGAAATGAAATCACAGGCCAATTTTAATTTAACGAAAAAGAGAGAGAGAAAAAAATACAGACTGGCCGTTGAGGATGGCTGGAGAAGATTGAGGGATGCGGCTCAAGAGGGCACGAACAACGTCATCAGCAAGAAGGCTTCCATACACGAACACGTTGTGGACCTGATTGCCTCCTACCATTGCCATTGCTGTTGTTGGCTTGTTGCTGACCAAATATCACCCTCTCTTTCTCTGAACAAGACAGGACAAAATGGTCTACTTATTGCCACCTAGGACAACTCATTTGTAATGTGAGATGTTCATTCTAGTCCTCAAATTAAAAACAAAAAAACAAAATGAAATGTTATCCAGTCAATTGCACACAGTCCATATACTTCACTGGTTCGATTGATTGAGGCCCTCTCGGGTGTTTTCATGTGTTTGATAGTTTTCGTAAGATTGGGATTTGTTTGAGTGAATTTTTTAGCCTAAATGGAGTATCTTTCTCTGTTGCGTCAAGATATATATAGAATTCCATCACTGGCAACATAACTTCATGTGCTCATTGGATAAACACAGATGCATTTAACTCTTCATGCCACAGTGGTAGAGGGTCAACGGGGTAACAGTTTCTTATCGCTCCCTCAGAGTTAATCCTTGAAAACAATGAATAAAAAGAGCAATAGGATTGAGTTTGAGCAACTCTGTGTGCAATGCAATGAAGAAAAAATCTGCTAGAAATAACAAGTCATCAAGTCTCACAATGACAGCGCAAATAACAGCCCCATTTGAACCATATCGTGAACGGGAGGAAACTGCCTTTACCACCAATTGCTGCAAGAAAGTGCCAAAGAGCCGTTGTTACTCACAGCTCAAGCACAAATTCGCATGGAAGGAATGTGCGCTCTCTGTTTTTGTGCCCGCAGGTTGCTTGGCTATTGTAGATACCCCATTTTGTCAAATTAATTTGAAATCATATTTCTTGACAATTTTTTGTAGATACATACCCCTTCAACACTTCAAAACCTTTTTCTTCAGCTCCCCTATGTATCCTATCAGGTTGTTTATGGCAGCTATAAAGCAAAAGGTTTGGAGAGTGTTTTAAAGCGTACTAACGATTGCTTTTTAAGATAAATTTAACTTAAAAATATATTAAAATAATATTTTTTTATTTTTTAAAAAATTAATTTTTACATTAACATATTAAAACAATGCAAAAATATTAAAAAAAATGATATCCATTATATATTTGGTCTATTTGACTAAGTTTCCGAGTCGCTTCAAATCAAAATCTTTCCAAAATGGAGGGAAACAAAATCTTTCTGAAAGCTATAAGCTATTAAGGGTCTGTTCATTATTAAAATCAATTATTTTCTTTTTCCTTTTTCATTTTCAATAAAAAAATTTGAAAAACATATTCATTTATTAAAAAAAAATGAGTTTTTTTAAAAAAAAAATCATCAAAATTAAAAGTTCTTTTCATAAAAAAAATCATATTTTATAACAGTCATCTAAATACTTTATTTCATTTAAACCAAGAAAATATTTGTAGTTAAATTTATGATATTATTGAAACATGAAAATGTGAAAAAAATAATTTTAATCTTTTGCTTGCATTAACAAAATTAGATTGTATCCTGTCTTTTTTTCTCATCTCAAAAACTTGTAAAGAATAAATGTGAATGTGGATAACCTCTAACATGTGTGGTTTTTCAAGCTTCATAGAAATTTGAAAAATTGAAAAACTAATCTTTTAGTTCTAGATGGAGAAATATTATATTAAAAAAAAGTTTACCTTTTTTTTTTTCTGATTTGAGTTTTTTTTTTTTTAATCTGATTATTACTTTGTTCAGAATTTAAGTACTGCTTTGTTTTTGCAGCAATAAATAAATGGATGGGTATTTTGAAGGCCTAGCGAGTTAAATGATTTCCTTTTTTTCTTCAAAGGCACTTCAGTTTTTTTTTTCTTTCCTCGTACAGATGACTCGCTTGTTCAGCGCTACTAACCATTATCATGACTAGCAATAGTTTCGGCTATGAATCTCACGCAAGTTAGGTTATGGTTGGGAGCTGGAGGAGTGCTGACCATACGCTCAGTTATCCCCAAGGTTCAACAATAGCAGTCTATGTACTTGGAATTTGTCATGCTGTTGGAAAACAAAGAAAAACTTGGAAATTTTTGGCACTATTACAAGATCAACAGAATTCTACAACCAATATTCAAAGCTTCGACTGCTTTTCTAGTCTCCTGAATCGTCAACGTTATTGACCTGTGACCAATGACCAATTTGGTGGCCTCCTTGTTTCATCTCCCGGGAAATTTCCAGCAAGAAAGCAAGCTAGGCATCTCAAAACATTCTTACCCTCGATTCAATCAAAATCAAACATTCAAGACATGCTTCTGAAGATAAATTGGCACTCACATGAAAGAATGGAAATTGAATTATTCCTTGTTATTTTCATTGGAAATAAAAGGTTGAATAAAAGAAGTTGTTCCATCTACTTTTCTGTCATTTGGCCAATAAGAACAAGTAAACATCTTTTGCCGTTTGGAACTTAATCTAATTGAAGGTTAGAGATGTGGCACTGTCAAAAGACTAGATAGACTGCTACAGGCTCTACTATAAAAAAACAGCTCTTCCTCTGGTTTGGAAAGGTCAACGGAAGATTCAGAAAGGTTGGGCTAACGAAGCTTGGTTTAATCTCTAACGTATAGGTCTTCGACTTTCAAGAGTCCATTACGACGGCTTCTTGGAGTGGACGAAGTTGAAGGACTGGCATATGGGATATGAGCGCTTTCGGGGATGTCCCAGTTATCTTCTTCTCAGTGGGAATACCATTCCCTGTAATTCCAAGAACCTTCCTCACTTCTTTGGCTAGTTCTATCACCATCTCGTCCTCATGACCTGTGTACACATTTCAGTGCTCGATCGTTAGCAAGAGCAATTCAAAATGGATATAAATTGTATGGTATATTCATGAGGAATGATCACTGTACAAAAAGAAATTAAATCTTACCAATAGCAAACATGGCTTTTTCTAGCAGGAAGAGATAGTCTCTGTTGTTCCCACATGGTCCATGAGCAGTTGCAATTTGCCTGAAATGGTGAGAAAGAATCTATAAGGTAACTGTTTATGGGCTGCACTTCATTCAAGCAGAAACAATAATGGTTATAAAGGGTTGGATTATGTCATCTAACGTACCTAGCCATTTCCTCCAAAGGGGCAGGCCCGAGGTAGTACTTGTTTGACACCTTGTCTGGAGTCGATGTGAAACTGCACATGTGAGAACACATTCCTTTAAGAAAATCATGCCAAAAAGGAGGATGGATGTCATAAACATCGTCTCTTTTAACTAAAATAAATGTGAATTCATAGATGTTAAAATGGTTAACTTACACTATAACTCCAGTTAAAGCAGGTTGTGAGGGTTCCCCTTCCTATATTGAGGAAAAGCACAAATGGATCAAAAATACGAGGACAATGAGCATAAAGACAGACCTAGAAATCATTTGGCAAATTCAGACACTTCAACAAAAACAAACCATTATCTTACCTTATAAAAGTCTACGAGGGTCTTTTTATCATATTCGCATTCTCTCCTCTCCAAATACTACAAAAAAATAAATATCAATGCATATCAATACATGTAAGAAATGACAATTCAGTAACTGCTTTCAAAAGAAGGGGAAAAGATTTCCCACTATAATAATATATGAAAGTGGCTGAATTATGTAAAAAGGCGTATGAATTGCAAATTAATTTCTTTAGTAATGCCACTCCATCTTAGATCATACCCCCTACATTTCTCCCATCAAATTAGTACATAAGTCAGCTCTGCTCAGCAATGTTAAGCTAGAAATACTGCAACAGGACATACCTCCATAGCTAATCTTTCCCTTTCAGGACCTCCCCGTACACAATAGGCAGCTCCCCACTACAAGAATTGAAAAGAGAGGAATAAGAAACAAAACAAGGAAGAACGCAAGCCTATTGAAAGTGAGATAGAGCAACAGTACAAAGATGTAAATGAAAAGGAGGCCGATCACCGCCACCAACAAAACCAGGTCAAAGGCATAAAAGTTGCTAAAGAGTTGAACTTACGCAAATAGCTCCTTCAACATTTTCCAGCGTGCAAGTTCTTGCAGGACTCTCAGGTGTACCTCTGTGATCAATGCACGCTGACATCCAGAACATTAGATTTGTTAACAACAGCTTAACTAATTAGAGACCATGAATATTCATGATTATTACTGTAATTGATAAAATGACTTCAAATTAACAAGTAACATACCAAGATCAAAGACACGCCTGTAGTCCTTGATAAATCCAATCACTTTCTCATCATATTCAAAACCTGGGTTCCACACCAATGAACCATAGCCAAAAATCCAGAAAACCATTTTCGCTGATCTCCTGAGAAAGGTCACCATTCACATAATTAAAAACAAACTACAAGGCTAATCCCAAATCATAACATTATAATTCCCGGAAAAAAAAGAGGTTCAGGAATCAACACAAATAACAGTAGTTCTGATCGGCCATATTCTCCAAATTCAAAGAATTACTGCAAAAAACACAAACCCCAGTTCCTATCCTACGGGATTGCATCTAAAATGTCGATCAGAAACATTTCCCTTGGTAAGAGATTCTCAGTTTTGGCCACACCACATAAGACTGAAGCAAGAATTACATTACATAATATAATCAATGTTCGAAAAGTAAAATGACAATAAACAACCGACACTGTTTCATGGACAGAAAATGGAGAGACAAAATAAAAAGAAAAAGAAATCTTAAAGAAAAAAAGACGAGATCGAAAAGGAAAGACAAAAGGATGGTGATTACAAGGAGTGAAGCAAGAAGGAGACAATGTTGTGCGTTCCAAGAGGGCAAAATGTGAGATTTATGAAGATGGTGGCTGAAGGGCAATGGCCAGTCAGCTGGTTGGCGGGATAACACAGAGGAAACAAAGAGGGGAGAGAGAGATGAAATGGGGGCTTAAAGGATCCTCTCTCTATCTCTCTCGCCTTGGTTTCTTCTGGTTTTTGAGGATGAAGGGATTGTTAGAGGGGCGAAGATAGAGCCTATTTATCGAGGAAGGAAAGGAGGGATGAGATTGAGAGGCCTCTTCAAGTTGTTGTGCGGCCAACTCGACCCAACCCCTCGACCACAATTCCATGCCTATGCCACCTATGTGTATTATGTATGTATGTATGTATGTATCTCTCTTGCGTGCATTTTTTTTTCAAAAAATAATCAATTTAATTTTCTAAATAAAAAACACTAACCAAAGTAATTTGAGGAAAAACATAACCAATTACTATGGATTTTCATGCTAGCTTTTATATAAGTAATATCCTTGACCTAGTTCTTATACATTGGGATTAAGTCTATCTCTTTGATTTAATCAAAAGAAAGAGATTATATAATAAGATTAACTTAATTTCTTGAGTGATAATAACTAATAAATGGTATTTTTTGGCCAATTTTTACACATATAGATTAAGCCTATGTTTTGTAGTTTAGTGAACAAAGGATATTTTGTGTTTGTTTCGTAATATAATGTAAGAAGTTTTTTAAAAGTGTTTTTTAATTGAATATATATATATATATATATATATATATATATATATATATAATTGCTTTTTATATTAACACATCATTATTATTGAAAAGCATCTAAAAATATTAATTTAATATTTTTTTAAAATAAAATAATAATTTAAAAGGTAAAAATACCACAATATTAACAAACCAACACTAACCATATACCATACTAGTACTTGGAATTAAGAATAATATGGATTGTATGATATTATAAATATATCCATGCATAAACAAGATGACGAACCTTTCCTTTTTATCTTGAATTGCCAATAAGGTTTCAGTACCTCAAGTTTAAGATAAGAAGAACAAGTTCATGGTGGCCCTCTGCGAATATCCCATTTCTTTCTCCATTGATCTTCTTGTTTTCTGTTCAATTTCTTTTTTAATTTTTTTTTATCTCAATGTAGTATTATTATTATTAAGTGTCTTTGTAGAAGGTAAAAATGAGCAAGAAAATCTATATATATTTAATAAAAAGATATTTCCTTGTAATATATATATATATATATATTTGTTTTTTTTTCTCCAAATAAAAGTGTTAAATATTATTTTAAAAAAACTATTGAATAATGCAACCAGGGATCATCATGCATGGCTTAATTAGCATGAAAGCATCCTGATAATGGAAAGCAGTAATTGTATTGGTGGAGGGCAGGGCAGATGCATTGAACGTGGACAGCATTTTAGATGGATGGGGTTTCTTCCGTTTTCCATTGAAAGCTTCAAAAACAAGTTGCTGCTGCAACAACTCGTGTTCTGCTCTTTTTCCAAGTCAAAGTCAAAACCCACGACGAGAAGTTACCACCGTCGAATGACGGTCATTCTTCAGGTTCAATGAACCTGGACATGCTCTCTCTTTTTTGCGTTGGTTTTTAGCTTCTTAACTGTGTGTTTGGGATTATGGGTTATGACCTCTCACGTCCATTTATTAGTGGAATTAATTAAAATTAATTAGTTGTTTAGGACTATTTCTCTGTAATCTTAATATATTAATATTAAAAATAAAAAATATTATTTTA
>Ga0307514_10005473_pt1 | contig 11306 bp, 10 predicted proteins | sample 16_EM_MG_FD_203088 | JGI IMG/M metagenome (GOLD analysis project Ga0307514, IMG submission 203088) | Populus trichocarpa ectomycorrhiza microbial communities from riparian zone in the Pacific Northwest, United States - 16_EM | ecosystem: Host-associated > Plants > Roots > Unclassified | place... | reverse complement strand
CTCTCACCAGCCAGCTCTCACCAGTCAACCAGCTCTCCTACCAGCCAATATATATATATATAGAGAGAGAGCTGGCTGGCTGGTGGGAGAGCTGGCTGGGCTACCTAGGAGAGCTGGCTGACTGGTGGGAGAGCTGGCTGGTGGGAGAGCTGGCTGGCGGGAGAACTGGCTGGCTGGTGGGAGAGCTAGCTGACCGACGGGAGTTTACTGGAGAGCTGATAGTAAGAGCTAAATCGCAAAAAATAAATAAATAGGAAATGAAGCAAAATGCCTGTACCCAAATCCCAGTTTATAAACTGCTATTCTAAATAATTAAGGGGTTGTTTTTTGAGAGGAGTTTAGCCCAGTTTAGTTGGTTTTTTTTGAGGGGGTTGGTTTGGTCCTTTTGAACTATCTTGGTTCAGCGTATATAGCCGAAGGATAGCTCGTTTTTTTGCCCTACCTATACTCCGTACTGCTAGTAGGATGGGCCAGAGACCTACCGTATCAATAACACTGGTTCTCGGTCCCATATAATTATTTTAGCGCGTAGGTAGATATATTCGCCAACGCGCCATAACTTTCCCCTACGCACTGTAAGAGACTGGGACCGAGAACACAATAACACCAGGAACTCAAAACGTTAAATTTTAAAATTGCGCTTTGCTTATCAACTCCCAATTGATCCTAAATGATAACATTACAGTCAAACCCCGAGTGCAGAAATCCAGCTTTCTTCACTATAGCGAGGTTTCCTTATCGCGAGTAGTCACGTGATGAAATAAGCGCAGTCACTCTGTTGTAACTTGTATCTAACTACCTATCATGTCAATCACCTGTCACACAAACCCGTTATATACTCGATACCACTTCTGCGGAAATTGAAGCAATCACAGAGCAATACCTGCATCATGGTGAAGATATACCAAACCGTCATAGTATTATTTCAATGTCGGAACATGTATCTGAATGCATTAATGCTGGCCTAACATCTTCTACTGGCATAGCTAATGATCTTGAGTCTACAGATGAAGGCGACATGGTATCTATACCAATGCCAATTATTACCGTTACATTTCTGCAAGACCTTACATTTTACTTTCAATCACTTTCAGTTTCCTCACTTCCAGCTGTACCCGGGTCTTCTCCTGAGATTAATATTTCTGATCTTATAAAATCTCTTTCCCATGTTCAACGATCTCTCACTCAGCATCTAGATGCCCAATCCCAGCTTGATAGTTGGCTTCAGCACTCAGCTTAGTCTAATTGTACTCTTATATCTTCACCCTGTCGCATATTTCATTATATCAAGTATTTTTTACCTGTAGCTAAATTAATAAATCGTACAAGACACTTCACTTTCACTATAGCCCTTTTTTCACTATAGCGAGGGTGAAATAGCTGTGTGCAGAAACAATCCGTTGCGGGGCTTCCGTATAGCAGGGTCTTCCATATCTCGGGGTTCCTTATATATGATATAGCAAGGTTTGTCTGTACTTCAATACATTATAGACTTACCTATACATGGCCCACTCTTAGAGTCGTGGAGCTTGGTCCATAACAATACCCTCACTCTCAGCAGTTTCCAAATCTCTGACACAACGTGCATCTTACAGAACGAAAACAATAGCTTGAACGTTATCTGGTCATAAACCTAAAACATATACAGCACAATTCCTCAAATCCATGAGGAGGTTGATACATGTACTATACGGCCAATCATGCTGGCTGTAAGAATATTGTGCTAATCTGCAAGATAGGTAGGGATAAAATATATCCAAACATTATCCGTAGGAACTACTACCCAGAACTCTAAATGCATGCGCCACTTATATCCTTCGTCTGATAACTCTTTTGGTTTTGGACACTGAACGTGGGTGCGAGGGTGATATGTGTTATCCAATCACATCCAATTCCTAGCAAGCATACCTGCTAAAAGCAGTATTGGCCTTTTAAAATACCCAACCCGAGCTCATAATCCCCAGCAAGATCCCTGATTCTTATAAGAGTACAAACATTAAGAGCTAATCTATCTCCCACCACAACATCCGAATGCAGCACCTTCCTAAGCAACCTATAAAGTGTTAGGACGATTGCTAATATAAAAACAGCAAAAAGCTATATGCATTCTTCACACCATCAACGCTACCCTTTGACACTATCCATGCCAGCAATCAATCGATAACCATTACATCAACCCCCCCCAACAACGTCGCTGCCGCCTCATGCTCTCTCCTCTGTTCCTCCTCCTTCCTATCTTGCTTTTTCCTCCCCCTCAACTCACCCAGCCTTCCCCTCAAATACTTCATTGCCCCAGAAACCAACACTGGATCCTCTGCACTCTCTCTCAAACTAGCCATCATAGCCATCACCTGTGTCTCAGAGTTGATATGTGGGCATATAGGCCCCCTCCCATAATGCGCAATGTTACATAGAGGGCAATGTTCTACTCCGGCAGTTTTATAAGGGCATTGGCCTGGGGCATGAGGGCGGTTGCAGGCAAGGCAGCCCCTAGCTTGGGGGGGAGCAGGGGTGAGTTTCGCTGGTTGAATTGGTTGTGGACGGGCCACCTGTTGTGGATTCGGTAGGGATGGTTGAGTAGGGAGATGCTGCAGCTGTTGGTGATGAGGAGTGGACTGTGGTGGTTCTCTCAACGGTGGAGGCGGATCAGGAACAAAATGTGGTGATGCTCGCCGTTGAGGTCTTGCGTTCCATGGCGGCACGAAGTTTGGGTCTGCGTCATACTCTTGCTGTAGTGGCTGCACCGACGGCCTCCTTGTGAATGGATCCCTAACCTTGGGCTTACCTATGCTGGCTAAATCCATCACTTCTCTCACAATCTCGCCGTCCTCTCCATGTCCTGAGTCCGAATCTTCAGACAGTTGCTCTGGGGGTGCCTGGAAATCCGTATCACTTCCAGAATCTTCTATATCCACACTACCAGTATAGTTCTGTATCGGTGCCCGTTTCCTCCTGCCTCGGCCTAGCTGCTCTCTCCTAGCCTTCTCCTCCCGCTCACGCTGAGCTTCCATTTCCCTTTCCTGAAGAATCTTATCCCATGTACTCTCATTGATCTCGTATTCACCAGTCCCGAACCCATCCTCCACAAGTGTTCCCTTCTCATTCTCCCAAACCCTCGCAAAACTAAATGCCGATTCTGCCGACCCTTCTTTATCCGAAGAGGTAGTTTGCTCAATTTGACTCCTATCAAGTAAGGTTTCGAGGCTTGCATCATCATATTTAATGACCTTTTCTTCTACCTCGTCACTGAACAAGGCTGCTGCCCCAAATCTCAGAATACTCTCTACATCCACTTCCTCGTCCTCATCCGCCCCCATACGGTCGATAATCAGATGATCTAGTGACAGTTTCTTTTTGCCCAGCTGCATGATCTTCTCCTCTGCGGTATCTCTCGTCATAATATGGAACACAAGAACTTTCCTTTTCTGCCCAATCCGATGTGCACGAGATAGTGCTTGAAGGTCTTGGTGGGGGTTAAAGTCAGGATCCAAAATGATTACCGTATCTGCCGTAGCTAAGTTAATCCCCACACCACCAGCTCTAGTGGATAGCAAGAATGCAAAGAGCTCCGAATCTGCGGCATTATAAGCGTCGATTCTCTTTTGCCGCTCCATCGAGGAGACACTCCCATCAAGTCGGGTATGCTTCATGCCTAGACCGTCAAGGAAGTCCTCTACTACGTCCAACATGCCCAGAAACTGGCTGAAGATAAGCACCCTGTGGCCCCTCTCCCTCAATTTCGGCAGCATTACATCCAAAAGCTCCAGCTTCGCACTTGCCCCAACGAGGTTCTTATGGGAAATTTCATCATCATCGACCTTCTCCTCAATCTCATCACTGTAGATGAAAGGATGACATAAGCATTTTCGCAGTTGCATGAGAATATTGCCCAGCTTTGCCCGTTCGTTGCTTTTGATGTTTCCCCCCCTTCCCAGAATAGCTTTGATAAGCCCGGCGTCCTTTGCTAGAATAGACTTATATAACTTCTTCGTAAGTTTCGTCATAGTCACAGGCACAATAATCTCAGCCATAGGAGGCAGCATGGTAAGTACTTGGGCCTTGGTTCGGCGGAGGAAATATGGTCTTAAAACCCAATTAGGCCCGTTCAAAGGATTAAATTAGAGAATATAGCACTTACCTAATCAGGGCATGTAGTTCAGGGACATTCTCTTTAGTGAGTTCGCCATACTCTTCCTCAAGCTGACTCGCTTTCATATCCTCAGGGTCGAGGAATTGTAATAGATTGAACAGCTCGCGGGGGTTGTTCTGCAGTGGTGTACCTGTCAATAAGACCTTGTGCTTGATCTTGAACCCAGATAGAACCTTATAGAGCAAGGTGCCATCATTCTTCAGCCTTTGCCCTTCGTCCACGATAAGACCCTCCCAAGGGACTTGTTTGAGGATATTCGCGTCGTCGATGGGAGTGGTATATGAAGTGATGACAATATGACACTTGAGATCCTTGCCTCCTGGATGGAACATTTCGTATTGTCTCTGCATTGCCGAAATATTTAGTGGTACAATAAATGCTATCGACTTCCAGGGAACTTACAGACAGGGACCGTGCCTCTTTACCACCAAAGTAGGCCACCACCCGCAAGCCCGGACTCCACAGTTTGATCTCTCTTTTCCAGTTTGGCACAGTGGAATGCGGCACGACAATCAAGAAGGGCCAGACCTTATGCTCCTGCTGTAGGAGTGAAAGGAATGATATAATCTGGATTGTTTTACCTAGACCCATTTCATCGGCAAGGATTGCATTCTCGCCTTTCCACCATTTATAGTAGAGCCAACTAGGAAAAGCGTTAGCAAGCAGTTGGTGGAAACACTTGACGGGGGCAGAAATCCACACTTCATTCCCTCCTTCTGATAGTCCATCAACGTCCCACCAACAATATATTTTGGTTGTGAATTCTGCTTCAGTGACTCGAAACTCTGCGATCTGATTTTCTCGATTCTTTTCTGTACACTCTTATTAGGCAGGTGGATATAGATCCCACAAATATAATCCCTATATGCTTCTTCGAAACAATTCCATCGTTCTCCTGAGCCTCTCGAGGGGGGTTCTTCCCAGACAACTGTATAGCATGTCAGATCACCTAGTCATATCATGTTGAACAAAGAGACATACCATCCTCATAACCAAGCCCACGGTACTTTACCAGTGCCTTTGATACTTCCTTGACTCTTGCCAGATCCACGACTGCATCCTCTCCCAAGGGCACAATCGATGTGAATTCAACATCCAATACAATTTCTACATTAAGGAACTCAGGGTCAACCGCATCTTCAAATGTCAATTTTGGTGGCGGTTTAGCAGCACAAAATTTATTCCGCATGGTACCGTTCATCAACCCCCATACCCAGGGGCCAGGCATCCATTTTGCCCTAAAGTATGATAGCTCCTCAAACTTCACAAGATATTCCCGTTCGTCGTCATTGAAATCATCGATATATAGTTCAGGGCCGAAAGTGGATTGATCTGCTGGGCGCCAGGCAATAAACGCCTGTATCTTGCCCGGCATTGAAAGACAATCCAGGCATTTCCAGTCCTTTGAGTACTCTTTCAATCTACGCTGCTGAGAGTGACTGTTGCCCTGATCCGCTTCGTGTACTCTCGGAGGGAGATGCCCGAAATGATACCCTCGCCTGCAAAACACACATCGAAACAAGAGATTATCTGGATTATTGATAAGATCTGGTGATATCTCAGCCTCCGGTGATACCTCCTCTGAGGCAGCAGCTCTCCCCTTCTTTAGGGGTTTGAACGGTATACAGGATATTCCTATCCCATGACACATCTGGCACCGGCCCAAGCAAGGTGCGGTATAATCCTTCATTCTAGGTCGTCCGATACATCGTCTGCATTGCATCACACATATATCTTCACCAATCCTAGTAACCAAATGCTCCCTAGCAGTACGGTACCCCAAACAAACCCGATGATATGAATACGAGCATCCCTGACAGTAAATGAGGGGTCCAACCTCTCGATTATCTCCAGTCCGCTTACAAGAATCACAGGTTTGGTTATGGAATCGAACAAATTCGTCATCATCGTCGTAAATGGGAAATCGTTCCTTTGGACTGACATACTTTGGTTTGGGCTTTGGTTTTTCCGTAACGGTCATCAGAAAATCTTCATCATCGTCGTCAGGGTTAGGCTCCCGATAAATGTTTTGCTTACGCTCAGTCCGCCCAGACCGGCGAGCATGCCCCCAATTTACCTCATCAGCCGAAGAGCCCTCCACCCTAGTAGCTTTAGCCTTTCGTTTGGAGGTAGGCCTCTGTGGGCGTTTTTGTAGCAGATCTGAGTAGACAACATCCGAAGAAGATATGGTTTCGATATCGGTTTCCTCATCAGGCTGCTTGACCTTATATGACAACATCCTATATTGCTTGACGCCTGAAGACCTCAAGGCCCGCCCCCCTTTTGGGGCAGGTGTGACCTCCTCGGGTTCCGCTGAGGACGATGTGATGTGCTCGACATCCCTCACCCTCGAAGAAACAACCCGTATAGAGGAACCAATGGGGTTTGAGTGGGCATGACTTGGCTGCCTTGTGCGCTTTGGTGCAACTGTACTATCGTCTTCGCTGGAAGAATCTTGTGGCTTCTGGACAGCTTTACGTTTGCTTCCCCGCGTTGCTGAACCAGTCTGTCGAATATTTGTAGTGACAAAATCATCCGAGCTACTTTCACCATCCTCTGGGTCAAAGAATAGACTGCCCCTCTCCCGCGCTGCCCTTGGAGGTGTTGTTCCAACGCTATCGGCACGGAACGCATTGTGTTCCAGGGGTGTAAATAAGGAGAACGCTTCCGGTCCATTCTCCATCACAATGAGTGTATCGAAAGGAATCTGCTTTCCGTAAGTCCAGTCCCAGGTATACCCACTCCCCACCTGCCACTCACCTCCGCAATATGCCCATCGTCGAATCTGCAGGTGTAATATAGCCCCACATTGCGTTGACGCTCCTCAAGTACAGATCTCACCCGAAACTCACTTGGGAATTTTTCATATTCCTCTGTATTGACCACAATGGGTACCCGCACTGAGAAAGTCGGCCCACCGTCCCGGGAGAGGGAACGAGGGTTATGGTACTCACCGTCGGAGTCTTCTTCGTCAAACCTCTCACCACGGCTGTTCATCAATTTCCCTGCCATCTAGAGCATTACTCGACCTGATTGTCAGCAGAAAATGACAAAAAATGAAATTGAAATTTTTATGACGAGGAACAGTGCGAGAAGGTCTTGCCGAAAATGAAGATGCACTCTGCAGAAGTGGGTGGTAGATGTGTATGACAGCTGGGGGGAGAGCATACGGGATGGAGCAGAGCCAAATGAACCGGCAGAAGAGAAGGCTCGCGATGCAATCTCCTGGCAAACAAGTGATGTCGAAAGTATACGCGATGTTTGGGACTGTGTTTGATTAGATAAGCCCAGCTGGTAGGTACTCAGCTTACCTAATCCACCACAATCACTGAACTTTTGGTGCCCCACCAAAACATCACCCCACAGCCCACCACAATGAACCACACGGCCTGCAAACCTCTTGCCCGGATATTCTCCTTTACTCACCCCCTCCACTGCCAGCCAAAAAGATACCTCCTAACCCTCCAAAAACGAAAGAGTGCAATCCTCCGCGGGCTCAATGCTGAATTGGGTCAAACTACCCCTTACAATAAAAATAAACGAGACTCGAATCCAGATAGTTTTCCCCCTCTACGCTCCAGGCCTGCCTTCGCACCCGATTGCTCTATTAACGACACCCCTCGTCCATACAAAGAAATTGAGCTTCCTCCCATCAGCGAAGAAGCTTACCCCGATGCCAATATCTCAACCACGTCCCCATATTACCCTCCTAGTCCTGAGGAACGGAAGCATGCCCAAGTACGAGATGACTCTGGGGCACCCCCCCCTATATCTTCCCCAAGCCCTCGCCGCAGTGGTGACCGTCCCGCACCCCGACTCGATCGCCGTACTGACCGAGATGATGTTCTCACGCCTCCGAGGATGACTATCCGGAGACATATACCTCATGTAGCAACGAATTCTGAATTTATTTTTGGTACAAATGTGGTAGAGGCAGCCATCAAGTCTCATCGTAGGAAGTTGTATCGACTCTACATCTATGCTGGGTTAAACAGGACGAAGGCGACGAAGCTCGAGGGCGACCAGATAAGGAAGCTAGCGAGGGAGCACCACCCTGACATTGAGATCGTGGACGAAATGGATATAGGACAGCTGGATTCCATGTCGCATAGCAGGCCACATAAGTGAGCTACCCCTGGGGCGCACCCGGTTTCATGTGGGGAATGGAAGGCTAACCGGACGAAAAGTGTTGGTATATCCCAAGAGCAAAAGATATATCTAGCACCCACAAGCTAATCTTGCTCATAGGGCTACGTCCTTGACGCGGAGAAGCTCCACAAAGTCCCCCTCCTGGCCCTGGGCAAAGTCTCCGAAGACCGCACCGAATTCAGGGTTGTGATAGCACAACACACTACAAACCCTGACATCCGACTTCGAGACCAACCAAGAGCTATCAAATGCCGGAGCCAGAAACGATACCCCTTTGTACTGATGGTGGATGAAATTGTAGGCCCGCAGCTCAGCGTTTAAAGCAAATGTTATCCATCTCTAATTGCCAAACTCGGTTTCAGCTCGACCCTGGAAACCTAGGGGCTATGACCCGATCCGCCTACTATCTCGGTGCAGAAGCTATCATCATTTCCGGACGAAATAGTGCGCCCCTCTCTGCCGTTTGTCTTAAAGCCGCCGCTGGTGCTGCCGAATACATTCCCACCTACGAATATACCAACAGCTTGACCTTCCTTAATGGAAGTAAGGACAATGGATGGAAATTCTATGCTGCAGTACCTCCAATCGCCAATGGTGACCAAAAGGTACCTAAGGCCAAAATTGCAAGGACTCTTGATGAGTCCCAGGTGGGGAGGGCATTATTGGAGGGGCCTTGTTGCCTGATCCTGGGCCAGGAGGGACAGGGGTTGAGGCCATGGCTGGCAAATCATGCGGATTACCGAGTGGGAATCGCAAAAGGGGATGATACGGATCCAATGGTGGATTCGCTGAACGTAAGTTGAATTTATCTTCGTGAAAGGAGGCTTTGGAAATGAAGTTGAAGCTAATTACATTCATGTAAAGGTCTCTGTGGCTGCAGCAATTCTCTGTAACCGGTTCCTAAACCCAGCATTACCTCCTCCCGACCCGCAATTGCAGAACAAAGAAAATCCCAAGAAAGAGTCTACGCATGAGAGCGGGCCCCAGAACAAAAACGTGCCTGAAATAGAGCCTGCGGATGGTCTCCGATTATGGTAATCATATCAACTCTTGGCAGGATAGCTATACTGAGACCGAGGCTACCGATCAAGGTAATGAACCCCAAATAGAATAGACAAAACCGGTAGCCAATGGTGTAAATGCAAAAGTAGTTCTCAGGGCGTGTTATCGCAAGCAAGTGAAATTTAAGCCTTATCCTTTACTAAAAAACAGTGAAGCTAGAAAAGAAAAATTACATATCCTAAACAGCTAGGTTTAATACTTACAATTAAAACCAAAAACCCGACCCCCAAACAAAGTCTGGGACCCGTCCTTCGTAAAGAAACAAGCATTCAAGATTGGTGATAAGCCAAGCTAGTGGGCATGAAACCCCCCCACCATGCGCTTACAACTTGACGGTCAACTATACTTCCATCAGTAGTTCACTGACAGTTACCCACAGGATTGTCACAGTATCGGTCTGTTGAAGCATCTGCTCAAATCAAACCTGGTTAATATGGAACACTCAAGTCTCGAGCCTACATTGTTTCCGCAAATGGGGAATTCTCCCAATGTCGTAAACAAAGTGCCATATAACTTGGGGGTATGAATCCCAGCTCCAAAGTGGGCATATTTATGACAGTATAAAATACATGCCGTATACTACTGCACCCGGCGCTAAACATGGGAATTGATTTTCAATCACCATTTAGGGCTTTTGGAGTAAAGTTTCCCTCACACCCACAGCATGTATTAAATTAATGTATGTCACGATTTGCATATCTGAAGCATACCCAAGTCTGTTGGCACGTTTTTAGTTCGTTAAGTCACAGGACAAGTCATAAGGCAACAGTACTCCCCCGAAGCATATCTCCATAATTCATTTAAAGATAAAATAAGGAGTAGATATCTAGATCTAGTCTGGTGGACTATGGCACAAATGGGGTGGATCAATATCCATCACGTGGTTATCGTCATAAGCGTTTTTCATACCCAGCCAGTTCGAGACTAGCTCCTACCATTTCCATGCGGGAGATAACGCTAGTAGGGGCCCAAATACCTAGAGGAGGGTGGTTAAGTTCCAGCCTCGTCTCAAATTCCGAACCCACCCGATAGTGATTCAACGGGTTCCTTATCTTTACCTATCTATGAAAAAAAAAACAAGCAGCCCACCTATAAGTAGATATGAAGGAAGATATATAATTCACTGGATTCCCCCCTCCTCTTGAGATTGTAAGTTGTCCAACACACTGCAGTACTTACAACATATTTGGGACCTGGGGGATGAGGAGGAATGGTACAATAGCAAGATCACGCACGAGCAAGAGGAGCACAACTACAGTGGCACAAGAGGCACAAGAGGCACCAGCGAAGAGTGGAATGGACAGTTTCTTTGGCGTCATCTCCACCACGGCCGCAGACAATTACGAAATAGCATCTCCTCGGGGTTCGGCGATCACACTTTAAAGGAGAAAGGAAAACGTAGCGCTCCACAATATACCCGGTGACGGTGAATGGAAATTTCATTCAGCTGCTGGTGGGCAATGATGGTGGCGTAGGGCACCTTCAAACAAGTACTAAGGCTTACGGGACATGCTACCGTAACAGGTCACCTCGCCGACCACCCTACTAAAAATCTTGCGCTCAGCATGATTACGAGTTTTCGTCAGGAACCGGCACCAACCACTCGTACCCGATGAAGTTTCCTCTGTGTGGCTGTCTGTGTGTTCATCCTGACGTTATGCTATGTAGCCCGTTAACCGCCCCAGAGTCGTCTGCGTCACAGTCACCCGCCAAAGTATCCCTGTACCTAGTTAGTCAACGTTCAGACCAATCTGAAGTTGGAGGAGCCCATGTTAAGCTTTCTGCAAACTACCAAGGCTGCACTGTTGACAGTGGTTAAATTTACTTACTCACATACATACGACAAAATACAAAATATGGTATGCATCTAGAAATGTACCCGGTCACCTTTTTTTTTTTTTTTTTTTTTTTTTTTTTTTTTAGTCTATAAAACTTTACCCTTAAG
>Ga0307514_10005472_pt1 | contig 11306 bp, 11 predicted proteins | sample 16_EM_MG_FD_203088 | JGI IMG/M metagenome (GOLD analysis project Ga0307514, IMG submission 203088) | Populus trichocarpa ectomycorrhiza microbial communities from riparian zone in the Pacific Northwest, United States - 16_EM | ecosystem: Host-associated > Plants > Roots > Unclassified | place... | reverse complement strand
ACTAGAATGAAAAAAGTTAGCCAGGGAATTAGGGATGCATGGTTCGTTTGGAGGAGGGACAAGAGTGACCTGATGCTTACAAGGCGCACCTATTTTATCACACCATGTCAGGAGATCCCGAATGTTCGGTTCGATGTTCGCACGGTGTGTAAAGAAATTTCCCGAGCCTCGTGCGTGACTAGTTGGGACAGAACGAGAATTAAACTGGCCTGCAGGCGCAGCGCCGCCTCGAGTGCTGCATCGTGTTCAAGAGTCGTAGAGCGGTTGTGATCCAAAAAAGGATGAAATGCGGACAAGGTTGGTCTCGGGACTTGGGAACTTGATGGATGTTATCGAACGTGGTCCATGGAAACGGGAACAAATGAGACCAAATAAGGGATTACGGAAGCAAATTTGTTTCCCTAGACGAGGTCGTTTGAAGCTCGTTGTGTGGATTGTGGACATCTACACCTGCTCAAAGGGCCTTAATTGGTCTGCGAGACTCGTGTTGTGGGTGTCAGTTGTCCCAACTGCTTATTTGTGTGTTGGGAAAGGAGGAAGATAAGTACTGGTTCACAACTGCCTTACTCGGTTCATGTCGGCAAGATCTCCGTTCGATTCAGGGTTGAAGTATATGGGACTTTTCGGTGTTCGAATTTTACTTTCTCAAGTATTCCTTATAAGATAGTACTAGGTCCTCAAGTTTATAGTTAGCGATACCCGAATCTTTGCACCCCCGTCTTTATTCTTCCCCTTTACTCCTGAAAGCAGATCTTCCCCTTCCTCCCGTCCTACATCTTCTCCTGGATATGCCCGCAGACAGAACCAAGTCCCCAAAGCGCATGGATTCGTTTGGTAGGACATCACAACACACTGGTGATTACGCAGGCGATGAGATGTGGGCACCTTATCAAGAATCCATGCCTGCATCAACCCTTTCGTTCATTTCTAATGTCACCCCAATTGATTTCTCGTCGGATACTCCCCCTCCTCTGGTAGATCCTCCTTACACTGAGTTTATTCTGTTCCCACCCGCTGAAGAAGTAGCCGCTCCTCGTCGTCAGCCTCACTCGAAAAAGAAGCCTGAAAACCATATTCCACGTCCCCCTAATGCCTTCATCCTTTTTCGCTCTTCTTTCATCAAGAGTCAGCACGTTTCTACAGAGGTAGAGACGAATCATTCTACTCTCTCCAAAATCATTGGCATCACGTGGCAAAGCTTGCCCGAGCAAGAGCGTCAAATATGGCATCAGAAAGCGAAGGAAGCGCTCGAGGAACATAAACGCAAGTTCCCCAAGTACGCATTCCGTCCCGTCCAAACGAAATCTAAAGGGGCAGTATCAGAAAAACGAAAGGTCCGAGAGGTAGAACCAAAGGATATCAAACGCTGCGAGAAGATAGCTCAGCTTTTGGTGGAAGGGAAGAAAGGACAAGAGCTCGACAATGCAATCCAGGAGTTCGATAAACATCATGTACCGGAGTTCGTCACTCGTTTTGAAACACCCATTACCGCTCGCACCTATCGCCGCTCGTCGTCGGCCCCGATACCTGAAACCGAAATCACGCATGCTAACAAGTCCTTCCTTCAGACCGATGTCGACGTGCCCAAGCGCAGTAAGCCTCGCGCAGCAAGTACCCGTCCGACTCGTTGTCCCTCTCCAGCATCCGTTCAAGGGCAAGTGATAATGTCATACCCGTCCCCGATTTCAGAGGCCCAAACTCCTCTTCCGAAACAGGAGGTCTCTTTTGTAAGTTGTCAATCATAAATTCTACATTTACTCGTATGTTGACCTTGTTTGTCTAGAATTTTGACGACTTTTCGTTCGGGGACATCGCAACTCCCATGTCCACTTACGATTGTGATCCATTGGCTGGCATGCAAAGTATTTCTGCCTTTGGTGAGGCGCAGTTCAGCCCTGCTCTCACAATTGATACCAGTTTCATGGGTGCAAACGACTGGGCCCACAGTCCATCGCCCATGAGCCCCATGACGCCCGAATATCTGATGACACCCACTTCTGATCCAGTCATCACCGCGTCGCCCTTCGACGGTGCTTTCGACAGTTTCGACCAGCCCCAACTCCAAAAGTCTTTCGAGCATTTTACTACGTTTCCCAATATCGTGGACCAATCTTGTGCCATTAGCCATTCACGGATAGATATTGGCAGCGACGGTGTCGGTGCAAACCTCCCTCTTTACGGTTACAATCAGCAACAGCTAAACCTCGATAACCTCGATCTCGATTTTTCGGCGCTTATGAATTCAATTCCTCAATACGCGATCTGACTCTTCGAGGTCATCTCCGGCCGGCTACCCTCTTCCTCACTCTTAAGAATGACCTACGTGGAACATTTTCATTATTGTTGTATGTATTATAACTTCATTTCCGTCTACATATCAAATTTTGGCTTGATTCTGTGTCGTCGCCGTACTGTCCCCCTTAGGGCAGTACGATATGCCATAACTTCTAACCCCACAAACCCAGATATTAACCCTTAACAACTGACCACCACCAAATCTCCATTTCCCATTGTATTTTTAGCATTATTTTCAAAGTGCTCCTTTTTTCAATCGGCGTCCCGTGGACCCCTCCAAATATTGTTTATTCTGATGTTGTAGCTGTATACCTTCCTAAGTTCTTCATTGCATCTTAGATTGTTTTCCGACTTACTGACTTCTCTTCAATTCAGCCGTCCAACTTTAATGGCGGTCTTTTATTTGCTTTTAAATATCCAGCGTCTGCTTAATACGCTGCGATTCAATGTGTCTGTTTGATCACTGTTATAAATTTACAATGAATGCTAGCTCACAAGAAAATGATTTCGTTATTCTTCAGATCGTCAGATATCGCTTGAGGAATAGGCTGTTCTACACTTCAGACCTCTTCTTTCGAGGGCGCTTCCAACATGAAGTTTTGGAAATCCGTAAAACAGCAGATAAAATCACAATAGCAGGCTTGACCAAAGACCCAAAGTCTTGGGAAGTGTGGTTATTTGCATCGGGACGTAAAATAGATAACCCAAAACTTGACAGGAGTAAGGGTTGTGTAGCTTTCACAACCACACGAAGATGAGTCTCTGCGACCTCACAATGGAAGCCTGTCATGGTCATAAGTAGACCAATCCATCTCCCTCCAATCGCGCAGCTGCATAAGCACAGGGCATTCCCGCCTGTGCGCTGGCTTCCGATGTTCGACCTGGCACACCTGGTAAGAAAGTAAGCAAAGCACAGCTTGATTCGATCGGGTAGTTTGTACCTGTGAGCAGTACGGTCCCATCTTGCATCCAGAACAGACATTCTTTGAAGGGGCCTTCCCACATACAAGACAGTCTTCAGAAATCATAGTTTGTCGACGAGACCGTAGAGATCTTGGAGTCCAAATGGAAAGATCTGCAGTAGAGCATGTCGAAGGGCCATAAACGGGCGGCTTGGAATGACTTACCTTGACCATTTCCATTCGTTCGACACCCAGGTTCAAGTTGTATGTTCGTTGGGCATACATAACAGCAACGGTGTATCCTTCTTTCAGCTTTGGCAATATTTGAGGAAGGAGCGAGCGTCGGTTATCCTCCCAATCTGCATCACCAGTGACGATATCCATGGGAAGTTTCTCGCTGTTCGCATGGCGAAGCCATGGCATACCCCCCACAGAACCGGGCACGCGCTGACCGAGGAAACACCAGTGTATCCGTTTGTCAGCTCGGAAACGGCGGTACAGATAATCTTTTGGTTCTTCTTGAGGTCCTGGATCAGGCAAGATTGGGGACAATATCGAGGCTTCTAATGATAAAGCCACACCGACAAAGAAGCAGATCGTCTCATCCTCGTCGTACCCAATCTTGGTAGTATGTCTGAGGGCCAAGTAAATGTATATGCTTGAACCCTTACTCGATTCTTTGGATCAAGCATTCTATGCAGTGTAGGCTAGCAAAGGCGCAATCCAGCCTCCAAGGAAAAACCTGAGTGGGATGTTGGAAAACCCCTCGTTATGGCGAGAAGAAAACACTGATTTGACCACTCACACGATAGAACTGGGCCTTACAATGATATTGCGAGAGAGAGAAAGAAGGATGATGATCGAAATGTATCTATTGATTGACCTGCCCGCTCTCCATCATGAGACTAATAATCTCATCTCGTTTCATTGGTAATGAGCAGTCACAATCCGTAAATTGAACCCCATATTCCATCTCCCTGTTCTCCTTCATGGTGAAGGTGATCACCTTCCATTGAAGAGCCTCTTCCGTCCCAGGTTGAAGCACAAAGACATGGTCCACAAGCGTAAAAGGGTCGCCTAGGAAGTTGTTGACTTGTGTCTTCGTTAGAACGGTATTCTTCGGGAGAGCGGTCATGTTTTGTGCTGGGACCGGGACCGGGACAGTAGGCGACGGAGCCACCACAGCTTCTGGGTAGAGTTCTTGGACAAGGCCTTCGCGGCTGGACGTAAATGTCAGAAAGGTTGCATCATTAATCAAATAATACGCACAGCTGACCAAGTCGCCTATCAAAAATCGCCTTGTAACCGCGCCACTTTCTAAAGTATGGGGCTATCTTGTGCTCATTATACAGAAGGGTCGCAGAAAACGCGTAGTGGTAATGAGCAAAGTGTCTGGACGTGGATTAGCATGTGAATTAAAATATAATAAATACACCCACTCCTCATAGCTAGCGGGTTCTTGACTGAGAATATTGCCATACTGTTCAAGAATGTGATCAACTTCCGCTCCCTTGAAATGGTAAGGGTTGAGATCCTTGATGATGTTTGGGTGGGTGGAGGCTGTGTGGTCAGCCAGCATTGCCTTCATCTTCGTTGGATCGGTGCGCAACACGTCTTGGGAGATTTGGCCTTTTTTCATAAAGCCAATGAGGGTGGTTGCCTGAATTTCTGCGAGTTGTTTTAGATCGGTGGGGGATGCGGGGCATTGAAGGCTCTGTGACTCTGAGCGGGTGGAAGCCATGATGCATGATGTCCGAGTTCAGAGACTTGACTATATACGGAATCAGGTAACCATGTGAAAAGAAAGACACGGCAAATACTCGTTCAATTCTGACCACCGTCACTTTGACGGTCGAGAAAAGGTATGACTTGCCTATTTGGACTTTGATCCTGCCCATGGCATCACTTCACTCATGGAGTCGACGTCCCTCTGTAAATCTCCTGCGTGTTCATGTGTTCTTAACATAATTTACAAAGATAGTTGGTCTTGTCGGCCTTGCTATCCAGTCTAAGTCTGTTCCAGACCTACGACACGAATCTGCTGGGAATTGCATTCGCGATTCCGACATCGTTACGTCGTATCTAAGTAAAAGCTTGCATTTCCGGGATCAGGTCGTTTTGTTGTTTTATGATTTTGTAAGCTTTAGCCGAACAAGACAGAAGTCAAACCACACAAAGAGTGTTACGCCCACCATTGGAGCAGGAAAAAAATAAGGAATCAGAAAAAATGGAGAGGTGGAAAGGATTGTAGGCGCGAGGTTTCGCGAACAAGAATAAAGGCTACTTGAGAAACGTAAAAAATTTCCAGTAATAGATTTAGTCAGTGGAATGTCTCAAGACGAGGACGAAAGCAAAATACAATGTTGACCCCTTCAAAGTTGCATACGACTCTTCGAAGTGATCAGCGACGTTTGGATTCTCCGGACACGAGTGAAGATACTCCTCCACCAAGGGTTAGAGACAACTTTATGGTCAGCGTTAGATGTGCCATGATGATCAGCCTTTGTGCTGGACATTGATCGCTGATCGAAGGTTTGCGACGGAGCAGGAGAGCGTTTGCGGGGAGAGATGGCCTGAGAGGAATATACTGAGGGAGAAGAGCAGCGACTAACACTGGATGGGCGAAGAAGGTTGACGTCGAACCACTTCATCGCACTACCCGGCCGTTGTCCGAGACCAAGGTCTAAGAAGTCGTTCAGTCCAAGATCCGTTTCCAACCCTGTGTGAAGTTCTTCCACCTGTTCCTTTGACATTATGCAGAAATCCATGGCGCCTTCGGGTGGACATTCTTCAAGAACGACCACACCGCCTTCACTGTTCTTGCATTCTTCGATTGGCGGGTGTTCCTGCAATGTGCTTGCAAGGATCGATTTTATGATGGAATCCCATTCTTCAGATTTGCTCGACGAAGAGCATTCAATGTCAAGAGGTCCTAACTCAGGCGGAGGTTCGTGGATGGACGGTGCCCTTTTTGAAAAGGATGCTGACTTCGCTATGGGAGAGGGATGCGCAGGCGCATGGTCTGATTCTGGGGAAAGAAATTCTTCCGAAGAACGAACGGCAGAATCCAATGATGGTGACCGGACGGATGTAGAGAAGAGGAGACCATCCTCAGCAACTTCTTCGGTCGAGAAGCCAGCCCACTCCATCCTACGCCTGGGATCAATTGGAGTACCCCTCCCTGTATATTTGATCAAGGGCCAAGAACCACGAGTTCGTGCAGGTGCCGTCGATGGGTTTTTTACGGAAGAGGAGTTCTTGGCTGACTTGTCTATGGCCAGGGTTGATGCCTTCTGCGATACGAATGAGAACGAACGAGATAAAACAGGAGAGGACGGAGGGGACGGGGTAGTGGCCGGGAGGTCCGAAGTAGATGGTGTAGGCGATGTTGGTGGCGAGAGGCACAGGTCCAGTCTGAATTCAGATAGAACATCGAATATAGACGTGTCAACACCATCATTGGGCACCACTGGCAAACCTCGAATCGTTTCGTCGTCACCGTCGTCTTCCCTGAGTGGCGCTTTCGCCAACTCTTCCTCAGCAGCCTCGATAGCTCTCGTCAGGATATCTTGACGGCTAAGCTCCAACCTGAAGAAATTATTTGAAAAGTTGACTCCATTGAAACAGAGCAGAACGTACATCCTATGTCAACGTAGTTATTTTGACGGTTGAAGGAGCTTTGGAAATACAAGAAAATTGAAGGGCAGAAGAAAGGCAAAGTTCGGGTAGCGAAGAAAGGATACAAAGTGGGGTGGATACGAATTGGAAGCCCAAAAACTCGGCAGTGATCCTTTGATTCAGAGTCGTGCCACGGATGACTCGGAAGGCTCCATGAAACTCGGTTTCTAGAATCGCGGAGAGTACGGAAGTTACGTTCGTCTGTAGACAATCATCAACGATGCGGCTTCTGCGAGGGGAAGAAAGCTTAATGCTCACCTAGAGTGGGCCCTAGCAAAACCAAGGCTGCACGACAAGAGTATTTGCAATCGTTCACCAGGACAGCCCATCGCAGTCAACAGAGCAAAGAGGTGCGATTAAAGTTAAATGGATGGACACGTTTCCTTACACGTAAGTAGCCGATGGCACCAGAGAACTTGCTGTGGGCTATCGGGCAGGTATTGGCGTCAAATTATTGGGTTAATAAGAGGTTCCGGTTAGTACCAACCTCATCGATAAGTGCTGGCTTTTTACATGTCACGGTGATTATTCTTGCAACCGGCGATTGAAATGTTCGAACGGTAACCCAAGCGAGTTGTTTAACCTGAGAGTCAAATACGAGATCGACTCGAGCGGAGACAATGGCCGACTAGAAGAGTTTCTGATTTATAAGTCAACGTTTAATCTTCGAAGTTTGGGAGATAGAGAACTAAAACACCCACGCTGAGAATCAATTTCAAGTTCTCGTCATTCAGGAGTTAATCTATAGTATATCGTTCTCTTCAGTAGAATTGTTAACTTCTCTCTGGGCTGACTTGGACCTTGAATGGTTTCAAAATGAATGTCAACGGCATTTTCCGAAAATCAATATATTATCAATACCACCGTGTTTGACAGACGACTCTGTAAATCATGCCTCGTCAGTATAATAACATTATTGATCACAGTTACCATGGGACATCTTTCGGGGGTTACATTAATCGTGGAACTCATGTGCATGTGTCGGAGGGAACAGTCAACCTTATCCAGACGAATGATCAGGTTAATCCTTCAAAACCACTCCGTATGTCTCCTGTTAATTTCCCAGTTGTCTTTTCTGAACATAAATCAGAGAAACTTCGAGAACACTGTTCACCTAGGGCCACATTCGACTCTGAAGAGCGCTTCGACCCTCCACAATGCTCCCCCGCTACTCGAATTGAAATCATTCGACGAATCGAGCATTGGATCAATGACGATGGACTCGGATCAAACGAGGTGCAGGCAAGCATCTTCTGGTTGTATGGCGGTGCTGGAGTAGGAAAGTCTGCGCTAGCGCAGACCCTTTCAGAAAAGTTCCACGAGAACGAGGGGCTTGCGTCTACCTTTTTTTTCTTCCGAAACGATGGATTACGGAACGATGGAAATAATCTAATCCCAACGCTCGTCTTGCAGCTGATCAATACTTTCAAAGGACTGGGCCCCTTGGTCGAGGAAAGGATCCATGCAAATCCAGACCTATTCACTAAACGACACCAGTCTCAACTTCAAGAACTCCTCGTGGAACCATTGCGCCGTCTCAGTGTAAAACCGACATCCGGCCTAAGATCTAGGCCTCGACTAATCGTCATTGATGGCCTCGACGAATGCCAGCACCCAGAGGTCCAGTGTAATTTACTACGAGCTATAGCAAGTGCCATTCCTCGCATGTCATATCCTCTTCGATTTTTCATCACAAGTCGCCCGGAGCCTCACATCGTGCGTCTTTTCAAGTACGACCCCGCTCTTCAGGCCGTCACGGCTGACCGATATAATCTGAGCGATGACCCGGATGCCGACATGGACATTCGCAAATTTCTGGAAAGGGAATTTGACGAAATACGCCGCTCTCACTGTCTCTCACAGTACCTTCCTCCTTTCTGGCCAGACAGACGTTCTATCACTTTGCTGGTTGAGCGATCCTCCAGGCATTTCATCTACGCAGCTACTGTCATTAGGTATATCCAATCTGAACAACATCGGCCTGATGATCGGCTCGAATTCGTTCTTCAACGGCTTCAGCCACCCCAAGAGGAAGACCAGCCATACAACCAACTCGATGCCTTGTACTCGTTGATCTTCCAAGGCATTGAAAGTAGTGACAAACTCGAGAAAATATGCCTTGTGCTTGGCATCCTTTATGTCTCTAGTCGTTCCGGTTCTATGGAACGAGCCTCGTACTCTAGATGCAGAATTATTGAAGGGATCCTTGGCATGAAAGCTGGTGATGTCATTTTGCTCCTTTCACCTATCCTTTCTCTTGTTGCGATTGACGATGGGGAAGTCCGAATATTTCACAAATCGCTATTTGATTTCCTTCTTGATCCCACCCGATCCGGACGTTTGGTGTTATTCTTTGATCCTGCCCGAGTGCATGGGTTAGCCGCAACGTATATACTAAGGGAAAAGATCTCAACGAATCGTTGTAGTGTGTTCCTCTTCTTTTGGTCTTGTTTTTCTTCCGACTGACCATTCTCATTTAAAGCGATATTTGAATTTTCAAGCTTTGCCCGCCACTGTCGATTTGGACACTTCAATGACACCCTGAAGGAATATTTACGTGATCTGGAGGTCCCATACCCAAATTGCATCAATGCACCATTAGCACTGGAGATGAATAGAGCTATTAATTCCTTGCGATTGATATTGTCACAATTTTTTCGGGCGCTGAGTCGTGAGGTGTGTTCCCTCCAAAACATTTGCATTGCCATTGTATTGATATTTTATGAAGGACTTTGACACCACTGGACAATATCACGCTCAGTATGCTGAAAAGTGGATGAATTATCTTCTGTCTGCTGCACCAGGGTGCGACCAACCTCAACGCAGCATCGCTTCTGGATCAATAAACACGGGCACCGTGTGTACCTTTCCTTTCACTGCAACCCACTTCTCTGACTCGTCACGCAGGAAGTGGAAAGCCACGATCTTAAAGAGGGATTTGACAGAATGCTTAAGGAATGGAAGCCAATAAACTTCAATCCCACAACCGTTGAAGGAATGATTCCAACCAGAGTATGTTGCCTGCACTTCCTCCTACGTGATCTGTCATCCCATAAGACCAATTTCTAGCATGTGGGCATTATTGAACAAGAGTACCGTGTATGGTCGACTTTTGCTAGAGCTTCAGCTCTTACTACCAACTCCAACGCAGTTTCATCACTTGTCTTTGGCGACCATTTCATCCACAGTTATCACTTTACAACCCAAGTGGCAGGGGACAACGGCCACTTTTTGAAACTTCTGACATACGCAAGGCATGGAACCGCATGTGACGACAATGGCATCAGGGCATACAGGAATATTGATAAAGCCATGTGGGAGTGCTTAGAGGTAGGTCGTATGTCAAACGGTTGCCTTTCATTCTAATTTGGCGCATATATTAGAGGACCGAAAAATTTATGTTTTCAGACCTTTATCAAAAGTATGGAATATTTCCTGAGGGTACGTTATCAGATCTGCTATAGTCCTGGGAATTAGTCTTTGTAACTTTGTGGGCATGACACTGGCACAGGGTGAAAACTAAAATAATTTGTGGTGTATTATTTAAAGTTTATTTGGTTTTGGGATTAAGTGATTTAAAAGTAATTTGTGACTAGTTATTTTATTACTATACAAACATCATTTACCTTGATTTATGATTGAATGAATAAGAATGTCAGCTTACAGGAAATTTCTCCGCCAGAATTCAATCCCACGACCTGTATTTTTGATGTCCCTTGACTCTCCACGAACGCCTCAAAATAGCAAAATAGCAAAAATCGCAGAAAATACCGTGTCCGGATAAATATCGACAGTTTGGGATCAGACATTTTCAGGGGTCCTGTTGTCGGATACGGTCATGTGATCAATGTCTAACGTCAACCATTAGCCTTACAGATGCTCTAATAGGGAGTCGATGAAAGTTAAACTCCGACAAGTTGCCGAGCGACGGCATCAACACGTGAAACCCATGTCGCGTTGATTAACATTTGTTGATTCTCGAACGCGTTCGCTGGGCTGCACTCATGCCTACTCACATCATCTCCAGCTGTTGCTGACGGGATCTTTGCCTATGGTCAGTTTGCAGGCCCCTGGGATGAGCTCTCTGGAGGGCATGGAACTGGCTCGGGAGCTTCTGTGCCCTCTACTTGACCATGAGATCCATGACTACGTTCTCGAAGGTGTTTGTAAGGCTCTGGATGGGAACCATATCCTTGCCGTTGCTCCAACCTCTGGTGGCAAGACTAGCTACTACTATGGCTATATCCTCCTTCTGAAGGCACTCCAGCAAGTCGATCCCCCATGCCCATTCTTGAAAAGGATGTATCCTGCAAACCCTGTGATGGTCATCGTTGTTATGATTGGTTCCGCTTGTACTTGTTGTTATACGTTTATCTTTTTCTTTCTCTTTCCTTTCCCTTCTATTTGACTACGGATACACGCACGATACGC
>Ga0307514_10005471_pt1 | contig 11306 bp, 18 predicted proteins | sample 16_EM_MG_FD_203088 | JGI IMG/M metagenome (GOLD analysis project Ga0307514, IMG submission 203088) | Populus trichocarpa ectomycorrhiza microbial communities from riparian zone in the Pacific Northwest, United States - 16_EM | ecosystem: Host-associated > Plants > Roots > Unclassified | place... | reverse complement strand
CCGTAGCCGTTCGAGGATTTACCAGCGGCGGAGATTAGGAACGTGGGGAGTGGCGGAAGAGGCGGAGGAGGTGTAGGATGATGAGGAGGTGGAGGAGGAGGAGAACCAGATCGTCGCGGGGACCTACGACGTCGGTCTGGGTTCTGCAATGTCGGAGACGTCGGACTGGACTTCCTCCTCGTCCGATGAGGTGTTGTAGGTGTCTTTGGAGACTCTGTAGAGGAATGATAAGCGTACGCCAGAACGGTCAGATGTGAACTTACGATTGTCGTTCCCAAATTCGTCGAAAGTCAAGTGGAATTCTTCATGAGAAGATAACGGGACGGTGGTAAGTGGTTTAAGTTGCCTGAACGACCTGCTTGGCCTCAGTCGTGGAGATGGAAGAGGTTGGAAGGCGGGTTCTGGGGTCGTTGCCCGTGGGGGAGGGGAGGTAGCCCGGAGAGACATTGCGAAGTGGAGAGTATCGATGGGGGGCGGGGTGTCATTTTATGGTTTGAAGTGAAGGAGGTTATAAGGAGGGAGAGAGGATGATCCGAGGTACCCCAAACCATCTCCGTCAGACATTATTTTTCGATCTATCCCTGTTCCGGAAGAGTTGTGCGCTTCGGAAGAGACGCCGGAGGAGGAGAGGGGGGATAGTTGAATTTGAAAAAGCGAAAATACGAAGCAACCCGCGTCACATAAGCGAGGGATCCAAAAGCGGAAAGGGTGCCGCGATGAAGAGGGTCCGATTGCGAAAAGGGTTCGCCCATTCAGTTTCTCTCTCTCCCACCTTGCTCCTGGACCGGTTCCACAAAACCTCCTTCTTCTTGGATTCTTGATATGAAGCTGTTTATTATTTCTGTGCCGACTTTGGTCTTCTTTGGACTTCTCTCGTGTGCCGCCCCGCTTCTTCACGTGGCTGGTCCCCTCATCACGCCGTCGACGGCCCCTTTACCCAACAACGAACGGCCTCTCGTAATGGCTTACTATCCTGACTGGGCGTCTTACTCTCTTCCCCCGGAGAAGATCGACTTTTCTCGATTTGATTGGATCGACTTTGCGTTCGCATTGCCGGACCAATCCTTTGCCCTCTCCTGGGATGACCCTGTCAACGCTCCCGCGCTTCTCCAAAGACTAGTGGCTTCCGCCCATAAGGCAGACAAACGTGTCAAACTTAGCATCGGCGGTTGGACTGGCAGCCAGTTGCGTACTCGTTTATTTCCCATTGTTCCCCCTCCCGGCTGTGTTTTCCCCACGGTCTGTATTCAACCCCTTTTATAGACACTTCTCTGCTGCTGTGGCGACGGGAGTAAACAGAAAGAAGTTTGCCACCAACATCCTGGACACATACAATCGTTTCTCTCTCGATGGGATCGACATTGATTGGGAGTACCCCGGTCAGCAGGGTAACGCCGGGAACGGTGTTTCCTCATCGGACACGACAAACTTTCTCCTCTTTCTGCAACTATTGCGTGGCCTGTTACCCCAATCTGCCAAGATAACCGCCGCAACACAAACGGTGCCATTCGCTGGTTCGACTGGCCGTCCGCTCCAAGATGTGTCTGAGTTTGCTCAAGTTCTCGATTGGATCGTCTTGATGAATTACGACGTATGGGGATGTACGGGTTCCTTTTTTCTATTAGGCTGAATTTATCATCCAGGATGCTTAATTTCTCATTCTCAGCTTCTTCGAATCCCGGTCCCAACGCGCCGCTCGAGGACGGGTGTAAAAACTCTTCCATCCCCTCTGCCAACGCACATTCCGCCGTTCTCGCCTGGAAAGCCGCGGGTTTTGCTTCATCTCAGCTTGTCCTCGGAGTTCCAGCGTACGCTTACATCTCTCGTTCAACCGCCTCTTCCCTCCGTCAGAAGCGTACTCTCGGTGCATCATCAGCAAACGTACGGATCCTCAATGACGCCGGTGGCACCGATAATGGCCAAGTTCAATTCAGGGATCTCATCAAACAGGGAGCTCTCACTCGAATTAATCGGGTCATGGAATCTTCTTCCGCTTCCCCTTCTTACGGCACCGACGATGAATCTCTTGGTAATCCTCCTGACTCGGAAACAGATATCGATACGGATACCGATTGCTCCGGCGTTGAAGATCACGAAGATGACGAGAGGCGGTTGACGTTATCGATATCCCCAGCTGGAGGAATGATGGTCACTCCGGCAGCCTTTGAATTTGATCCTCAGGCTCCAGGGTCTCTCGCTTCTTCTTCACCTCTACTGCCTAATCTCTTTGCCGCTGCTGCATTCGAGGGTGCTGGTGGCTTCACTCGGCATTGGGATGCTTGTTCTTCCACCCCATTCCTCCGTTCTGAATTCGCCCAACAGATCATCACCTTCGATGATCCACAGAGTCTCGGTCTCAAGGCTACTTGGGCTAAGGAAGCTGGCATTCTCGGTGTAAACATCTTTGATATCCACGGTGATACGGACGATTGGGATCTTGTCAACTCTCTCAGGAACGGCCTCGGGATCGTCTAGCTTTCCTTTTCTGGCTCCAGATATTTTTCGTCTTCTTTTTTTTTTTCGTTCTGTCTGCAGGCTGGGACCTCTGTGATGTATTTCTATGTTGTTTCGTTGCGCTGGATGTATCCCCATCTGTATTTTTGTATCACCAAGCATTTCCACGATCAAAAACATATTGAGAGGACAAAGGGGTTTACCCATCCCCATCCTGCCATGGGGGACGATCGATCGGGGGTCTTATCGTGAGCCCAGTGCTTTGAATGAAATCGGCGTGGCGTTCCGAACTTTGGAATCCGGAAATAAAAAGAACTCTCTCATAAGGGTTAACGTTAACATGGTTGCCCACGCGACTCGGTCCTCCGTCGATGAAGAAAAAAAACGCCACAATGCGCCTTTCCCTAGATCTGAAGTATCGATTGCCCAAAAAAATACGCGTGGTGACCGGTGAAGCTTGAAGCCAAGGGTCACGGTTGCGATGCGCGCATGAAAAAAAATATCCCTGGCCTAGTAATTGAGTATTGGCTTATCACATATCCATCCCTCGAATTATTCTCCCGCAATTTTGAAATTTGCTTCCGAGGGACAAGCATCCGTAGAATTCACACACCTTCACAAATCTAGACTGACAGTACCCTGCAGAGGGCTGCTTCTGTGGCTGTGCGATTCCTACTTTTTGCAAATTTCATACCTCCCGCTCAGCGTCGTTGAGTCAGCAAGTACTCAGTACCATTCAGTATAGTGAGTTGCCTGCGGTCAAATATATAACTCAAGTGTATCATGCTCTTGTTCGTGAGGATGAGTGAGCGTTGCCAATAAGCTACGCCGGAGAAGTACCCCCGTGGGTCATCGTCCTTGACTAGTGTACAGGTTTCGGAGCCGATGCCAAAGTATGTTGCGATTAGCAACAGGAGACCATGAGGAAAACTGAACGAGCTGAAAAACATATATCCGGATCCACATCGTTAATCACTCTCATCTGAGCCTCAGTCGCAACCCCGGTCGGTCTCTTCTTAAGGTCCACATCAGCAGAATCGACAGCGTAAGCAGAGCTAGTTGCGCCTCGTTGAATAGTTTCCCATCGTAGGCACGTCCGCTGCCACTCATTCTCGAGACGCTTGGCGCCTGGAGTTGCGGCGTATTCTCCACAATTTTCGGGCCGTTCTGGTCAGATTGCTTAGCCGTCCCTTTCGTTCTGCACCCATTCCGTAGGCGGGAGGCTCATGCGAGGTTGAGAAACTAGGCTCATGTCTTGGCAACGAAGGTACTACGAGAGAGGAGGTCTTCGTACGAGCGTCTGAACAGCTAGTTCATAGAATACAGTGACGAATGGGGGTTTGCATCGTTCGCTTGGCGACAAACTATCCTGCGGGACACAGGATGATCGCCGGGCCGTGCAGGATGTCATTGCCCATACGACAAACACTTTCAGGTTACGAGGGAATTGACATGCGGTGTCAGTAGAAGCAACGAAGATGTCCACCGTGAGTCCCACCGCCGTGAAATGCGGGCCCGCGGTCGAAGCAGTTCCTCCTCAAATACATAGGTGAGACCCTGTTCGAACATCGGTTCCCACCGATTGAATTCTGGCTTCGGAATATTGCGGCACTTACAATGACGAAGGGCTGTGAGATATTCTAATGTGTCGGCATTGCGATCAGTACCCCAATTGTGAAGGGAAAGAGAGAGAACGCACACGCGTGTCCACTTACCTCACCAGCGGAATAGCGACTTCAGGGTCGAGAAAAACACCCGAAGAACCCTGATAGGGTATAGACGATAGATGGCGGGGAAGATTCCCAGTGCTAAACCACCCGCCGGTGTCGAAAAGTAAACCCGGTCTCAGGTCCGAGCTGATGCAGAGTTCGTGAAAGCAAGTCGACGGTTGTGGGCGTGAACGAGGAGTTCTCAGCTGCGAGTCTGATGACCTATACCCAGCTATGCTCACGTGCGTACACCCTAGCGTGAAAGGCCCCTACCGCAGGCGTTGGCAATCGCACATTCAGTGTAACCACGACTGCGAGGACAGTACGATCAGACCGCGGTTGGAGAATAGGTGATATGATGTAGAATGGAATACCGCCAAATCGGGCCCGAGGTTCGTGTCCACCTCGAAAGACATCCACGTCCGGCGCGTCCTGCCAGTGCCAACAAAGTGAAGCGAAAAGAAGTGCAATCGTGATGCCACCGACTCGGATCCCCGACGCCGCGCCGGATGCAAATCTGCACACCGATCATCACGTGCTCGACCAACTTTTTTTTTTCTTCCTCGACGACTTCGACTTTCCTCAACATTCGTCGAGTATGCGTCTCGGCGGGGTGCTTTGGGTGAGTCTCCTCCAGTTTTCGAACGCCAGGAGAGCGTTGCATGCGATACAGCTTGGCACTGCGGTGATGACAATTTTATTCACACTATATGAACGCTGCGGGGGTAGTTCCCTGCGCGTCATGAGTTGATAATCTTCTACAACGGTATCTGAGACTTTACACCACTGTATCGCACTGCGGTGACACATGTGTTTCACCAAATATGAGCGTTGTTCTAATGATGCCTTTTAGCTCAGATTCCAAACCACTGAATGCGTTGCACATTGGGTTGTACTTGGGCTTGATGAGCGCGCTGGGCTTGCGCTGTTCCGGACTGTTCTTGTGCTTTGCTGAGTACTCGGTTATGACCGAGTGTTTGGTTATGAGAGACCGCGGTTTGGGCGGATCTTCCCGCTAGCTTCTCGGTCTGCCGTGTCGGAATTTCGAAACGCTGTTCGAGGGTACCTTCATATCGTGGAATGACATTTCTATTCCTCCTTATCAACTCTCGAATCGCACAAGGATTACACTAAGGCACTTTCCCACCAATAGAGTGGAGGAAAAACAAGGGATGGCAGTTGACAAGGGTCCAGGTCACTCAAAGGCATCTGTGGGAGCTTGACCCTGGATTTGGCTGAGCGCCCCTTTGATAATGTAGAAATAGGTGGAAGATCTGATGGCGATCGCGGTCAGTGTCGTGGATCCTTGCTGTTGTTTCGTCGGTGGTTGCGGATTTGAGGCGGGAGGGACGGTTTGGTAGGCCACTGGGAGATTACACCTTGGGCAAGCATATCGCCACTGTCGTTCGTATTTGTCGTCTTGCCTAGAAACGTATTGAGTGGGCGTGATGTGGGATCGTTTGCGGGGGGAAAGTCCTGCGTACCGTTCATACAAGATTGGCTCCATGGGTGTGGCGTTTAGTTTGAACACCTTGGCGGGGGACTCTTGGGTATCCTTGGCTTGGACGATAGTAGCGCCATCTGTCTGCCGTTTTGGGAGGGTCGGTAGTGGCTTGTCGATGATCAACTACTACGCGATTGCGTGGGGGGTATTTGAGCACGAAACGTCGTCAGAGGTTCAAGAACGCACGATGTATTCCCCGCAGATGCAATCTTTTCTCGTTTCGTGTGATTAAAGGATGCGTTTGAGAAAATGAGCACGATTCTTACAGTAGACGCGGAAGTTCGCGGCAGACGAGGGAGTGGATTGGGCTGGGATGAACTGGAATCAGCGACGAGTAGGACTTGGCATAGGATGCCGATGCTGACCGTCCTGAGAGGTGGACACAGCAGCTCTTGAAACAACCTTGGGCATCGCTGCTAGAATGAAAACAAATCGCCGTGTGGCTATACGTTCAACAGCTTAGAGCGTGACCCGGCGGAGGTGTGACGATCTTATGACAGCGTGACGACCCCCAGTGCACTTTGAGATTTGGAAAAGCAAGGTCAGGTACAATTCCCGCCATTGTCCTAACTCTAACCCTCTCCCTTCTCCCCGTCTTCCCCCCCGCCTCCCCGTCCGCTTGCTGCCTGTAACAAAGTCTACCCGCGGATGGCTGAAAGAGATGCTTCGGTACGCCTCAGGAGAGCCGTCCAGGGTAAGCGTGACTTTCCTTTTATCTCGTTCCGGTTCATTGCCGCAACCCACGTCCCGGACTGAAATTCCTTGTGACGAATATGGTAGAAAACAATCTTTTCCTCGTGAGGCGACTCATAAAGCGTACCGACATGCGTAATCCGGATCCGAACACCAAGAGATATTCGTCTTTGGCGTGGGCCGCCATTCAAGGGTGTGAAGAAACGTTCGAGTTCCTCCTTACCCAGGGACATGACGATGAGGAACTCAGCAAGGTGTGTCGTACATACGGCGTATGTTCTGGCTCTTCGGTGGGCCACTGACACGGCTCGTTATCAGGATTCCGATAACAACACCATCCTCATATTGCTCGCAGACTTTAGGCCTCCGGTGACAACTCCATACCGGTCAACACCGGACAGTTATTACGCGAGTGGGGCAGCGCTGCGCATGGCGAAGCTATACTACGACCGCTACCCCCATGTCAGAGACTGGGCGAACTCTCAGGGAAAAACTGCATTACATGCTGCCTCTATGCGGGGGAACGAAGAGATCGTTCGGGTACGTAATTATCCTCGTCCTGTGGGAACCCACACCCTCCGCAAACATTGTTCCGGTGATGCTGACTACGTTCACTTGACTGACAGATGTTATGTGACCTCGGTGCGGATTTTGACCTGACCGACAACCAAGGAAACACCCCATTACATCAGTAAGCACACCCTACCTCTAACCGGTTTAATTAGACAACGTGTTGAACCCACTCTACCACAGCGCCAGCGCATGGGGTCACATTCCTGTGGGTGGATTCTGGAAATGGATCCATTTAAGAGACCGATCACTGATACGGTTGCCACCACCACTTACCAGATCGTGCAATTACTGATTGAGCGTGGGTGTCAATATTCCGCCAGGAATAACCAGGGTTTCACAGCCTCAGACTATGCATACTCGTCAGTCGTTTCACTTGTCACCACAGTCCGCCGTCGGCGTTGTTTGATCTAAAATTACCCGATGACAGCGTCAGCACAAGAGACACACTACAGGATACCGCCAGAATTCAGTTTGAGAACAACAAACGTGCAAGGAGGCAGGTTTTCGCTCAGGCCGCGCAAAAGGGGACGGAAAGGACGCCCGATGCTGTCATTTCACCTCCAAAGATACGGCACCGAAATGGCAGTGAGAGTCACCGGCTACGAAGTGGATCTGGCGCTAGTCGCATGACTGGTGGTACGACCTCTGAGAGCGATTTTGATGGCTCTTCGTCACTATTGCATGGCCATTACACCTCAAACTCTCCGTTGTCATCACCCTCGACCCATTCAACCAACCTTCCATCAGCTGGGTCAATACCTCAGCACTACAACCAAATGTCTACCGGAACCTCCTCCACGTTCTCTGTCCCCTCACCCTCCCTTTCCGTAAACTCTGGTGTACCGACGACGCAGAGCACACTATCACCGATTGCAACCCGGATGTTGGAGAGGGATGCTGATGCGATGGAAAAGTACAAGCGAAGGAACCGAAGCGGGAGCGCGGGAACCACTTCGACGGACGCACCATCGCAGGCGGAGTCGGTTGGACACCTGAACGGTGTTGATCGTGAAGAGGTTGTCCCCCCGATGAACTCGTTGGTAAACGGTTCGGTGCAACCAAGAAGGCTGCTAAGACCTTCGGCCAGTGCGGCTCAGCTGAGAAGCAACGGGAGCGGTGGGCTTGGGTTGATTAGTAAGAGGAGCCAGGAGATGCTGAGATCGAGATCAGGCACGAATCCCATGGAGATACCTCCCAGTGGGTCCAACTCTTCGTTCTCAACCATCAACGAAAATCATCAGGTAAATGGGACCTCTAATCCCTCCACGCCGACGCGACAGAAACCTGGTGTATCTGTCCGGACTTTGTCAAGCCATACCGCTGGCATGACAGATGACAGGGATAATGGTGATTATACGGGACCCAGCGAACTTTATGCGCAGTTCCCGCCTCCAGTCGCTACTCCTCGATTGCCACCGACCACAAAAGTTTCGACGCCCACGACGAAGGTGACGGACAGAAGTGGGAGGGGACACGCGGGTACAACACCAGTGACGAACGGCCATCGAAGGATCCCTTTCCACATTTTGAGCAAACCTTTACCCCCAATCGATGCGCAATTCGGCCACCGACGTGGGACATCCACGACCTGATTTTGCTTGCCCACAAATTTTATTTGCTTTCTGCCCCCGCCCCCACCCGCTCTCCCGCATACTCGAATCGATCATGATACATCCTCATTACGTTGCAATTGCAAGATACTTATTTGTAGCATGTTGTATCAACCCTCGTTCATCCCATTTGTAGTGCCACAGTACGAGTACAGTAGCTGTTTGTGAACTGTTGTCTGAATGCTTAAGTGGTCCGTTTTTGTCAAACTCCCCCGGTTTTCCTCCTGGCATCAATTGATCGGACAATCCCAGTGATCTGTTCGTCTTCCTGTTCTTCGGAGGCGGAACGTACAGGAATACCTTTGAACACCGTCGTGCACAGGGCACAACCTTACTGCAGTTTATCTCCGTGGTAACTGCGGCGCACGCTCTTCAACAACCCAACTCCCTCACCGGCCTTTCGTTCGCTTCCCCCTCCACACCCCCACGCCACCAACAAGGCGAAACTCCACAACCAACAGGACAAGCACCCGACACGGTGGAACCATGTCCTTTCCTTCCAACGCTGACGCTGACCCCGACCCGACAACACAAATGACCTGGCCATCCAGCCGTCGAAACGCCTCCGGCTCCCACATCTTCAAGGATTACCCCGGGGGAGCTGTCGAATCCCCCCAAACCGAACGAGGACCAATGAGGTTGGATCTCTCAGGAATCAAGCCTTTCGGGGGCCCGGCCTCAAAGAAGAGGTTGACAACGAAGGATTTGATATTCTTGACTATCTCGATGGCTGGCGCACAGATCGCTTGGACCGTCGAGCTCGGGTGCGTGTTTCCTTCACACATATATACGTCGTTTTTGGCTGTTAGCGCGTCGCGTAATCACCGAAGTGCTTACGGACTTTTATGGGCAGGTATGGGACGCCGTTTTTGTTGAATTTGGGATTGTCGGAGCAGCTCACTTCGTTGGTATGGCTGGCGGGCCCTATCAGTGGGTTGGTTGCCCAGCCTCTCATCGGTACGTTCATCCCCCCTCCAATGCAACTATTCCTCTATCCTGCTATCTTCGGCCCCTCGTTCCTGGTCCAATGGCAAAACTTTCTATCCCATCCCATAACCAGTCATAACTTCCGCTTCCCTACTCCCACGGCTCCAGTTCATTGAATCATCATTCATTCTAACACGTTTCCTTTACTCTATCATAACACACCACAATAGGCGCCATTTCGGATACTTCCACCTCCAAATACCGCCGCCGATACTGGATCGTCTCTTCCACCATCGTCCTCGTCATATCTACTTTGACCCTCGCCTTCTGCAGACAGCTCGCCGCGTTCCTCGTTGACTTATTTGGTGGGGGACAAGGCGATTGGGATCCCAAAAGAACTCATTACGTTTCAAACACCGCCATCGCACTCGCCGTCGCATCGTTCTATCTACTTGATTTCGCACTCAATGCGTTGCAGGCGTCCTTGAGGAACTTGCTTCTGGACATCACCCCGGCTGATCAACTCAATGCGGGTAACGCCTGGCATAGCCGAATGACTCAGGCCGGAAACATCATCGGTTATGGGTTTGGGTTCCTCCCGTTGGAGGATATCCCTGTTTTGAAGTGGATCGGGGGGTCGCAGTTCAGGAAGTTTTGCATTATCGTCCTCGTGGTTTTGGTCATCACCGTCTGGATTACGTGTTGGACGCAGGTGGAACAGGAGCGGCCGAAGAAACGTACTGGAGGCAGGTGAGAGTGGTTCTGAACGTGTTTGAGATAACGGTGAATGGGTTTACTGATTGGCACGAAAAAGTCATTTGAAGCAGATTTTGGAGAACATCCATGCTGCGATCCTCAAGTTGCCTTCACCCATCAAGAGAGTGTGCGTTGTCCAAGTGTTTGCGTTCATGGGATGGTAAAGTCCCGTTTTCAAATCCATTACGACACACCTCCACTAAATTTTGGATCTAGGTTTCCCTTCCTCTTCTATGCGTAAGTGAGATGATGCCTTTGACGAACTGGTTGTTGACACGGTGGATAGCACAACCTATATCGGCCAAGTCATGGCGAGGGAGAAGAACGCAGAACCTGATGCCGAGTACGCCACCCGTGTGGGAGCCCTCGGTATGCTCTTTAATAGCATGGTCGCTGTCGTTGCTGGTTCCGTTCTCCCTTACTTCTCTCGTCGAGATAAGCGTCTCCTTCGCGTCCAGGATGAGGACGAAGAGGAGGAGACCATCCGTCTCAGGGCATTGATCTGCGAATGGCGTTCCGAAGCGGAAAAAAAGGGTAAATCAATGAGGTTGCCTACTCTTCCTGTCTCGTATAGGACGATTTGGATCGGCGCTTTGGTGCTATTCACCATTTTGTCGATGTCGACTTTCTTGGTCACTTCTACCCTTGGCGTAAGTATCTCTGATCCTTAATACTAGTCTTTGTTAGAAGCTAACTGTTCTGGAAGGCCGTCATTATCGTCGGTTTGGTTGGTATCTCTTGGGCTGTGGCCTGTTGGGTGCCGTTCGCCATTATCATGGAGGTAAGCGCCCGAGCTTTCCGGTATTTTATCATTGCTAAAGCGATCTGCTTCCAGTTCCTCAAAGAGATGGAGGAGATTGTCGAACCCACGTCTCCTGCTCAAGTCCGTGCCAACTCTCGTATCCACTCTCGTGCCCATTCCCGTGCCCATTCCCGCACCAACACCGGGAGCGCCTCTTTTGCGAATTTTGCCGCCATCTCTGAGCGCCAGCCGCTGTTAGGCAGGGCAACAGCAGCGTTGGAGAATTTCGAACCGGAACCGCTCGGTCGTGTCGATCGCAGTAGACCTGTTGCTGGTGG
>Ga0307514_10005470_pt1 | contig 11312 bp, 10 predicted proteins | sample 16_EM_MG_FD_203088 | JGI IMG/M metagenome (GOLD analysis project Ga0307514, IMG submission 203088) | Populus trichocarpa ectomycorrhiza microbial communities from riparian zone in the Pacific Northwest, United States - 16_EM | ecosystem: Host-associated > Plants > Roots > Unclassified | place... | reverse complement strand
TGTCCTCATCTACACCGATTCAAGTGGCCCAAAACGACGATCCGGCATTTTTTTAGGCTGCAGTCCCTATCGAGAGAAGCCGCCGGTTAGGGCCATTGAGCCGTAGCCAAGGAAAATCGTGCCCCGAACGGCACGGGAACCCAAACAGACTCGTGGGTGGTGAGCTCGGCCGCATGATCACCATGCCGGTTACTGTGTGCAGGGTGATCGATTTCTTATTGTCTTTCAAACCCACCGGCGTCAGCCGCTCAACCCCTCAGGGACTCCCCTAGGCTCTGACTTGGGGAGTTTGAACGCCATAGGTTCCGAACATTGAATACATGCAACCTGATAAGGCACTACGCCGTTCTGAGGAACTTATTTAAGGCCGGAGGTCGAACGTGGGGTGATTTCAGTTCTGCTTATCCCCTTTCCTCCATGTACAAACTCTGCATATTTCCTGCAGTCTGCTTATCCTTGTACCTCTATCGCAGATGGAGACAACGGTCTCTTTCTGACATCCCAGGGCCGAAATCCCCCTCATTATTATTGGGTGGGTCGTCCAGGCTTTCCTCGACTTCATGCGGCTAACGATCCGCAGGCCATCTCGGGGATCTGTTACGCAAGGATGCCGCGGAGGCAGAATTCACCTGGCAGGAGAAATTTGGCGGCGTGGCTCGCATAAAGGCTCCTTTCGGGGTAAGTGGCTCGTACGGTGGAATATACGTTAGCGCCCGATACCGACTTCTATCGATGTCGCCGCGATCCAGGAAGACCAAGTAAGTATCTCGTCGTTCGCTGGGGCGTTGAATCGTCTTGACACAAAAGTAGCTCTGGATATCAGATCCGAAGGCTATACATCACATCCTGCATACTTCCTGCTACAAACATCCCAGGCCTGCAGACCGCCGAGAATTTGGACGCTTGGTATGTACGTAACGGTGTCATCGTGGTGTTCCGCTTGCTTTACTGGAGCCTGACGGTTTGACAGCTGATGATGGAGTTCTGACCATGGAAGGTATGAGGAAATCTCCTCGGGTTTGTGGTGCGACATTGAACGTGGTGCCGTAAAGGTGACGCGCACAGACGGCATCGCAAAGTCATGCAACCTGCCTTTGGGGTATCTGAAACCAAGGCATTGTACCCCGTCTTTCAAGAAGTTGCCGTTCAAGTGAGGCGCACCCTCCTGTTGTTCCTGCACGAGCATGTCTCCTGACGTAACCGCCTTACAAAGCTGGTAACGAAGTGGAAGGAGGTAATCATGTCTGATGAAAGCGACATGGAGCAATCATCGAGTGACATGAATGTCGCACCTTGGCTGAGCCGCGCCACGCTTGATGTGTCAGTCTCCTTCCTAAGTTCCGCAGCGACCTCGGTTACCGGTGAACTAATCTTATTTTAGGATCGGAAGAGGTCCGTTCACTCGCTTATCAAGCGAAGTGAACTGAGCGCTGAATTTATCCCTTCAGCCGCCTTTGACTACGACTGTAAGGCTTTGGATGGTCCAAACGACCCACTGGTCCGCTCTTACGAGAACTTCATGTGTGTGATTATCCTAGCTATGCGCCGCGAGCCGGCTGACCAGGTGCCATCAGGAAAAACGCGTTTGGAACTGGCAGCACGACCGAACTCATCGTGCAGTCTTGCTTTCAATACATTCCAGAGCCTTTATTGGTTCCTCTGATCGCCAAAATGCCGGGCAAGGTCATGGATCAGATACGAGAAAACCGGAAGATCGTACACCGACTCGCTAAGGGTTGGATCGCCGATAAGACTCGTGCGCTCGAAGTTGGGAAAGGCAATCGTGACATCATGACGTTGCTGGGTAATTACCATCCTTCGCGTCAGATCTAGCGTGCACTGACGTTCCTTCAGTCAAGGCTAACGACTCTCAAGACCCAAATGCGCGGCTTTCCGAATACGAGATGATCTCCCAAATACGGTCTGCACTCTCTTTGAACCTCGGCTAGTGCCATCCCTCATACAACCCATAGAACACTTCTCCTGGCAGGTCACGAAACGACGTCGAACACTTTGAGTTTTATGTTATGGGAACTTGCGAAGCATCAGGACGTGCAAGCGCGCCTTCGACGCGAGATTGAGTCCGCCAAGGCGGCCGGTGGCGGCGGCCCCTTAACTGCGGATGATCTCGAACGCATGCCGTACCTACAGGCCGTGCTAAAAGTACGGAGATATCGCAGGGTTGCATGTATAGGGGTTCACCGGTTACTTTACAGGAGCACTTCCGCTTCCATGCCACCGTGCATCACATCCTACGCAGGTCTGGAGAGGATGATATCTTGCCACTTTTCGAGCCGATCAAGACACAATCCGGAACTTTGGTCACCCAGATCCCGCTGCCGGAAGGAACTAATGTTGTCCTCGCCCTAGCCACCTATAACCGGTATGTCGGTCGTTTATTACTGCGTGACGGACTCGTGATTGAACTTTTTTCAGCAACAAGAAGATCTGGGGCAACGACGCGGATGTATTCAGACCAGAGAGGTGGCTCGAGGAGAAGGAGAGGGTTGGTCCGAATGTCGGCGGGTACAGCAACCTGTGGGTGATCCGCCGGAGGACACACGTTTTGTGGTCACTAACTTCGGTTTAGGTTAACCTTTTCAACCGGCCCTCGTAAATGTATTGTAAGTCATCGTCGGTGCAGGGTAATATCCGTGCCTAGATCACTCATCTCTTTTTTTTGCCTATTGCACAGGGTCAACGATTTGCGTAAGTGTGATGTAGACCTTTTCAACCGACACCGCCAAGCTGACCTTTATCTCCCCGAAGCGTTTTGGAACTTCAGACGATCTTGGTTGAGCTGGTTTCGAATTTCGAATTTTCAATGAACGAACAAAGCGAAAAGGTACGGCGATTACCCTGCGCGGTGATGGTTCCTGTCGTGAGTGGCGAAGAGGCCAAGGGAGTCCAGATGCCCCTCAAGGTCTCGCTTGCCCGGTAAATTAGATTATGCATTCTACGTTTTCCCCCTTGACGCCCCCCCTATGTTGTCCTTTCGTGTGTACCACCATCACTCCATTCCTTTAATTCGGGACACTCCCACTTCGGTAACTTATGTCTCGTAATGTCTCGTAATTTGTACTTATCATTCCTTCGTTCCGCCCCCTTTCGACGTACTTATTTTGTAGCGATATGCCTTCCTTTACCCTTTTACACCCTCCGCCTCGGACTCATTTGACAGATATACCTTGGCATCGATCCTGTGACCACCGTAATCCGGTTTCGTACCTTTGTCATTCGGCCCCGCGGAGAAAAAGTGAAACCCTGGACGGTTACTTACCGCTGATCCGCACTGGCGATCACCCAACCGGCCAATTCTCCAAGCTTACAACCCGACAGCCCTCTCGGAATTCCGGGGAAATCGGAACGGACGGAACCCGGGGTATATGATAAGAAATTATCTCCCACCGCCTTGCATAAGTGCGCGAATGGCATGCAAGTCAAAAAATATGCAAGGCGCTGTAACAAACAGATGCAAACAAAGCGCGTTCTGGTCCGACCCGACTGAACTACGGGGTGCTTAACGGTTAGATACGATTTGCGCATCTACTCTCATCTCCCTACCATCTTCCTATCTCGCGCCATGAATCCAGAAAGTGCGCGATTTGGGGTCAAACCCATTCGTCTTTGAGCGGGCCAGCAACCTCGTAGACGATACCACCGATGACAGGGGATCAAGAACGCCCAGCAGTTAGAACCGATTCTCCGATGCTGTGCGGGTGTCAACATAGCATTTAGGTCGTACTTTGTAACGGGAACGCCTCTTCCCTAACCTTCTTTCCTTGGTCACGGTAGTGTCAACACCTGGTCAACTCACGCCGTCCTCTCTGTCAGCCAACTACACCCAAATACGTGCGACGAATCATGGAGGGCGGAAAGAGCGAGAACGAGACCCCACCGCTAAAAATCGACCCGAAGTGGTACGTTCGACACGCTGCATCACCTGCATCACCGACCCTCACCGGATGTATAGCTTCCAAGATGCTCTCAGAGCTTTCTTCCAACCCATCAAAACCGACGATCCCCGTCTCGACTTCTACACCATGTACAAGAGGGAAGCGACCGAGTACGATACCGACTACGTCAAGAAGTACGATGAGGACCTCAATACCACCTTGATATTCGTGCGTTACTCGCTAACCACTCTCGACCATTATTTCACCCGTTCTCTTAGGCGGGTCTGTTCTCCGCCGTCAGCTCGGCTTTCGTCATTGACGTCCACTCCAACCTCCGACCTGGCCCGAACGAGCAATCCGCCGCCCTCCTTCGCGCCATTCTCCTCACTCTCAATCAATCCGCCATTCCCGGTGAGACTTCCACTGTCCCATCTGTTCCGGAAGGTCCACCGAGCGAGATCGTCACCACCACCTGTCTCATGTACGCGAGTCTCCTGATCTCCCTACTGGCCGCATTCGTCGCCATGCTGGGAAAGCAGTGGTTGAACCGATACTTGCGGAATTCTGGCGGCTCGATGATCGAGCGTTGCGGGGACCGTCAGCGCAAGTGCGATGGGCTTGGGAAATGGCCATTACATTTCTTCGTTGAGAGTCTTCCGGTGATGCTCCAGATCGCGCTCCTCCTTCTCGTCTGCGGACTCTGCCGATCCATGTGGTCCATCAACACCTTGGTCGCATACACCCTGATCACCCTCACTGGCCTCGGAGTTGGATTTTACGTCGCTATCGTGATCGCTGGCATGTCTTCGTATGCATGTCCATTCCAAACTCCAGCATCGACTACTCTTCGCGGTCCGTGGAAGAAGGTCCGGCGAGGAATTGTCTCCTCTATTGTTTACTGCGCGCAAGTACCCTTATACACCCACTGGCTCTTGACCAGTAAGGTTCGACCGTTCCTCCATCGCCAATCCAGACCATGGTTGGAGCAAAAGGAACTCGACATCATTCATAGAACGAATACAAATGACGTGCGGTGCGTATCGTGGATCCTCAGGAACATCACCGACCCAGAAGCACTCGACGCCGCCATCCGACTCGCCGGGGAGATTCGATGGTTTGACGACAGAATCAATGTCGAACCCCCTTACGATCTGATTGTCTCCACGTTCGAGGCGTGTTTCGATTCCACTGGGAAGTTGTATCCCGGTTCGAGGGACAGGGCGTACTACTCCGGACGGGCAACAATCTGGATCCGCACTCTTGCTATGTGCAAATCCGAGGAGTTTGCAAAAACATTCCCTCTCCCAGGCACAAAATGCGCGGCTCCAGGTCTCGACCTTGACCTCAGACATCTTCTCCCGATCAACTCTCAAGCTTGGGCTGTTAATTGGTGTGCTGCACGACTACTCGAGATCAACCGCGAGCACACCCCTTCACACTCACAATGGATTTCGAATGTACTATTGCATTTGTCCTGGGCCAACCCGATCACACTGGACATCGGGCTCATCCTGAACCATATCTCCAGCGCACACGAAACCGAGACTATCATTCCCCTGAATGTTACGCTCAACCGCCTCCTAGTGTGGTGTATCTTCCTTGGCTCGCCTGTCGAGGAGGAGGCATTGAAAGTCCGAGACAAATCGTATGGCATCTCTTGTTCTTTGTTCTTCAGATCACTCACAGTGCGCCTCCCCAGCGATCGCATAGAGCGAATCCTATATCAATTGTCCAAAGCAATCGTTCCGGCCATCAATGGCACCCACGCTCAACGTAGATCGATCCAGCACGTTCTACGTGACTTGATCCAGTTGGAAAATCGACCATGGTGCTTGACGAAGACTGTATACGAATGGTGTTCAGTGATGTGTGCGAACCGCCAACGTTTATCAGATCAAGAGAGCCTACTCCTTACCTGCCTGGAAATCGGTTTTCGTCACCTCGATGTACGGCACCCATATATCAAAACCAGGCTCACTCACACAGAATATCATCAAGAATTGGTTGACGTGGTTTTCAAGAGTCAGAATAGCGAAGCAATCGCAGATCTTCTCTGCGCCTGGACCGTCGAAGGCGATTACAATGAGCCGGCGCACTCATTTCTCGACTTCTGTGCGGGGCGCCTCGTTGGTCTTCACGACCTGGTTCCGTTCTCCTCAAGGTTGCGGAGACTTGTTATACGCTCTGTCGAGCTCATCGGTTACAGGGGATTCGAGGGAGTATGGATGGAGAGATTCGTTACATTGTTGAACCGTCTCCATGTTAAGGTCGAGGACATGGACGACCCGTTCGTCTGGACAAAGCTCCTCTTGGAGACCCTCCAAACCTTCGAGGGAGCTCAATGCTCATCCGATTGGTACTGGGAGTTACTGGTGGAACTGGCGATTTCACTCTCACGGTTACTTCGAGGTGAATTCGCTTACAGTCCACAGGTCACGACATTCTTTGTCGAAGCCCAGGAATGGGGAAAGTTGGAGTGCTGGATTGGAATCGTATGGATGGTATGGCCGGCGGGAGCTGGTGGGACGACAGAAGAGGACCTCGGGTGTTCGATGCTATCGTTATTCCGACAAAGACCTGGTGCTGTCCAGAAGCTTGAGCAATGGATGGAACGGTGGAGCAAAAAACGCCTTTGCAACCGCATTCCCGAGTCGTTTCGACGAATCTGTAAAGAGGGGCACGATACATCCCAACGGGACGCACCGTGAGTTCGCTTTCGTGGTCATTGGATACGCTGGTTCTCACGCGGGGCTTCGTTTCGTTTTAGGCTGGTTTCGCCGACCAGCGGGGGAACTGGGGAATACGTTCGTTGGTCACCGTCCGGAGGCAAAAGGTTCTGGGAGTCGTTACCGTATCGTAATCTCTAATCAGCCTCACGAGCTTGAATTATGGAGCCACGGTCATCGCCGCGCCTCTGAGCCGCACTGTCGGACGTTGTAATACTAATACGACCTGAAAACGACCAGGGGCGATTAGGTACCAATTGATGAAATACGCACCTTTGTGCCGTCGGACTGGTGAACTTTTTCTATCCCGGCACGAATCACCGGATCCATCGACCGGATCTCCACACGGCCGCGTAGGTGGCCCGGCGAACTGGTGAACCTTGGTAGATCTATTGAGGAAGCCGACGAGTCAAACGGCATGCCAGCCCAAACCTCTTCTCCGACGCTCTTCACTCCTTCTATGGACACAAAAACTTACCCTGGAAAGGACCTGTCACTCTCGCAGCTCATCTTTGCTCTGAACGAGGAGCTGAAGCACACAGCGTATTCTCCATCGTGCGTGAGATCACCGTGGCCCCGTCCGCTCAGGCTCAGGGAACACGCTGACCTCCGAACTAACACAGGTTCACGTTGGATGATGTTTTGGAACTCAACCGGGATGCCTCAGCTGCACTGGCGACCATCCACGAGTGGATAAACTCATTCGTTCCCATAAACCGTGTTCCAGCGGACGTCTTTTCCCTGATCACCACCCATCTCTCTTCCCAGAACGACCGTTTTCGCGCGACTTTTGTGTGCCGTCATTGGCGAAGAACCTTTCTTCAACATGCCGGACTGTGGTCTCATATATACCTTTCAAAGGGCGAAGCTTACATGAAGACTCTCCTCGACCGCGCCAGAGGCTCCTCGTTGACTGTACTCGTCAGCGGTAGGGATCCTGTCGGCACTGTAACGCTGCTTCATCCTCATATCAGACAAATCGCGGACCTCGAGTTTTCGAAAAACCGCTGGGCGGACGTTCGGAAGTTTTCAGAAATCAGTTCTGGACCCCTCCCGCTCCTCCGTACCCTCAACATCGACGCCAGTCAAGAGATTGACCTGCCAGACGGCCCTCTATTCAGCGGGGCGGTAGGTCTGAAGGAGCTGCGTCTGTCCTTGTCGAGGTTACCGCCCTTGAACTACTTCGTCTTTCCAAACCTTACCTCCTTCGACTTATCGGTGATCATCGCAATGGGGGACTCGATTCGCAGTTCACAACTACTCGACTTCCTGGAAGCGTCGCCTACGCTGCGAGCGGTGCGCATGAAGATCATTGGGTCCATATCGCTTGAAGGTATCCCTCAGGAAAGGGTCGTCGTACTTCATAATATCGAGAGCCTCTGCCTAGTCGCGAGAGACGGGGGCGCCGGTTACAAACTTGCAACCCACATATCGTGTCCTTCCGCCAAGAACACATCGCTCACCTACGCCCAAAAACAAGAGTTCTACTCCGACATTCCTCCGGAAATTTTCCCGGCCTCGGATTCGTTGAACACGATCATCCGTCAGTATACGAGGGGCCCGATCGAAGAACTCACGTTCGAGACAAAAACTAACTCTGGCTACTTCACCGCCTGTTCCCTCACCCTCCGGTCTGCAGATGCGACCGTCGTCAGGTTGTGTTTCGAAGTTGCCGGAGGTGGTGGGGATTCAACTGACCCTCTGTGGAACAAACCGCCGATGTATTGCGGTATCCTTACCGCAGCTGCCAAGACAATCCGGGATCTCCGACCGTTGTCAAACATCAAGCGAATTCATATCTGTGGTCCTCCTGATCTCGAAACAGAGTGGATCGCGTACACCGCGAACGAAATTGGGGCACTGTTGAAGTCCCTGGGCCCTTTGGAGGAGTTGACCATCTCTAGCTGCGATATGCGATCGTACTTCTTTCCCTTCCTCTACCACCAGAGGATCATCGTACTCAAAAAACCGGTGGCGTATCCTCCGATCAGGGCGCTCACGATTTCCAACCCGTTGAATATGTCTGGCGGGGATATTGGGATGGGTCTCGTGAAACTCGCGAAGGCACAGTACGAGCTGGGTATGTCCTTCGGACGTGTGACGGTCCGCATGAATCATCCTCCTGTGCGGGCAATAGAGGGGGGGCTGAAATCGTGGGTCGGCACAGTGGATTGCCGTACGCCATATGAAGCATATTTAGAGTCCGATATAACTTGGATTTGTCGTCTGAATAAGTGTATAGGTGTTCGTGTTGTACGATAGATTGAACAAGCGGATTCATCCTGCCTCCACGCGTATCAGCAATGCGATTTTCTGGTGTATATTCAAAACGTAGGAGAGATGTACATAGAGGAAGATACAGCATACGCGACAGACGTCGTACGGTTTCGATATATTCATAAAACCCAGCGATGCGGGAAACAAGAAACCCTTGAACAAGGGGAGGGGGGGGGGCTATTTGCTTTGGTGTGTGTGTGTGAGCGAGTATGTGGATAGAATCCATTTACGAAGAGAGTTATTGGCTGATTTCCGACAGCGCCATTTCAGAGATCCCGTCGACACTTTGTTTGTGTGCTCTGTACCTTCCGTGATAGGACCCTTGAAAGTCCGGGGTCGCGGTGTGCATTTCCGCTATTATATATCTTTCCCACGTCAAAAAAAAAGAACCCTCGTTGTGATGAGAAGAAAGATGAACGGACTCACGTTTGGTGTATTTACACTTCCCCTGCTTTAGGAATGAGCATTTCAGTCCGCGAGGGCAAATGTGACCCATGCAACAGTCGTCCCCGAACTCGCAGCGCAGACCTGGGGTATAGTATGCGTGTCAGCTGAACTGTTTCGGGGACGGAGGGAAGGATTAGGCGTAGATCATCCAGGACACTGACCTCGAAGATTAGTGGGGCACGGATACTTCTTCGCGGTCTTGCGAAACTCGGCCAGTTGATCGGGGGTGAGGATATAGTGATGTCCAAACCGACACCTAGGGCCATCCCTGCACGTGGCCAGGTAATAGAAGTTACACGGAGGCGGCTTTTGCTTATGCAATGGCTAAAGAGGCGTCACAGTCGGTTTGGGACCAACGTATAGACAAAAGTGCGCACAAGAGTGGGGTCAACATATGGCGCTGGTGAGGACGGAGACATAATCTGAGGTACATATTCGGGCGAGGTTGGTACGCTCATCGGTTGGAACGGCGATGCAGTCGGCATAAGGGGTGAGAGCAAAGGACTAGGTTGAGCGAAAGAAGGACTGGACTGCGCCTTAGAGAACGATGGAGCGAACTTTCTCAAATTCTGTTTCACGGGCATTTTTTGCGTCATGAACACTCCCGGGATTTTGCATTCTGGTATGTCAAAATCCCTGAGTTGCCATGCGATTTCGTTGTATCCTCGTAAGAAAATCAGCTTGTCCAATAGACCTTCGGTTCGAAGGTGGCTTAACGTCGTCGTGTAGCCGTTGTCGTGGAGACCTGAACCTTATGTAAGAACCGCGTTCTCAAAAAGAGGGGGTAAGGAGCAGTTGCTCACCACCAAAGTATACTTTAACGATTTGTGGGAAACGTGTGAAGATACGGAGAGATTCTGACAAACATGCACGTCAGCGGTGCAATGAAAAGCATTTCAAGGACCCAAACCCTTTAATTTCGTATCCGCAGCTTCTTTCGAAGATCCAACATCGACGATGGAAAACAATGGGGCAGCCTTATTGAAGCCCTCGATAAACGCGTCGTGTTGTTCGACGGTGCAGTGGTGGTGGTTAATGAGCGTGTCCCGTAGGCCGTTAAGATTACAATAGATCGTGAGCCAGATTTGTGGGTTCTTAGTCAATGTGTCCGCGAAATGTTTTAGGTGTTCCATGATGCCGCGATTAAGGAGGAGAGCGGCTTGAGCTCCACCGGTGTGTCCGGTGGAGACGAGTTCCGGTGAGAATATGTTGCCATCGCCGTCGACGAGGCACAGCACTAATGGGTTATCGATCTACATAGGAACGTAGAATCGTCAGTCGACCCAGTATATTGTGTGGCGGGGACTGCAGGCCTAAACGCACGGTCAGAGCTCTGTTTCTTCTCTCGAGCTCTTCCAGCTGTCTTTCTGCTTCTTTTTTCGATGCCAACTCCTTCTTATGCGCTTGAGAACAAATAAAATCCAGTCAGTAATCTCACTCAAAGTTCTGCAAGGCAACTCCATACCGTGCCCCCAAACGTCCACCTGTCGCTCCAATTCCTCATTCCTTTCTTCGAGGTACCTGTTCCGTTCGAGAGTCGTTATGAAAAGATCTATCATGATGGAACAGAAAATATGCATTCAGTGACAAAGAGTAAACCATCTTCCCAAACTGAAACCCTCACCTGACTGTTGCTGGAGCAGATAGTTCCTGGAGGGATATGGTGGGTCAGCGACGTTTCCGGTCGGTTCTTTGGTGGCGGGGAGGCATTACCAGGTCTTGAGCTGCTCATCGTCGTTCTGAGACTGGGTTGCGTCCATGTAAATGCCCAGTCCGCATACCACGCTGTGGTTCCGTGAAAGCGTTCTTCAAGAGGGTGGGTGGGTGATGGTCGGCAACAATTGATCGGACAAACTCGAAATGGCTGCTTATTCGCTTTCCTCCCAAACTTCGGCTCGGCCATAAGGTCATCCTACACGCACATGACCCGAGGCAGGAAATGCACCCTTCGATTGTACACAAAAAC
>Ga0307514_10005469_pt1 | contig 11314 bp, 10 predicted proteins | sample 16_EM_MG_FD_203088 | JGI IMG/M metagenome (GOLD analysis project Ga0307514, IMG submission 203088) | Populus trichocarpa ectomycorrhiza microbial communities from riparian zone in the Pacific Northwest, United States - 16_EM | ecosystem: Host-associated > Plants > Roots > Unclassified | place... | reverse complement strand
CGCGACGCAAAAATTTAGATTTGGGTAACGTGATCGTCATAATAACGTGCCACGGTAATCATTCCCGCCGTTCCGCCGTTATGGAGTCAGCCGTTTTTTCCAATTCCCGAACTTTCTGAGAATTACGGCTAAGTATAATATCCCATTGTGATAAAATTGGGACATATGAGTGCAAAATCCAAGAAGGCCAAAAGGGGTTTTCCGTCGGATGGCGATTACTTTCGCGAGCTCCGATGTTTTTGCAAATGTGTTCGGTCCGACGGATATAAGGGAAACGCGTAGCGAACACATGTGGAATCCTAATTGTTCTCCGCCCAATGCACCTTGAGGTTAGATGTCGCGGGCGGTCTCGTGTCTAATATATAAAAATGATGCTTATACATAAACGCAATACTTTCGATCAGTGAATAGAGTCGGATACTGCCTTGGGGCTTTTCAATTGACTTCGGAAAAGGTATTCCACCAATTGAGATTCGACTGCTTTGTTGAACAAACTTGAGTGACAGAGTTCGCGAACAAGTTAGCCGCCGCGGCGCGATGAGCATTGACTCGGAATATTGAATATTGAGATCTTTTCCTTTGATCATCGACAATTATTCAAGCTCAAGCTCCAAGTTGAATCTTTTTTGGCCTCGGCTGTCACCTATCAGTAAAATTTTTGATTTCATGTTCTCTGTCTGTCAAAAAAAAAAACCCAAACCCTCAAATTCAACACAGCGGAATGGTTATTATAAGTTCCGGACGGACTTTTAACACGAGAATGCGGAGTTTCCGTCCTTCTCTATTGACTGACGCCGATCATCTGCATGTTCGGATAGCAATTACTGTTTTTCCCTTTATTGAAGTTGCTTATCGCTTTCGAAACCCCAGCTGTAGGGGCATCTCAGAGGGCCAGTGTGTCGTCGACGAGGTCTCACAAAAAGCGCTGGCTGTCTATCGGACCTGATACGGATCGATGCCTGATACATTCTATTCTGCCGTGTAAAAATGCTGGTTCTTTGCTCGCTGCGTAATATCAAGAAATAGGGTACTTCTTCCAGTGTTCTTTCGCTTCTAGACTTGGTCCAGATTGTCTGTGGGTGCCTAACACAGGTACAGTACACTATATGACAACAGCGTTGCTATAAATTCAAGGTTCAGAACCAGAGTACAATGGCAATTGATTGCTCACCTGCTTCGGTAGGACAATGAAGAAGAAGGTATGCGTTATTTCAAATTCAATCATGTCATAGAACATCAAATTTGAAACACAGGGTAGAAAACTCTGACATTTCGACTTGGAAACATAGATATGAAGACTTCATAGCTATGTTATACGGACGTGAGCATAGCTCTCTGAGGTTCGAGTTCGATGAGAATATTTAGGTCGCTACTCTGCCCGCAAAAGTAGATCCGGAAAAAGGCCATGACGTCTTCTCGGGTCCGGACGTCTGCAGCCTTAACGGTGATCATGCGGGGCACACTTGATAAAATGGCGTCTTCGCCAAGAACAACAACTGTTTGCGTCTCGTCTGTGTGTGGTTACGATACACAAAAGTAGGAGGATGCGGTGATGTGAGATGAGGGTGCATCATGTGGCTAAATGAACGCTGAACTGTGTGGCTCATGATCAGAGCCTCTTGGGTTTGGCTAAATATTTTTGGGGTCATCAGACGGTCCTTCTTATAAGGAAGGATTCGAATTTGTCAATCAAACATACCTGAAAAAACGGAACTTGTGCGTTGTATACAGTAGTCTGATGTGGGTCTCTTGACCTCTCGTAAAACATACTATCTATAGCTAGCGCAATCCAATTCTGACGTCAGTGGTAGTACAAGTCTTCAATCAAACGGCGGCCGAGTCCAGGTGTTACTCTGAACTAGTTCTGTTACAACATAGTACCACGAAAAGGAGAAAGAAACAATGTCGAAACGATGCGATGAGAACAAGTTTAAATTATCTAGTTAATGGCTCATGAACTTGAACGTAACAATGCACCATTTCATTGACTGAAGGTGTGAAGCACTGCCTGAGCTTGACTTATGGGGGTATGATTTTTGTCTTCGCAACAAGTCACCTACTTTTCACAGACTCTTCACGGCGTAAGTAGTAGCCAATAGACGACAACTCTCAGAAAAACCAAGTGACGCACCACTGGCAGAGTTAAGCATCGATGGAATATGAGCCCAAGCGGGAATCAAGGAAATAATCATCAAACTCGGAAGCAAACGTACTCACTCAGAACGCACATTCTTCGCTACAAAACTGGGCTGAGACGACGACGACGATTCAACATCATCATAGTCCCTGCTGGTGCTCCAGGGTCTGAGTAGATGTCGTGATCCTGAATATTATCACGAATCTTAGAAGCGTCGGGGTTGACAACCTCTAATTTACCTGTACAAAATCATATAAATCAACCAAAGTAATTGGATATGATCTAATTACCTTACACACTGGTTTATTCGTGTTCCCCTTACACGACATCACCTTACTTGCTGATGCTCGAGGTTCTGAGCGAATGTTGTGATCTTGAATGTTACCATGAATCCTAGAAGCGAAATTTACCTGTACAGAATCACATAGAATAAATGATACCTTACACACCTGTAACTGATCCTCATTCAGGTCCCTTTTACTGAACAATTTGAATAAAAGGTTCAGCATTGATGTTTGATGAAGAAGTGAGGGAACAGTTATCTCCACGAAGTGAGTCGAACTTGAAGTCGCGATGCAGGTCCCAGGAAGCGCTGTGGGAATATTCAATTTCATCAAATGGCGCACTTTGAACAACCTTTTTAAAATATTATTCATAGTGTACATTTATACACCTCGTTTGAAATTCGTAATCACGACGGAAATAATTATGCTGTTAAAGGTGGAACGGCGAGCATAGACGGACCTCCAATCCAAAGATATACAATCCTTGTGGTAAGAGTGATGTTCTCCAAATGTTCTCAGTTAGCCGATTGCCTGACGAGACATATAAGAGGGCCAACAATGTCCTTGGCAACTCATAGAGCTGGTCTCTCACCCGTATTTCTTGTGAATCTTGTCTGCCCTGGAGGTTTTGACTCCGAATCCTAGTCATGAAGTTCTCAGTCTCCCTTGTAATTTTTGTGCTTCTTCAGCACGGGTTATCAGCACCCACAGGTCGGTATCCTGGTCAAAACCCACATTCTGCCAGCCACGCCGGTGGCCCTCCACCGAATCCATCACCTGCCAACGCATCTGGTCAACAAGGCTTACCTCCCCTGCACGAAGTTCTCCGTCCTCAAAACTCCCCCATTACCGATCCTGGACCTTCCTCTTCCCGTCAACATCATGGACCCATACAACTCTTACCTCCCCTTAACGAACTCGTTGGTCGCCCTATCGATCTCCCCCGTCCACCAGTTCAAGGGCCTCCTCGTGTCATAAATGGTCCTCGGTATCGTCGGCGGAAACAACAACGTGAAAACGCCGCCGATGTGGGCCGCTATGGGTGCAACTCACCAGATTGTGCAGGTCGATTTTTTGATAATCCTAGCGACTATGGGAGACATATAACAAAAGCTCACTCGATACCTATCGATAAAAAGCAAGGTAGCACTTCAGTTTTCGCGGCGTTGTCTGGTGATTTACATATTCAATAGCTCTCTGCAAAGAATGTGACGACCTTGTCGATAGACTTATTCTAACTGCGCATATGAAGAATCATAAAATTCACATTGTGGACCATCGTCCACATCTACCTCCAAGTTCCCACCGTACATCTCGCTCTTCCCATCGTTCTCAAAACATCCCCATTACACATCCTGGACCTTCCTCTTCCCATCATGGACACATACCATTGAGCAATTCTGGTACATCTGGCACTGAAACCTTACCTCACTCCCACGAACACCTTCGAGTCCATACACCTGGCTCTTCCCAGCACGAGCCCGCCGCCGCCGTCAATGTGGCTTATACCTGCAGCCACCCAAGTTGCGCTAACACTCAAGTTCGTGGCAGTAACGCATATGGGAGACATATAACAAATGTTCACTCGACACGTGTAACTGATACTATTGGTAACAGTCCAGTTTTCGTGTTGCTGTCTGATGATTTACACATTTTATAGCTGAATGCAATCATTGTGATGAGATGGTTTCCAAACATACCCTAACTGACCATATGCACGCGAGTCATGGGATTTCCATGGTGGATGCTTAGATGTAGCATGCCATTTTGTTATTCGGACGAAGGCGGAGGTCTTTTAGCAGTTGCTGCGCTGGAAATGTATGTGAAGGGTATTGGAAGGAAAACTGTGGGACACGAAGTCCCATTCATTTATTGTATAGCTAATACAAAAGATTTACGACGATCTGCAGACTGTAGCTACTAGGAGCGCGGAACCTAGATTGATAACTCGTTGGACTTTGACTATCAAAATCGATGTCCATGTTATAGCAAATCGTTGGGTGAGTGCCATAAATGAGTTTGATCAACGGTGACGTGACCCACTCATTGCTCTTGGATAGAAAAATCGAAAAAAGCATTATGGAGCCTTATTTGTGCTGATTTATAGCTGAAAAGGCCATATATGGTGCCATAATCACGAATAAGGTTCAGAAATCACCCATCCGGCCCGATATGCTTTTTTTGATTTTTCCGACATAACTCTCAGACGATCGCGTATGTGGCTTTGGGAACTATATAAATGGGGTGAGTTTAGGAAAGAATTGTGATGTGCAATTAGCGTGGTGACATAGTAGTGGCGGTCAGCTTTTCTCCACCATATACCGACAATTTTGAACAAGTAACCATTTAAATTTTTGGCTTGACGAACCCTGAACTCACCAGCACAAATGAAACCGAGTCTCTCAGCAGGCATCACGACGACACAGGCCTTTTTCTTTTTCTAAAGAGGCAGAATAACATACCTCATTCTTTTCCTTCTGGGTTACCAACCTCAATCAGTGCTGAAGCAAGGCCAATTTTTTTCTATATATGGAAAAAATTCTTTGCGACGGACTCCCATGTTCTGGCAACTGGCCTTTGAAAAACAAATCCTTGCTTGGATGGCAAATGATCTTAATGCCTTTCTTTCCAGTGAAATCGGCGCTCCGCACGCTGCCATCGATGATCCCGGGGGCTGGAAGAGTCGTGCAATTTTTGCGCCCCCTGCACCTGTCTTTGCCGTTCTCTATCTCCTAGCTTTCGTTTGGTTCCTCTGGACGACTGTCAAAATCCGAGATCAAGTTTATTTTATCCTTACTTTCTTCTGCTCAAGTAAAGCGTTCTTTGTTCGCTTCTTAGACGGGCAAAAAAAAAACCATTTATATAACTATTTGTTTCAGTACGAATCGCATCTTTCACCATACGTACCATCCTTGCGAATCATGAAGACGCGCAACCCTCTCTCCTGGCTGCACAAGATATCTTGAACAATGCAGGTTTCTTCGCTATACTTTACCCTGCGTACGTCATTGTTTTGAAGCTGTGAGTGGTTTTCGCTTTCAAGTGAAAAAAAAAAGAATTAGGGAACTAATGAGCAATCGAGTGAACGTTTTTTCGAGGTATGCACTGGACAACCGCCCACGCCCGTTTTACAACCTCTGCGTATTCGCGCCCTGTTCCGCCTTGGCCACCTCATCAGTGTTACTCTTCGGCTGATGGCAACTAGCGGCGTTCACTACCATTCTAGATATGAGTGGTCTCCTTCGACTACCTACGCACTCGACGAAGCCAGCAATGTCGCCTTTCTTATTCTTACAGCCGTTGTAGTGTTACTGGCGTTGAATTACGCGAGAGTGAACTTAAAAGGTGAGGAACAACTTGAGGTTGATTATCCAGTTGCAGCAATTTAACAAAGATTTCTTTCTTGCAAGTCCGTGCTCAACTCCATGACGATACTTCCTCTGCATCTTCAACTACCTCTATGTCTTCGTCATCTGCAATCTTACAGAACACGGCGAGTCAGTCTCACAATCAGCTTCCCGCTTTCATCATTCTTTCTATCTCTTTCCTCCTCCTGCTACGACAATCCTTCGCCACAGCAGTTAGCTCCACTAGACCGACTTTATCGAAGAAGTCAAACTATGTCGACTATGAATTCCTGTGGTACCTTTTCATCGCAACCCCAGAAATATCGGCAGTTATTCTTTACTCGTATCCTGGTCTATTAGTGCCACACTGGAGGGCGCCGCCACGAATCCACGATGTCGAAAGATCAGCCTCTGATTCAGATAATACTCCTTCGTGTTTAGGAAACCGTGACGCGAGGGAGGCTATATGAAACCGTGATCTTCTTTGGGGTTTGGTGCATGTACGATCGCCGCGTAGATCTGTGAATCGGCCTACAGGAAAAGGTGATTGGGAGGTTTCCCCCCCTCATTAACCGGCCACGAGCGATCTGGTTGAAGGGTGTGTGGGGGGGGGGGGCGAGCTTCAAAATCGGTGCTCTGAAATGTGAAGGAGAGCTTCGGCTGGTGTGCTTGATAAATATAAATGAAGGGACTCTGAATCTTGGTTTTTTTCGGAGTGTTTTTCGACTTGTGTGTTACTTATGTATGTCGATTCAGAGCCTTGAGTGTATTCGTCACCGCACAGAAAAACTTCTCTGAATTGCCTGATCGCCCACTTTTCTCTCTATTGACAACTCATCACATTCACTACAGCACATCAAAATACATAGTCCCCCTTGCTAAGAACGTTAAGTAATTTACTTATGTGCCACAAAAAAGAGAGAAGGGGGTCAAAATAAATAAGATCTGGGGAGAAAGAGGCACGAGGTATCAAAATAAGGGTGGGGCATTCATTCAGAAGGCAAGAAAAAGGGAATGGGCCAAAAAAGGGGGGCACAAGAGGGAAAGGTTTTATAAAGGACTGCCAAAATCAGTTTTAGTTCTACATCGAAGAGAAAAAAAAAAGCAAGGGCGAGGATAACTGAATCTGACAGGGGATATAAAGGCGTGTACATACATGAATTGGAAGTTTTGAAAAAAGTTCAAAATAATGGGATGGGGTGAGGCCATTGGTGTGATAGAACAATCAAGCAGTGAGCGGGAGAGAGAAGGATATCCCGAGGAATAAATAGTTTTTTTTCCCGCACAGAAGGCCAGTGTGTTCTATTCGTTGGCGACCTGGCGAAAAAGAAAACAAAACGTCAAATTTGCCACATCACAAGTAAAGGAAAAAAAAAAGTTTACCTTCAATACTCTCCTCGGTTCCTCTTGGCTGATACTTTCAGTGTCTCCCCTCACATGTTCATCATTTGACCCGCTGCTTTCAAAAGGATTAGGCAAATAAATCTCTCTTTGCGCCACGACGTCTCCTCCTGTCCCTGGCGTATGCATATTCGCACTCGAATCCGGCCCACCGTCGTCGACACCTCCGTAAGCGTCCTCCACATCCTCATTCACCACACTGTATCTATTCACATTGTTGACTGGGGTTGCAGTAGCATAGGGGTACAGCGTCCCTGCAGGATAATACTGCGCAGGGACGCCCATGCTCCTGCTCCTCTCCAACCCCGGATGCGGGTACCCACCACCACCACCATAACCGTCCTGTTGCTGCTGCAGATTTTGAGTTGCGGCGGCATAGGGATCCCCCGATCCACCTGGCATGTTTCCAGGATTAGGAGAGGCAAATGCTGCGTAGGGGGCGACGTTGCCCTCAGAGAGCGCAGCAGAGAAATCAGGCTGCCGCGAATGGGAACCCTGGCCGTCCAAACGCATGCTCCGTGCGCGAACGACGCCGATTCCGGCTGCTCCTGCTGTGTAAGGGTCGCTGTACACGTCTGCACCCATCGCAATGGGCGGGTGGCCGATTTCTCGCATGCCGTAGGATTCGACACTCATAGGAGCTTGTCCGTACGTCCCGTGGCTCATGTCGGAGTATTGTCTATCTCTGTAGGAGTCTGCTGTACCGTAAACGCCACGCTTGGCGTATGGATCATCGTCGTCATCGTCGAAAGGAGCAGAAGAGACGGCTGCCGCTTGGCGAGTAGCTTCTTGGAGCTCACGATCAAATGCGACTTGTTTGCGCCGGCGAATGAAATTCTTTGCGAGGAGAAAGATGAGCACGATGCTGACAAGGCCAACGGCGGTGAAGACGCCTGCTACTGCGGCTGTGTTCTGCAAAAATCTGTGAAGAGAAGCGTTAGTTAGCGGTGGATACGAAATTCTGGCTAAAGCAAACGTCGGATCCGATCCACATTAGTCATAAAAGCAGGCTGGGGGGGATTAAGATTACATTGGACGTAATTGACTAACGAGAGAGCCGCATGGCGTGTGATTGGGGAATGACACGACAACCCACAGAGGCATTCTTCTCGAAGTTATTTTCACAACATCGAACAGACAATAGCACACAACCAAAAAAAATAGGCAAGTAAGGAGGAAAGGGGAAAAAGACTCACGGTTTAGAGCCCCCACTGTTGAGAGTACTTGTGGGAACAACGACGCCAGATTTCGAAGCGGAAACGAAGGTGGTTGAAGTCTGGGTGACCACATTGCTAGAACGGTTGGTTGAAGGGGAGGTACTAGTGGTCGATGTAGTGGTAGTCGAAGTCGAGCTCGAGGTTGAGGTCGAGATGGTGGATGTGGACAAGTTGGTGGAGGATGTGCTGGAAGATGAAGAAGAGGTCGAAGAGGTGGAAGAACGGCTAGACTCGGACGACGAGATTGATGTAGTAGTAGTGCTGCTGGTGGAGCTTGGGAGACTACGGACGAACGTGAATTAAGATAGAATAATATTGCAGAAACGGCACATACACAGGAATGACAGGTGGGGCTATCAGGGGCAGGGTCAGCTTGGCGACATTAGATTATATGTATTCAAAAAAAACATACACGACATGGTCCAGACTACACATGCAAAGTGGTTGGACTAGTAAAGAACGTGAATCCGCACGAAAAAAAGCGGAGGTCGGCAAGCGGTGTTGGGGAGGACAAAGCACAAAATGCGTTTCTTCCCTTTTTCGGCATCTCCCTTACATCAATAATGGAAATCTTTTGTGAAATTTATGAACGCTACATATGCTTTCAGGTGAGGAAATGCATGCTGTGTGGAAACATTTCACAGCGAATCACACACGAGTATGTTCCACGAAATGACTGCGCAAGGTGTATAAAATTCTCTGTTAGGCTTACAACCCTAGAACAGAATGGCTAACCGTGACTCGAGTTCAACTCACGTCGTGATAGCAAGAGTTTATCCACTATGAACCTGGGCTCAACTTATCTGCAGATCTGATGGGTGGCACAGGGACGGGAAAATCATCAGTGAGACCAATAATGGGGCATAGCACACTTACGATAATTTTTTTTGCAGTTCACCAAGCTTCTTTCGAGCGTCAGAGTCGGACACGGCATCGACTCTGAAACTGAAGATGTGCAAGTCATTCGCTTTCTTGATCACACGAGTCGACCCCTGGGTTTGATGATTCACGGTCGGGCGTCAGCGACACTCATTTATTCTCTAATCATCTGACAAAAAGGTACGATGCACACCGCAAGCTGAGCGGTCTTATCTTCGTCCAACGGATATCCGATCCCAGGTTCGGCGGTCAGTCCAGTCGCAATTTCAGAATGTTTCGAGATCTCTGTGGCACAGAAACATACAAGAATGTCGTGGTCATCACCACATTGTCAGTCTAGAGCCACAAGGAATTGAAATCCACTGCCTTCAAAGCCCTTGTTGACGGACGCGCTCGCTTCATGCGTCACGACCGCACCCCTCAAAGCGCCCAAAGAGTACTCCAACATATTCTCACATTGCTGCCGGAAACCGTACTACAAATTCAAAAAGAAATCCGACTGGATGGTAAGTCCCTCGAGAACACCTCCGCTGGGTCTGTCTATCGAGAAGAGATGAAGAAGATACTGGCCAAGCATACCAGAGAGGTAAAAAAATTGAAATTGGAGTTGGCAGTGGTTTCTGAAAGCAACCTGATACTGAAACAAGAGTTGGAGGACGAGCGAGCTAGGTTGCAGCGAGAATTTGTGCGGTGGGAGTCAGAGATGTCGGCACTGAAGAGTGGCCTGGATGGGGTGAAGAAATCCCAGGACCGGTTGGAAGAAAATGTAGCAACGAAGGACGTGCGCCTCCACCGGCCGTCCCCATCTCCAGCCAAAGTGCAGCCACATCCCATCCCAATTCAAGTGGGTATACTTACCAATCTTCCCCTTGTCCAATTCCCTGGGGACAAAGAATACCAATGCGCATCTGTACGTTCCTCTCTTCTTCCCATAACAAAAGATCTAACTCCCCCCGCAAGTCTGGCTCTTGGTAGTCTGGTTCGTCGCAGCCTTCTTCTCTATCGCATACTACAACGACAACTGTTCTCCCTCTGCCAGAGCCAGTGAGCTCAATTCTTTTCTCGATCACCAACCTTTCTAACTTCTCCCCCGAAAAAACAACACTCCAAGAACATCAGCCAAGCGGTAAAGAGACAACAGCCGTAACCGCATTCTCTTTCATCGAAGGCATTCTCCGGACGTTTAACATCCCATCTCCTTCCCACTCTCTCGTTCTGACCACACCAGACCTCCTCTTCTTCCTCGTCGTTTTCGTCGCCTGTTTTAAACGACACATGAGCGGTCACAAACGCATCTGGTACGAGCACGTCTGCGAGGCCGATTTTAGGGCCACAAGTCCACCACCCCGACGCACGACGTAGACGCCAAGAAGTCGACGGATTAGGGAAACTACTAATGACATGACGACCGTGACGATCTTTTTTTCTCATTACCTTACTCCAATGTATTCTAATACTGACAACGGAATCGTTTCATTCAATGAGCCCCACAAGATCTACGTATCCCAAGATTGCCGATTTTAAACAAAACACCAAGTTTAGGGTGCCTTCTGTAGTGTTGCCGGCAAGTTGGTTAAGTCGAGTCGAGTTGGCAAACTCGTTTCAACTCGGTTGAACGAGTTTTGCCGAGTCCAACTCATAAGTTGAATCGAGTTGGGTCACACGACCATTGGTAGCCAATCGGATTCCTGCTTCTCATCAAACCGACTATATATACCTTGCGAATTTCTTAGACTAGATAAAGACTCAGGCCCGATGGTTGCATTGGGCCGTCGCCTCTTTCGCGGTTGAGAGTCATTTAGGTCCGGGGTGTTTAGAATGGGTATTAGCATCAGAACCGAGTTTATCTGACATGATTGTGAAGGGCCCGATGCAACACTACTTATAGGGAGCTTGGGTAGGTGTAAGAGCAGTCGGATATGCTATCACTATCATCCATCGCAATATATGGCACAGTCTACATCAGAAAGTGGGAGGTGCGGCATAGAGGGGAGGTGCTGGGATTCACACTGTGTCACACATTGGCACTCGGAGGGTTCCCTGCGTGCT
>Ga0307514_10005468_pt1 | contig 11317 bp, 12 predicted proteins | sample 16_EM_MG_FD_203088 | JGI IMG/M metagenome (GOLD analysis project Ga0307514, IMG submission 203088) | Populus trichocarpa ectomycorrhiza microbial communities from riparian zone in the Pacific Northwest, United States - 16_EM | ecosystem: Host-associated > Plants > Roots > Unclassified | place... | reverse complement strand
ACATCCTGGATTGGATGTGGTATGAACTGAGGCACATAGGCATCTCTCCCAGAGAGAGGAACAGTTGTACCCATCTTGCTCGCTTCAGATGAAACTCACCTGACCAACTTCTCTGGGGATAAATAGGTATGGCCTGTTTATATGACTCTTGGGAATATCCGGAGTGCTACACGGAATGCCCCTACCAAGCAAGCCTAGTTACCTATTGCGTTATTACCAGTTGGCCTCAAACGAGTCAACAAAATACCTGGATATACCATTGACACACAGGAAATTCAGGCGTTGCAGACTGTACATGATGTTCTAGCACACATGTTGAAGCCCCTATCCACAGTAGAGTGCCAGCAAGGGTACGAGATGCTTTGTACTGATAGGAATGTGCGATTATGTTTCCCCAAGCTTTTTTGTTGGATGGCTAATCATATAGAGAATGCTACGATCCATGGTATTGCTAGCAACTGATGCCTAACTTGCACAATACCAACGGAGAAGCTAAGGGAGTATTTGGAAACCCCGTTTCCTACCCGCTCACATGTGGATTATGATGCAGCGTATCGGAAATCCGACGTCGTTAGTTTGAAAGTACACGGAGTTAAAAATCTTGAGAACACCTTGTGGTCAGTCCCGAATGTGAACCCACCTGATCTGGTTCGAGCAGATATTTTGCACAATATCCTCCTCGGGATCCTTGTTCATATGATGGATTGGATTCAGGGATTTCTTCAGCACCATGACCGGATCAATACATGTGACCACGTCTGGCGCTGGCTACCCCCTTATTCTGGGTTTGTGGTTCCCACCAAAACATACCAAATAGTTAGCCAATGGTCAGGAAAGGAGATGCGGCACTTCACCAGAGTAATACTGGGCACATTCACGGTTGCTTTGTGGCGGACTACAAATCAACCCCATCCGACTGGGAGTCAAGTTCAAGAGTTCAACACAGCCATATAGTGTGTGCGTAGTATGACTGACTTCTACCTCATGACTCAATACGATAGCCATACAGACAAGACGGTTTCTTATATGCAGAAATATCTACATGAATTTCATGAAACAAAGCATGTCTTCTTGCGCTGCCATGCCGGCAAGGGAGCCAAAAGAGCCACTGCGGAAGCTCATAAGGTCTTGTTGAAAGAGCAAACAGAAACATCGGTTAAAGGACTAACTGCATCAGAAAAGGCGAAATTGCGCCAGGAAGATCCCCTAGAGCGTCGGAATCTCGTGGATAAAATTTTGAGAGAAGCCGCCTACTACAATTTCTCTAAAATGTATCTAATTTCTCACTACGCAGAACAGATTCCAAAATTCGGTACACTGAAGCAATATTCTACGGATATTAGTGAATGTATGCACAAAGGGTTCAAGGAGGCCTACCGGCGGAGTAACAAAGTCAATACCACGTCTCAGATGATTACCAACTACACTCGAGATCATACGTTCATTATGAATGACTTGACAATTGATGTTTGGAACCGGATCAGGTAAGGGGAAGATCTAACAGCCGACGTCGGAATGGGACTGCAGACACAAATGTACTTGAGGCTGCAGAGCAAAATTGATTTGAGAGAAGTATCAAATCTGGAGGATCTAGAACTGAGGATAGGATTATGTGGCCTAAAGTTGGCTACGGAAACATTTTTGCCGCAGGAACTACAGGGCAGTAGTGCTGACATAGCAAGGCTTTCAGATACGATTCAAGCATATCAGGCGCTGGAAATCCCACTACCTGGGTTCAATGGGGAAGGCTTTGTTATTCATAGAGCACGGTGCACAGGAGTGGAGGGTTTTCGGGGAGGATAGGGGAGAAGTAATTGGATTTGGATCAAAAGATCTCAGAGGTTGGTGAAAAATCGACCTGGGGGATTAAACGGCCATATGGTAGCGAGATTGAATGCGCTATTCAAACTAGGGTTTAAAGAGGAGGCATATCGACTGGCACATGTGACGATGCTTCAGTGCATAGGAAAGGCAGCTGTGCAAGGTGTGGAAGGGATAGTACGCATCGAATGGCCAATGGTAGAACAAAGTTTAGTAGTCAGGATAGCCCAAGTTGAAGGAATGGCATATTTAATTCCGTTAGAGCCAGGTGAGAGCTGGTTGGTCAATAATAGAATAGATCTCCAAAGTTGGAATAATATATATGATTAAAATAGAGAGAGTCACTAAATAAACAATGGTATATAAACAATGCGCGAAACACGTAACTGAGAATGCAGATAGGTGACATGTGTGGTTAAGAATAGCAGCATGAGAAAATAGAGAGGGATGCGAAATAAACAATGGTAAATAAACAATATACGAAGAGGTAACTCAGAATGCAGATAGGCGACTTGAGCATGGAAATCTGACATGTCAGGTTGGAAAATATGTGAAAAACATTGAATGTGGATGCAGCTGACGTTGGGCGATTTTCACGTAGCAAAACAATTTTCCCGATGCACTGGGAAGCAAGCTGGCACAAGAATATTGTGGGGTACCAAAGGGGGATTATGGAAAGCAAGAGATTGCAATGCAGATTTCGCGTAACAAAACTGAGGGAGAAGATGCAATCGGACACGAAGGGTTTGTGAGGAGTTTGGTATGACGCACGGGACACTGTGACACAGTTCCTTTCCTACTGATGTAGTATATACTTATCAATCGAGAGTAGGTCAGACACCTTCAAATTAGCCTAGGCACACTTAAGCAAGCCAGGCAAGCTCAGGTAGATTAAAATGAAGTTATTCTTTCATTGGCAAGCTTGGGTTAGCTTAATAGTACACTGGCTGGTTCAGTTCGACCTGGGTTGCCATAAAAAAATCCCGGAAAAGTGCCCCAATTCTCCCTTACCTCCCAGTGTAAGACTAATAGCTCCACCAGTTGTAAGATAGTTATAGTGCATTTATAGACCCTGGAATATGTCATTCAAACCTCAATTTATCTATATTGTCAGGACTCAGTCCACATTGTGGGTGAGTTGCATGTCTCTATTCAGTTCAATACCAGCCACCAATCCCTCTCTAGGTCATTACTAACCATAGTTAATATATTCCCACAGCATGTCAACTGAGATCTACATCTTCACAATGCTTACACACTTTGCTGGCTATGGATCCATTCATTTTGGAGACTATTATGCCGCTAAGAATGGACTAACAGGGATTGATACACTTCCCAGTGATGATGCATTATCTGGTAATAGATAGTAGACTTCGACCACCCCCAGTGACACTAATGCAGCGTTATCATACGCTACTAACACCGTGGTGTTTTCACGTGGTTGTTAACTATGGCGCTAAAAGATTGACGTTGTTAACGTAAAGGGTATAGCACTCTTAGCAGTTACTGGTGGTAGTCAAATGAGAAATTTTTTTTTCGTTAATATGCAAAATTGACCAGGCTCCCCTGCATGGACTAAACCATATTGAGGCGCTCTATTTGACTACTTCATATGCAAAAAAATTGATGTGATGCTTAATATCTCAGCTATCAATATGTCTCGTTATATGGAAAAAGCCCACCTCCAACAACAGCTAGACGATATTGAAAGCGCAGCTATTGCAGAAATACTCGAAGATGAGCCTAGTTCAGATTCTTCAGCTGATTACTATTACGACCTTCTAGAGGATATTTCAAGAGCTTCGGAGAGCATAAACACAATACGATATCTCATAGATAGAGGTAAAGGTACTGTAGCATGCTATCAAAGAGATGACATCTCTGAGGATATTATTGAGCACTATCTAGAGGATGCCTTTTTAGCCTACTTTCGCTTGCATCGAGCAAGCTTTTGGCTGTTGATAGAGAAGCTTTGTGAAGCGGCTGAAGAGTTCGGTTTTGAAGATTACTGGCATGAACAAGGAAGAGAGCATGGTAGTAGCAATAGGCCAATGCCAATATACAAGCTGAGCAAGTCACTGTAGCTTTATACAAGCTTGATAGTGGGACTGGGAGTTTAGAGCGTGACCGAATTGCATTGAATATTGGAAAAGGCACCATACAGCAATACCTTTGGCAAACAATTGACCTTCTTGCACGTTTAGCTCCTCAATATATACAGTGGCCTCCGCAGGGCCAAAGGTTTGTGGAAGGCTCAATTTTCGACAAATATATAGGCTGTATTGATGGATCAATCATTAAAATCCATGAGAAGCCGAAGTACAACCATGAGGCATACTTTTCATGCAAAAAGGACTATGGATTTAACTTGCAGGCAATTTGTGATTGGAATAGCAAGTTTATCTGGGCTAGAGTTTGCAGAACGGCAAGCATGCATGATTCATCAGTATTCAAATACTCCAAACTATATCAAGAGTGCAATACAGGCTTATAGATGACACCGTCAGAGTATCTACTTGCTGATAAAGGTTACCAGCTAGATCGCCATGTTATCACATCATACAAAAGGGATGCTGCTTGAACTCTTGCATGTTGAAAGTTCAATGATTATCATGCAGTTGAATGCAGCAAGATTGAGCATGCATTTGGAGTTTTAAAGGGGCGTTGGCATAGTCTGCGAGGGTTGTCAATTTGGATTAACAGTCCAGAACAAGATCATGAGAGAGTAACAAAATAGATCTCTGTGTGTATTCTGTTGCACAATATGCTAGTTAATTGGAAAGAGGATGAAAACTGGCTCAATGAAGATGAACAAGATGATAAAAGAGAGCAAGAGGAGTAGAAAGAAGCAGAAGATGTATATCAGCAAAAATTATCTGATGTTCCGACGCCACTATGGTGTCTCCTGATGCCATCTCTTTTTTGCCTGTCTCCCATGGTCTCCCGGTGTCTCTCCTGCCCCCTGTACTCTCTCCTCTCAGTCCTACCTCCCACTAGCATCCTCTCAGGCCCTTCCTAGTTAACTCCTCCCACAAGTGTTCTTTCACACCTTACCTCCCATACATCTGCTATTTTCCATGTACCTCTTTGCCTATAACATCAACTGCTCCAGCCTAGTTAATACTCAATGTGTGTTAAGGATCTAAAGAGTTACATCACCCTCTGTAATACGACCTTTGCTCAGCTTCTCATCAGCCTTCTTTATCCAGCTCTGATCCCTTGCATGCTTCCGATATTCTACCTTAAATATGTATTGCTATCCATTCACTTCTTCACAGAAATCCTTATTCCATTTGCTATGCATACAGCTCATTCCACGTACTAAAATCTATTCTATTATTCACCAACCATATCTTCCCAGTTTCTAATGGGATCAAATATGCCATCCCCTCTATATGTCCTATCCTGATCATATGCATACTATTCCGATCCTCTCTTTGTTGCACTCGTATCATTGCCTCCTCTCCCTATGGCCTCGCTGACCCGCGCACTCTCAGTAGTGTTGCCAATATCACCTCGTGTATCCTACCCGTATCCTTCTAGACACTGAAAAGCCCCTCCAACCTTCCCACTATCCGCCTATTGAGTTGACCTATGCCCCTGTTCTTCGGTGCATACTCCCGCCGTCGTACCTATACCCAATCTGCTCTTGATTTCTTCTTTTGTCTAAACCCCTCTTTTCCTGTCCATCGAACCTTATGCATAATATCGCCATCCTCTTGAAACTCCTCAACCGGAACTGAGAGTGTATTGTAGTAATGTGCCATATGCTACAATATACTCTCCAGGTCTGGTGCCGCTCTCACATCAGCCACATTCAGCGTCAAATAAGCACTGAATCTCTGTACATCAGCAAAAAAAATAAGTGCGGCTTTGTGGGTCATCGTGTGTCATCGTGGCATCGGTGTCTCCTGGTGTCTCTCAGGTGTCTCTCAGGTGTCTCAGAGTGTCTTTTAGTGACATCAGAGCTAGCAGTTTTCCTCCTGGAGACAGTTTTGGAAAAGTGACGAACGCCACCCGATACGCTCCCAATTTACCCCGATTACATAGGATTCTCTTAATTCCCAATGTTTATTTTTTCAGTTTTTTTCCTGATATAACAAGAGTGGGATATCTAACTCTGCTGCCAATGTTGATAGGTCTGTTCTCGCAGGCTTGTCCTCTCGTTGCCGTCCTACTAATGTAGGCCTCCGAATTTTTCCCTGCTTGTTCTTATCTTCCCTATCCCCGACAGCCTCCTACGCAATCTTCAGGATCTCTTCTGGAACCTTTACATCTCAGCTCCATACTATCAGATTCAATTCCCTCATTCGAATTGCATAGTCTCTCGAGATCGTATCCAGAATCTGTTCCATAGCGTCCACGTGGTTTGAACGCCTATAGGCCTTCTTTAGTGGCTTGTGAAGGGCCTCTGTGATCTCCATATAGTACTGTGGAAGCGTCCCAAAATCCTTGATTTGCGAGTCGTAATGAGTCAGCAGGTGTAGCTTGGGAAAGTTGAACGTGCCCTGCTGTAGGATATCATGCACTAGCTGTTGTCTCTCGTCCTTGTTGACTGCTACCTGTTTTGCTCACTGGCTAGGTGTCAGCATGAAATACTGCTCTAGCATTGCTTGCTGTGCCTGGCCCTCTACTAGCTTTTTGGAAGCTCTTGCTGCCTCCTCCCGGTCTGCTTTCATTGCCCGACATTTCTGGAAAACGTGCATACATTCATGAAACTCTTGCAGATATTTTTTCATATATGCAATAGTTTCAGGTGTATGACTTCGGTATTGTGCAATGAGGCAGAAATCCGTGATTGCATGTATACAGCGAATTGCAATTTTGCAATCAGCTTGAGCAGCTACTGACAGGCTCGGAGGCTCCTTCGTTTGTCGCACAGCGGCCGCGAAGCATGCCAACAAGACCCGGTTGACACCCCACATTTCCACACCACTCCACATCGTAATTTGCCAATACCGCTTCCCAAGCTGTCGATACCTAGGGTATGGTGGAATATTATCCCATATCTTATCAAAGATATCAAGTTGCTTATGTTTCTTCAAAAAGCCCTCTGTCCACTCCATTAGATGTTTCATCACTCTGAGGAGAATATTATGTAGAATGTCCCCCCGGACGATAAGGTGCGGCGTGATGCCCTTGAGGGTCCATAGCATATTAGTGAATGGTTTAATACCCTCTTTTCCTAGCCTTCTTTGGATCAGCTCAAATTTACTGTAGCGGGGGTCCTCAGTGTACTTACTTATCCAAATCACCCCTCTGAAATAGCCTCTCATACTGCTCATGATCACACATCCCATATGGTGTTTTTGGAACCTTACCAAGCTCGCTGAGAGTCACCACGCAAATAGGGCAGCGATTGGCTTTGATCCCATGGATAGTAACATTTTCCATGTGATCAGCTAGCCACGTTGAAATGATAGGGATACATTTCCTCACTTTGTCATCACCGCAGCTCACAGTGTATCCTCCGTCCTGCTCTACCAGTGGTTAGCAAGTGATATTCAGTGTCCTTGGGTAGCTAGCAGTGATTCTTATACCTTATTTGTCCAACCCAATGGGCTCAGAATTCGTTCCAAAATTGTATGCTGCACTGTCCGCGTATCATACTCCTGCTGTTGGATTGTAAAGCCCTTGATTCCCCTATTTCGCTTTGGCCCCACCGGCAGCAGGCCTATCAGAATCCATGCCTGTGCGGTAGGTTTATTGCGAATCTTTGAGTGGATATTACCAATCGACATGTATAATAGCTACAATTTCTTATCTCCCAAGAAATTTGTGCAAAACGTCTGATCTGATGTGAGAATGACCAGAATAAGTGTTGAACTGCTGGGCAGTGTTATCTAACAGATTGTCAGCATACGTAGTCTACTGCAATTCCTAGCAATTTCCGGATACCAATTGTACCTGCGTTTGCCACCAACAATCACTCGCATGCATTTCTGTATATACTCTGTTCCCCTCCCCATCATAGTCCTGAACTGGTTCATATACCAGATGTTCTGCAAATGCTCGTTGCTATAGAAGATATGATACTGTACTCTTAACGTCCCTATAATAGAATGCACACCCCTGTTGTAGATAGAAATCTACTGTTCCCTGTAGCCATCGGGGTTGTTCCATTACTAGCTCACACATCTTATTCCGCCATGTATAACTAGATTTGAAATAGACTCTGGATGTCTCTGGCAGGTCGGTCGGAAGAAGGTTGGTTTTGAAGAATTTATCGATTTGCCATAGGGAGGCTTTGCTCCGATAGAAGTATCGAGCAAGCTTGTATTCATATACATTTTCGAATGGGGCAAGCGGATTAAAATCTGGACTTTGGATGTACTCGAAGATACATGTCCCGATTACTTTGCCAGCTTCGTACTGTGATCCCAGGTACTGAGGGGCCCATTGTAGTTCATTCACCTCCTCTACAGTGGGCTGTAGCTATGCACATCAGTATCAAGTTCAGATATTCATTTTCCTGGGCAGATATTCTCATACGTAATACTCACTAGGGAGTTTTCACTGGTGACACTCTGAGGGCTCTCCTGCAGACCTCCAGTACCTGATACCAGTTCCTGAGTACCGTCAATACTGATACCCATATTTGATTGCGGAAACAATACCTCCGCTGGTGTCCCCTCCATTGATGCCCCCTCCATTGCCAGACATCCTTCGATGTAGGTCTTGATGTGTTTCCCAGAGGCTGCCATCACCGTCTGTGAATGGCTATGTTTGCTAGCAAACTCCTGAACATCCTCTGCCGGCTCTGTAGAGCCAGAAGCCACTGACTCATTCCCATGATGCACTTGGAGATGACGACTGTAATGACCAGCTACTTTGAACTCGAAATGACAATATTGGCACTGCATTTGATATTGATGTTAGAGATTAATGTATTAATACGTATATATATGGAGATGGGTGATAAGTACACTGAGCATTCACTCCCGGTTCCCCAAGACCTACCCCGCGGATCTTACAGATCCCCTACCTCATATTACAAACATCGCGAGTGTATAGCAAAGTCCCAACATTGTAAGATTATAGTCGTTCATTAATACTCTTGTAGCCGTGATATCATGTCCACTGTGAAGCCACCACAGTATAATATGTGTATCGTGTGATGCGGGTTGTGTTGTCTGTTTTACATAGACAGAACTAGACCATGAGTGGCTACCTACATGTCTGTGCTGGCTGGCCCTGATGGCTGGATCGACAGGGTGCTAGTGCACACACAATTGCCAAAACACGCAATTCCAAGTACTAGTAGGTATGCGACATCCAGGAGTCTTGTCCTACCTATATTTTCGCAGCACTAGCAAATCCAAGGCCTGGTGTAATGAGACCTTAGATATCTACTATAGACTATGAGATAGTAATAAAAGACCCTGGAATAACCTTGCCTCGTATGTACCAGTACCCCTATGGCAAGTGTAAACAGGCACGAAGCCTATATAGGGAGGCTCATATCCAGGCCAATATATATATATTAAATTCGTCTTGGTTTCTTGAGCTAGATACTGCTACCAATATAGGTATCTTCCCTTTCTGGGATTGATTATGAGTGACATACTGATGAATCTTGGTGGGGTGCCTTATATATTTAGAACTAGCATACCTGATCGAATTTGAACTTCGCATCATGCATACATAATAACTGCACCACTACGATCTTTTGGTAAGCCTATACTCGATCATGATAACCTGTGCACAGACTAACTAGAGCCAGTATAATATTCCATATCTGCCGGTGCGTCAGCAGATACAGGCAGGGAGGGGCCCGGGACGCATTCTGAGGGGATGGTCAAGGAAGCAGCTACCAAGGTCGGATCTTTTGACGATGGGGTCCCATCACAACTCTATACATTATGGCGGGGGCAGGTCCATAAGGGCATCCAAAACTGGAACTACTTTGGCAGTGCTGAAGCAGGCACCAACTGGTAGAATGATATTTGTGAGTGGGCTGCTGGCCAGCCCACCATGGCCTCTTGTGGTCTGGTTGGGTATAGTCAGGAGGAAGTTTGGTGGAATATTCGCATATTGTGTAACAATATAGTGAAAAAGGCCCGGAACAGCTGGCAATTCATGTGGGATATGATTTACCAGGCATGGGCTGCATACAGGGCTGCCAATCCAGATCTGGAGTGTGTCATAGAGCCTCCTAAGTAGCCACTGCCAGATGCTCAAGAGCTGGGACCGCCAACTACGCAGGCTTCCTACATGCCTCGCAATTTGAAGGCCACTGGCAAAGTGAGCCAAACCTACAAAAACACAACAAGTACGTCTAATGCCGAGAGGGAGATAAGGGCTGCGCAGGATCGAGCAAGGGACTCTTAGGTTTGTTGTTGTCTTGTTGTGTTTCGTTTTGTTTTGTTGCATTGGTTTTTTTTTCTTCTAAGAAATCTATATACCAGATGCTACTGAATATGTCTTTTTATCTACTTGTATGTTTTTGTAGTCAATATATATTTTTGCAGCTGTTGCAACATGAACACGCCATACCTAATAACCAACTGCTCTGAGGGTCTGGTGCCGAGACTAACATCTAACTAGAATTCATATTCCTTCGGGGGCAAGGCGTATATATCAAAAGAAAAAAAAAGAGGAAGCTAGTATATCAGCCTAGACTATAAAGGGCTAGTACAAGGCTGTGACTATTCGCGTAGTTGACTATAAAGAGCTAGGTATAGTCATCTGTTGGAGAAACGAACTTAGATAGGAAATGATAGGCTTGGTGTGGAGGATATATCATACAGCTGTATGATAGTTCAGAGGAGTTAGGTACTTAGAGCCTGATGAGGAAAGAGTCACATTGTTATAAATCTAGAGAGTGGCATAGGAGAGGGCTACGATTAAATCACGGGGTAGGCATCTATATTATCGTGTGGAAGAGCCTGATGAGGAAAGAGTCACACTATTATGAATCTAGAGAGTCGCGTAGGAGAGGGTACGATCAAATCATGGGGTAGGCATCTACATCATCGTGTATAATAGATCAAGAACTCGTCCCTCCACAACGTTGCCTTTCATGTACTTTAGTTCCAGTGCCGCAATGCGTGCTAAGAGTCACATACGATAGTCTGGGCACGAGCATACCTGCATCATATATTTTTAGTTCGGACTGTGACTAGTTTAACAACGTCTTGGCAGGCATGCAGAGGAGCAGTCTGGTAAAATTATGCAGGCGACGATGGTGGAACAGGCATCTACATCATCGCGTGGAAGAGCCTGATGAGAAAAGAGTCGTTATGAATCTAGAGAGTCGCATAGGAGAAGACTATGCAACTCTTGAAGAGGGTACATGGAAGGCCTCCCGAGACTCCTAAACGCGACACACACGTACACAACATTGCCTTTCGTATGCCTCAGTTCGAGTGCTGCAATGCATGCCAAGAGTCACGAGTGATAGTCTGGGCATGTGCACACCTGCATCACATGTTTTTAGCTCGGACTGTGACTATCCTACCATAGTTTAATAACATCTTGGCAGGCAAGCAGAGGA
>Ga0307514_10005466_pt1 | contig 11317 bp, 11 predicted proteins | sample 16_EM_MG_FD_203088 | JGI IMG/M metagenome (GOLD analysis project Ga0307514, IMG submission 203088) | Populus trichocarpa ectomycorrhiza microbial communities from riparian zone in the Pacific Northwest, United States - 16_EM | ecosystem: Host-associated > Plants > Roots > Unclassified | place... | reverse complement strand
GGGTCGACGCCGCCCGTGCGGTACTGGGCGGCGGCCGCCAGGCCCATGGAGTCGCGCAGCTCGTTGAGCTCCTCCTGGCCGCGGGCGACGTTGTCCTGGATGGTGGAGATCTCCTTCTGGAGCTTCTCCTGCTTCTCCTTGGCCCCGTTGTACTTCTCGGTGGCCTGCTCGGCCTCCTCGTAGAGCTTGTCGACCTTGGCCTTGACCTCGCCCTTGCTCGGCTTCTCGCCAGGCGCGGCGTTGGCGGCTTGCGAGCTCAACACGACGGCAGCGGCGGCTGCTGTGGTCAGCACGGTCACACGTGCACGGCTCGGTTGTTTGGGTCGACGATGGGACGCCACGGAGGTGAACTCCTTCTTTTGAGTGATCACCCGCTCGGAGGTTCGAGGCCAGACCTTAGTGACCCTCTTGTGATCAGTTCAAATCCTCACGCGAAAAATCTCGTCACACCGTGCATTCTTTGCACTCAACTCACATGCGGTGACGCCTGGTTGACACTACGTTGCGTGACGGTTCAGCCCAATTCGGGCATTGGGGCCGTACGTCAACCTTCAGGACAGCCGCTTGAGGAGCACCACGGAAGCGACCGGCCGCGCCCCCGCCCGGGCCACCCCGTCGGCAACCTCACGGTCGGTCGAGGCGACGATGACCGGACGCCCCGGAGGCTCCGCGCGCACCAGCCGGCGGATCAACTCGTCCGCGGTGACACCCGGTTTGGAGAACAGCACCCGCACTCCGCGCGGCGGCGCCAGCAGCACCGGCGCGGCCAGCTCGGCCCCGTCGAACACACAGGTCACCTCCGCTCCGGTCTGCGCGGCCAGTTGCGAGAGCTGCCCCAGGAGCCGAAGCCGCTGCTTCTCCAGGGGCATCTGGGGATAGCCGGTCTTGGTGACGTTGTAGCCGTCGACGACCAGATGGGCCTGCGGCAGCGCGAGCAACTGGTCCAGGATCGCGGGGTCGTTCTCGGACAGGGCCCGCGCGGCGATGTCCTTCGGGGTCATACGCCCCGGCTCGACCGCGTCCACGGTCTCCGCCGGCCGCACGGACACCGGCGGCAGCGCGAGTTCCCGGCGCAGCCCCTGGGTGGCGTCGAGCAGGGTGTCCAGAAGCAGCCGTACCCGCATGTCCTCGACGCTGCGCCCCTCGCGGGCCGCCCTGCGGGTGGCCTCCAGGACCGCCTCCGCCTCCCCGAGGCGCGACTTCAGCCGCCGGGTCTCGCTCTCGGCGGCGGACAGCTGGGACTGCCCCTCGGAGCGCACGGTCTCCATCTCGGCGTGCGCCTTGCGCAGCGCCGCCTCGCCCCGCTTGACGTCGCTCACGGCCGCGCGCAGTTTGCGATGCAGCGACTCGGCTTCCTTCTTGGCCGAATCCAGCTCGGTGCGCAGCCGCTCGGTCTCGCTCCGGGTCAGCTCGCGGGCCCGGTCGAGTTCCTCTCGCAGCCGCTCCAGCTCGGCCCGGTTCTCCTCGTCGACCCGTTCGGCGTCGGCCCGCTGGGCCTCCTCGCCGGCCGCGGTCACGAGCTTCACCCAGTCGGTGGGGCGCAGCACATAGGCCGCGGCCGCCACATCGAGCGGGTCCGCGGCCGGGGGCGGCGAGCCGGAGTCGAGGGCGCCGGACAGCTCCGGCTGCGCCTCTCTGAACTTCTCCCCGATGCGCTGGCGGAACAGCGGATCGGTCTCCAGGGCCGCGGCCATGGCGTTGCCGGCGAACTTGGCCCGCCGGTTGGGCGCGAACCGGGCGTACTGCCTGAGCTGGGCCGGCAGCTCCGCGACGGTCAGCCCGCCGAAGCCGTCGGAGACGATCTGCACGACCCTGCGGCGCACACCGTCGGGCAGCGGACGGTCGAGCACCTCAGCGGCGCCGTCGCCCGGCCCCCCGCTCGTGCTCTCCACCATCGTCACCCCAATGCCTGTGCGGGCCCGCTCCCGTCAGGAGCCGGCGCCCGGCCTGTCCACGAGTTCCACCTGATCCACGGCGTTGCACCAGCGGCAGCGCACCGACTCGATGGTCTCACTCACCACGTCACGCTCCTCGACCTTCGGCTCTCCGGCCAGATCGAGGTGGACGTACTCGACGACCTTCGACGAGCGGGTCACATCGAAGCGGGTGAGGTTGCCGCAGAGGGTGCAGCGCCACCGTGTCGTGGTGGTCGGCAGGGGAACCGTCATCGTGACTGTTCGCTTCCTTCTGGTGTCGGTACGTGTGGTGCCGGCATTTCTGAATAGCAGCACTTGGCTCGTTACCCTACGGCCTGGCGAGGACTCGCCGCTCGGCCGACCACCGCGGCGAGGCGGTCTCTTGCGTTGCGTCCCGTTACGTCATGCTCTGTGTTCATGATCAGCATCTGGAGCGAGACGGTCGGCAGGGCGAGCAGATCGGTCCGGAGATCGCCGGCACCGGTCACCTACGGGCTGATCGCACTGTGTTCCCTGCTCTTCCTGATCAGTCCGGCCGCCGGCCTGAATCCGGCGTACGGTTCCGGTGACACGCTGCTCACCGCGCAGCGGGCCTACTTCCACCGCTGGGGCGTGGTCCCCACCGAGCTGTTCGAGGGCTCGGCACGAGCCGCGCTCACGCCCGCCACCGCCCTCTTCGTCCACGGCAGCTGGGTGCACCTGCTGGGCAACATGCTCTTCCTCTACGTCTTCGGGGTGATGACCGAGGAACGCATGGGCCGCGTCCAGTTCACCCTCTTCTACGTCGGCTGCGGCTACCTCGCCCTGCTCGGGTACGCCGCCGCCAACGCGGACTCCGAGCAGTCCCTGGTCGGCGCGTCCGGGGCGATCTCGGCGGTCCTCGGCGCGTTCCTGTACCTGTTCCCCGGGGCGCGCGTGACCAGTCTTCTGCCTTTCCTGTTCTTCCTGCCGCTGCGCTTCCCCGCCTGGGTCGTCCTCCCCTTCTGGGCGGCCCTGCAGTGGCTGGCGGCGGGGCAGGCCTCGCGGGGGCCTGGGGTGGCCTACCTGGCCCACACGGTGGGGTTCGGGCTGGGGTTCGGTTACGCGTGGGGGCGGTTCGGACGTGGGACTAAAGTGAGTTCCGCCCCAGCTCCGGCCCCCGAGGGAGAGAACCAGCCGTGATCACCGCGATCGTCCTGATCAAGACCAGCGTGGACCGGATTCCCGAGATCGCCGAGTCGATCGCCTCGCTGGAGAGCGTGAGTGAGGTCTTCTCCGTCACCGGCACGTACGACCTGATCGCCATGGTGCGGGTGCGGCGGCACGAGGACCTGGCGGAGGTCATCCCAGGCCGGATCAGCAAGATCCCCGGGGTGGAGGGCACGGACACGCACGTGGCGTTCCGTACGTACTCGCAGCACGACCTGGAGGCGGCGTTCGCGATCGGGCTGGACTCCTGACCCGGTGAACACCGCCTCGGAGTCTCTCGACCCGGGAGCCTCAGGGCCTCAGCGCCCCAGCTCCTGAGCTCCTCAGCCCCTCAGCCCCTCAGCCCCTCGCCCCTCAGCGCGAAACGCTTCTCACACGGCCGGGACGCAGCGGCCGTCCTCCGTCCGGTACTGCCACTTCGCACCCTCCCGCACGAGTTGCCGCACCGCGGTGACGAAGCGCTCCACGTGCTCGTCCGGGGTGCCCGCGCCGAAGCTCACACGGATGGCGTTCAACGACTTCTCACCGGGCGCGGCCTCGGGGGCGCCGCACTCGCCCTGGGTCTGGGGGTCGCTGCCGAGCAGGGTGCGGACCAGCGGGTGGGCGCAGAAGAGGCCGTCGCGGACGCCGATGCCGTACTCGGCGGAGAGCGCGGCGGCGAAGTGGGAGCTGTTCCAGCCGTCGACGACGAAGGAGATCACGCCGACCCGGGGGGCATCGTCCCCGAACAGGGACAGGACCCGGACCTCGGGCACCTCGGCGAGGCCGGTGCGGACCTTCTCGATCAGGTGCCGCTCACGCGCGACCAGGGTGTCGAAGCCGGCCTCGGTCAGCGCCTTGCAGGCGGCGGCGATGGAGTAGGCGCCGATGACGTTGGGCGAACCGGCCTCGTGCCGGGCGGCGCTCTCGTGCCACTGCACGTCCACTCCCCCGTCCTCACGTCGCGTGACCTTGCGGCTGGCGCCGCCGCCCGCGAGGTAGGGGTCGGCCGCGATCAGCCAGTCGGCCCGGCCGGCCAGGACACCTGAGCCGAAGGGGGCGTACAGCTTGTGCCCGGAGAAGGCGATCCAGTCGACGTCGAGGTCCTGCACCGAGACCGGGTGGTGCGGGGCCAGCTGGGCGGCGTCCAGGACGATCCGGGCGCCATGGGCGTGGGCGGCGGCCGCCAGCTCCCGTACCGGCCACAGCTCCCCGGTGACGTTCGAGGCGCCGGTCACGCACACCAGGGCCGGACCGTGCGGGTCCCGCTCGGCGAGCGCCCGCTCCAGGGTGGCCACCGCCTGCTCGGGGGTGCGCGGGGCGTCGAGGTAGCTGACCCGGGCGTCCTGCCAGGGCAGCAGCGAGGCGTGGTGCTCGGTCTCGAAGACGAAGACCTGGCAGTCGGCCGGAAGCGCGGCGGCGAGGAGGTTGAGGGAGTCCGTGGTGGACCGGGTGAAGATCAGCTGGTCGTCGGCGCGACAGTCCAGGAACTCGGCGACGGTCCGGCGGGCGTTCTCGAAGAGGTCCGTGGAGAGCTGGGACAGGTAGCCGGCGCCGCGGTGCACGCTGCCGTAGTAGGGCGCGTAGGCCGCCACGTCGTCCCAGACGCGCTGCAGGGCGGGAGCGCTGGCCGCGTAGTCGAGCGCCGCGTAGGTGACCTCGCCACCGGTGACGAGCGGGACGGTGACATCCTGCCCCAGAACGGGCAGCGGGGAACAAACGGTCTGGGCGGCGACAGCGGTGGGGACAGACATGGCGAACTCCCGTGAGAGGCAGCTGGGTTCACCACGCGAGCGGGTACCGCTCAAGCGTGGGTGAAGGTGAAGGAAGGGGGTGCGGAGGCGGGGCTCTGCGGCCCTATCGCATTCGCTGACTCACGGAGGTCTCCTCGACGACCAGGACCCCTGGTGCGCTCACTGAAGAGTGTGAGGGGTCCGCGCTTGCCGCAGACCTCGCTGCCTACGGCCTGGTCTTCACCCGGGGCACCCCGCCACGGACGGAGGGTTGCCGGACAGTCGGCCGGGGCCTCATGACTGTCACTCATGACCTGGTCAAAAACGTACGTGAGGTGATCGCGGTCCCGCAACCCGTGTCCGGATCGCGGGACGTCGCCACGTCGTCGTCACGCGTTGCTGGCCGCCGCCCAGCGCTCCAGCGTCCGCTTGGCCGCGCCGGAGTCGACGGACCGCGCCGCTTTGTCCATCCCGGCCCGGATCTGCTCCGTCAGCGGCGCGCCGGTCGGCTCCAGCGCCACCAGCGCCGCCGCCGAGTTCAGCAGGACCGCGTCCCGTACGGGCCCCCGCTCGCCGTCCAGGAGGCGGCGGGCGACCTCCGCGTTGTAGGAGGGGTCGGCGCCTCTGAGCGCTTGCACCGGCACCAGTTCGAGGCCGACGTGCCGCGGGTCGAAGGACTCCTCGGTGACCTTGCCGTCGCGCACGATCCACACCCGGGAGGTGGCCGTGGTGGTCAGCTCGTCGAGACCGTCGTCGCCGCGGAACACCAGCGCGGACGAGCCGCGCTCGGCCAGTACGCCGGCGATGAGCCCCGCCATCCGGGTGTCGAAGCAGCCGATCGCCGAGGCGGTGACCCGTGCGGGGTTGGTCAGCGGACCGAGCAGGTTGAACGACGTCGGAATGCCCAGATCCCGCCGGACCCCGCCGACGAACCGCATCGCGGGGTGGAACCTGGCCGCGAAGCAGAAGGTGATCCCGGCCTCCCGCACCACCCGGGCCACGCCCTCGGGCGACAGGTCCAGGTTGATGCCGAGCTTCTCCAGCACGTCGGAGGACCCGCTCGCCGAGGACGACGCCCGGTTGCCGTGCTTGACGACCTTCGCCCCGGTGCCCGCGATCACGATGGCGGACATCGTGGAGATGTTGACCGTCTTGGCCCGGTCACCGCCCGTGCCCACGATGTCGACGGCCGGTCCGGGGATGTCCAGCGGCTGCGCGTGCGCGTACATCGCCTCCACGAGGCCGGTGATCTCCTCGACCGTCTCGCCCTTGGCCCGCAGCGCCACCATGAAACCCGCGATCTGGGCGTCCGTGGCCTCACCGCTCATGAACCGGTCCATCGCCCATGCCGTGTCACCGGCGCTCAGGTCCCGGCCGCCGAGCAGCTCGCTCAGTACCTCGGGCCAGGAACGGCCCGCCGCGGTGTCGCCTCCAGCGGGGGTCACAGCGCTCATAAGCCGCTCCTGGGTCGGTCCCGTACGCGGGGACACGGTTCTTCTCGTCGGGTCCACCCTATCCAGCGCCGGGCACGGCGAAGGGCCCCCGTCCGAAGACCGGACGGGGGCCCTTGCCGTGGTGTGGCGACGCGGTGATCAGTGGTGGCCGTGGCCGCTGGTGATCTCCTTGTACTCCTCGACGCTCGGCTTGGGGATCTGGGCCTCCTCGCCGTAGTACGCCTCGCTGAGCTTGGCGCGGAGCCTCTCGGAGCCCTTCACCTTGCGCTCGACGCCGTTCTCGTCGACCGTCGGGCCGATCTGGGCCGGCACGTACTGCTCGTGCGCGGTGAGCGTGTGCAGCTGCTCCTGGCTGAGCGGCTCGTGCACCTCGATGAACTCACCGTGCGGCAGGCGCTTGATGATGCCCGACTCGCGGCCGTGCAGCACCTTGTCCTTGTCGCGGCGCTGGAGGCCGAGGCAGATCCGCTTGGTGGCGATGAACACGAGGACCGGGATGACGAAGAAGCCGATCCGGACGAACCAGGTGATCGCGTTGATGGAGAGGTGGAAGTGGGTCGCCCAGAGGTCGTTTCCACCACCGATCAGCATCACGAAGTACGCGGCCAGCCAGGCCATGCCGAACCCGGTACGGGTCGGGGCGTTGCGCGGCCGGTCGAGGATGTGGTGCTCGCGCTTGTCGCCCGTCACCCAGGACTCGATGAACGGGTAGACGGCGATGGCCACCAGAACCAGCGGGAAGATCACGATCGGGATGAACACACCCAGCACAAGCGTGTGGCCCCACAGGTTGACCTCCCAGCCCGGCATCACACGCACCAGGCCTTCGGCGAAGCCCATGTACCAGTCCGGCTGGGCGCCGGTGGACACCTGGTCCGGCCGGTAGGGGCCCATGGCCCAGATCGGGTTGATCGAGGCGATCGCCGCGATGGCCGCGATGACACCGAAGACCAGGAAGAAGAAGCCTCCGGCCTTGGCCATGTAGACCGGCAGCAGCGGCATGCCGACGACGTTGTTGTTCGACTTTCCGGGGCCCGCGAACTGCGTGTGCTTGTGGTAGAAGACCAGGATCAGGTGGGCCACCACGAGGCCGAGCATGATGCCCGGCAGCAGCAGGATGTGGACGGAGTAGAACCGCGCGACGAAGTCGCCGCCCGGGAACTCACCACCGAAGATGAAGAACGAGACGTACGTGCCGACGATCGGGATCGACAGCAGCACGCCCTCGATGAACCGCACGCCGGTACCCGACAACAGGTCGTCGGGGAGCGAGTAGCCGGTGAAGCCGGTGAACAGCGACAGAACCAGCAGCAGCCAGCCGAACAGCCAGTTGACCTCGCGCGGCTTGCGGAACGCGCCCGTGAAGAAGACGCGCATCATGTGGACCATCATCGCCGCGACGAAGATCAGCGCCGCCCAGTGGTGGATCTGCCGGATCAGCAGACCACCGCGCACATCGAAGGAGATGTGCATGGTCGAGTTGAACGCCTCGGACATCAGCTGGCCCTGCAGCGGGACGTAGCTGCCGTGGTACTCCACCTCGTTCATCGACGGGTGGAAGAACAGCGTCAGGTACACACCCGTGAGGATGATGATGATGAAGCTGTAGAGGCAGACCTCACCCAACATGAACGACCAGTGGTCGGGGAAGATCTTGCGCATGTTGGCCTTGGCCAGGGAGTAGATCCCGAGCCGGCCGTCGGCCCAGTCGGCGACCTTCTCGCCGGCCGGTGCCTTCCCGCGGGAGCGGCCCGCGTCCCCGGGGGGATTCGTGTTGGTGCCTTGAGTGCTCATCCGCGCTCCCAGAATGCAGGACCGACAGGCTCATCGAAGTCGCCGAGCGCCTCGAGGTAGCCCGCGTCGTTCACGCCGATGCGAAGCTGCGGCAGGGCGTGACCGGCGGGGCCGAAGATCACCCTGGCGCCGTCGGCGAGGTCGAAGGTGGACTGGTGGCAGGGGCAGAGCACGTGGTGCGTCTGCTGCTCGTACAGGGAGATCGGGCAACCGACGTGGGTGCAGATCTTCGAGTACGCGACGATGCCCTCGTGCGACCACTCGAGCTCGCGCTTGTCCTTGATGTTGTCCGGCTGGATCCGGACGATCATCAGGGCCGCCTTGGCGATCTCGGTCTGGAACTCCTCGTCGTGCTCCTCCAGGCCCTCGGGCTTGGCGAAGGTCAGCGAGCCGACCGCGACGTCTGCCGGGCGCAGCGGTTCGTTGGTGTTCATGTTGACGAGCAGCTTGCCCTTGGCCCACAGGGTGTGCCGGAGCTTGGTGCCGGGCAGCGGGCCGAGGTCGCGCAGCAGCACCAGGCCGGACAGCGGCACCAGGGTGAGCGCGCCGAGCATGGTGTTGCGGATCAGCTTGCGACGGCCGAGCGCCGACTCCTTGGCGCCCAGCTTGAAGTCCGCGTGGACCTGCTGGCGGACCTCGGGCGGCGCCTCGATCGGGTGACGCTCGTCGGCGACCTCCACGTCGGACATCAGGGTGCGGGCCCAGTGGACCGCCCCCGCGCCGATCGTGAACAGCGCCACGCCCAGCGTCAGGCCCAGCGCGAAGTTCAGCGCGTTGACGTGCCCGACCGGGAAGACGTAGATCGCCCTGTCGTGCGGGATCGTCACATAGGAGGCGATGAAGCCGACCGTGGCGAGCATCGACAGCGTGAACAGGAAGGCGACCGCGCGCTCGGACCGCTTGGCGGCCCGCTCGTCGATGTCCTGGACCCGGTGCTCGTGGGGCGGCAGACCGGGGTCGGCGAACGGGTTCTTCTCGTCCGCGACGCCTACCGCGCCGTGCGCGTGCTCCTGCTCTTCGGGCAGGTTCTCTTCTGGAATGTCTTGGCTACTCATGACTTCTTGGCCTTTGCGGTCCGAGCGGCGACCCAGACGGCGACCGCGATCAGCGCGCCGAGGCCGAAGATCCAGGCGAACAGGCCCTCGCTGACCGGACCGAGTCCGCCCAGCTCAAGACCGCCGGGGCTTTCGGTGTCGTCACCGTTGACCGCGTCGAGGTACGCGATGATGTCCTGCTTGTTCTGCTCCGACAGTGTGCTGTCGGGGAAGGACGGCATGTTCTGCGGGCCGGTCTGCATGGCCTCGTAGATGTGCTTCGGGTTGACGCCCTCGAGGTCCGGTGCGTACTTGCCGTGCGTGAGCGCGCCGCCCTTGCCGGTGAAGTTGTGGCACTGCGCGCAGTTGGTGCGGAACAGCTCGCCGCCCTTGGCGATGTCGGCGCCCTCGGGGCCGTACTGCGCGTCGGTCGGGACGGACGGACCGGCACCCAGGGAAGAGATGTACGCGGCGAGCTGGTCGATCTCGGCCTGCGTGTAGATGTTCTTCTTCTTCGGGATCTGCGCGCCCGGCTGCTGGGCCGGCATACGACCGGTTCCCACCTGGAAGTCGACGGCCGCGGCGCCCACGCCCACCAGGCTCGGACCGTCACTGCTGCCCTGACCGCCGGTGCCGTGGCAACTGGCGCAGCCGACGGCGTAGAGCTTCTTGCCCTCGTCGATGGCGAGCGACTGGGCGGTTTCGTCGGCCGCAGCCTTGTCCGTGGGTGCGAACAGGACGTACAGCCCCCCGGTGCATGCCAGCGCGAGGAGTAGTACGACGACCGCCGCCAGCGGATGGCGTCGTCGTGCGGAGAGCTTTTTCACGGATTACCCCGGTGTCAGGATCTTCTGCGTCGATGCTTCTGGAATTGCGGGAGCGGTCCCGGCTACTTGATCAGGTAGATCGTGGCGAAGAGGCCGATCCAGACGACATCGACGAAGTGCCAGTAGTAGGACACGACGATCGCGGCGGTCGCCTGCTCGTGCGTGAACCTCTTCGCCGCGTAGGTGCGGCCGAGGACGAACAGGAAGGCGATGAGGCCGCCCGTCACGTGCAGGCCGTGGAAGCCGGTGGTCAGGTAGAACACCGAGCCGTACGGATCGGAGGACAGGGAGATCCCGTCCTTCTTCACCAGCTCCGTGTACTCGTAGATCTGACCGCCGATGAAGATCGCACCCATGATGAAGGTGACGATGAACCAGCCACGGAGCTTCTTCACATCACCGCGCTCGGCGGCGAACACGCCGAGCTGGCAGGTGAGCGAGGAGAGCACCAGGATCGTGGTGTTCGTCGCCGAGAAGGGCACGTTGAGAGCGTGCGCCTGCTCCTTCCAGTGATCAGGACCCGTCACCGATCGCAGGGTGAAGTACATCGCGAAGAGGGCCGCGAAGAACATCAGCTCGGAACTCAGCCAGATGATGGTTCCGACGCTGGTGAGGTTCGGCCGGTTGACCGACGGGTGCGCGTGCCCGGTTTCTACTGTCGTTGCTGTCGCCACGACCGACATTATGTCGGTCGCTTATCCCGCCCTCACTACGGGGGGTGCCGTTCGGAGTGTTCGCAGCTCGTGCGGTGCCCGGACGGCGCACCGAAGGGGTGTCCCGACAGGTGTTGACGAGCTGCCCGAGGGAGTAGCATCCGCGGCATCGGGCAGAGCCCGTCTTGGGTCCGTACGACGCCGATGTCACGGAGGAACCATGCAGCCGACCGCCACGGTGCTGGTCTACAGCGACGACTCCAACACCCGCGAGCAGGTGCGGCTGGCCACCGGGCGCAGGCCCGCTCCCGATGTGCCCGTGGTGGAGTTCGTGGAGTGTGCGACTCCGGCGGCCGTGCTCAAGGAGCTGGACAGGGGCGGCGTCGATGTCTGCGTCCTGGACGGCGAGGCGGTGCCGATGGGCGGCATGGGGGTCTGCCGGCAGATCAAGGACGAGGTCTTCGCCTGCCCGCCGGTGCTCCTGCTGATCGGCCGCCCTCAGGACGCGTGGCTGGCCACGTGGAGCCGTGCGGAGGCCGCTGTGACGCTGCCGGTGGACCCGGTGGAGTTCGCGGCGGCGCTGGCCGCGCTGCTGCGGGAGAAGAAGTCTCTGAACGCCTGAGGACCCGGCTCCGGACCCGGTCCGGCGGCCGCGGACCGTGGGGGCTTGTCCGGCCCACACGGCGGAGCCGTCCGCTGCCGCTTCTGGTTGTGGTCCGCTGCCGCCGAGGTGGCTCTA
>Ga0307514_10005465_pt1 | contig 11318 bp, 17 predicted proteins | sample 16_EM_MG_FD_203088 | JGI IMG/M metagenome (GOLD analysis project Ga0307514, IMG submission 203088) | Populus trichocarpa ectomycorrhiza microbial communities from riparian zone in the Pacific Northwest, United States - 16_EM | ecosystem: Host-associated > Plants > Roots > Unclassified | place... | reverse complement strand
ATATGAATATGCACACCTATGACCATGTGCTAGAAACCTATTACCTAGCATCTATATCTATTACTGAAGGGGCAGCCTAAAGATGGTGCAATGGCAGGGACTTAACGGAGGGTGCTATTGTGTGCAAAAATGGGAATTTCATCAACAAACTCCTCCTCATTATCCTACCCTGAACTTTCCACGTCAACTTCTTGTACCAGCACCCTCCAGAGCGTCCTCAGCCACCACTAAGAGGTCTCCAATAGTCCTAAGAGCCCCAATATCCGTCCATTTGGGACTGCAAAGGTCGCTTTAGTCACAGGAGTATGCTGCCTTCTTCAGAGGCATTTTGACCCCCTCACAGTACCCATATATGCCCATGATCAGCCTTAACATAGAGTTCAACTTAGCATCCAGTCTAGCTGCTCTAAATCCCTAAATCTCCAACCCAGGGTTGAAAACAGTAGTCTGGTTGGCACGACCCTCCTCTGTGAAAACAGCATCTAATATAGCATCAAAAATGTCACAGTGTCCAGCATCCAGCATAGAATACAATATAGCATCAAAGCTAGTATCTAGCCTATCATCCAACTCTATAACTCTCCTAGCACCCTGTACCAGTGCCCATACTATCGCATGGACCTCGGAAAGTGTTAGCATACTGCCGCGACCAATGCAACCCTTGCAGCCTCAAATAGACGGGTATTGGGGCTCTTAGGGCTATTGGAGGCCTCTTGGTGGTAGTTGAGGACGCTCTGGAGGGCGCCGGTACAAGGAATTGACGTGGGAAGTTCAGGGTAGCATAATGAAAAAGATTTCGTTCATTTACTGCAAATTCTCGAAATTCACAATTTTGCACATATTAGTACTCCTCGTTGAGACCCTCCCATTTTGCACGCTTGCAGACCCCTGCTCCAGTATTGATGTGGCATGGATATATATGGTAGGTAAAGGCCTGCTAGCAGCCATAGGCTCACCCGCCTGCTATTTGGCCTATACGGGGGGTTAGAAGAGGCAGGGGGTGTCTTCAGGGAGGTCATATTGCCAGGGGGGATATTGGATATTAGGTTGATTTTGGTGGGTCGTGAGGGTAACCATGTTGCAGATCGTAGTTATTTCCATAGATCTCAACTTAGCTGGAATGGGCTCTCACCACCATGCTTGCATGATAATACGGGATTGCCAAAAGCAGCTAGTATATTACTGGCGATCGAATGACCATGCTCGATGGGATCTAGGGTGACGATGGTAGGGTACTTTATAAATGTATTTATTGTATTTATTGCTTAATCCCCAGTGGAAAGTTCAAATCCTTCAAGTTTATTAGAGAGGTGCAAAAGGAAAGTCCAGTCTTTGAAGATGCTCCTCACTTCCCATCCCTATCGTCCTGGTTTGGTTCAAAGTTCAACTACGCCTCGCTCTTAGCACTAAACCAAACGTTCAAGTTATCCCAACTCACCTGGTTTCCATTATAAAACTTATTACCAATATTTTTCCCCTCCACAAAACCCCCACCCCCATCATGTATCGTCCTAATCCTCGTCACCCCATTCCCCCTACTCGGCCTCGGTGAATTATGGCCACTTTGAATGGGCTGGGGCCCCGCATCTGTTATATTTGGCGTCAATGCTGCTGCTGATTGGGTTGGCTGGCCGCCAGTAACCGCGCTAACAGTACTCGTTATTGCGTTATACCCCAAACTTACTACCGAGCTTACGCCGGTAGTGAGTGCGTCGACTAGACGCCATGGAAATGGAATGGTACCGAGAGGAGGATATGCGGATGTTTGGGTGGTATTGCTTGGGGCGAGGACAAGGGTGGCAGAGGGAGTGAGGCCGAGGTCTTTCAGGCTGATGTTTTCTTCCGAGAGGGAGATGTGTTTATTGGGGAAGGGGTTGAGGAGTTGAGTAAATGTGTAGGGGCGGTCCGTTTCGTCAGGCCGATTCTGTCATTTAAGGATATCTGCTTAGCCACGGTGTTTCTTGACGAAGTGTGATGGGGGATAGTGAGTGTGTAAGCACCTGATCAATCCACTTCCTTACTTCTACCCCCAACTTAACCTCCGCTGGAAACTTGTGCTTCAACGCACTGCCATCTAACAGCCTAAAACTCAATGCACACTCTTTACCAGCCTTCCTTCCCATCCCCTGTACCCTCCCCAAACTATCTTGCCCGTCCTCTCCTCTTTCACGTTCCCTAGCCTCCCTCTCCCACACAGCCCCCATAGCTTTACCCACCTCCAACAAACCTCTCACATTTTCCCCCCCGACGCCCACCTCCTGCGCCCGTTTCTGCTTCTCGGCTATACATCCTGAATTACTATCCTTGCTCGCTTGCTGGGCTTGGTGGGCTTCTCTGCGGGCTAGCTCGCGGTCCTGGAGGGTTTTGGAGGAAGGGGATTCGTCCGAGGTGGCTCTGCCTTTCCCTTTTCCCTGCACTGTTGGTAAGGTGGTGGTATCTAATACCCGTGGATCGTAGACATTAGATAGCAGAGGGGGTTGCTCAGAAATATTGCTTGGGGTAACAGTCGGCTGAGGGGGTTGAGCTGGGGGTTCTATTTCCCGCGCCGAGTCTTGCGCCACCAGAGCCGGAGACGTAGCTGGGGCCGGGATTGCTGTATTCCCCACCACACTCCCCTCGCGCAGCCCCACAACCCTCCTCACCCACTCCCTCACCATCTCCAACGTCTTCTGCCCATCCGCAACCCCAATACTCTCTACCTGTGCTGTCCCGCTCCTGCCCCTCAACGACCCATATTAGTTCACTACCTAACCCCCTACTCAGTCCCTAACCCTCACATCTATGAAGCGAGCACTTACTTTATTATCACCAAACACGGCAACCTCTTCGGCCTCGGGAAAAACGCATAGAGATCCATTGCCTCCGGGCCCTCCCCCGCAATCCTATAAAGGATTGTTCTCTCCTTCAACACCTTCGCCAGCTCTTCATCGCCTAGGTATTCCTTCTCCCATACACTACTGTCCAGCACGGCATCACTTGCATTGTCTATGAAGATCCAAAATTAGATTTATCTCGTGCGCCTGTTGGCTAGTGGCCAGCTTTACCAACAATGAGTGCTGCAAAGTGTAAGCTACTTTGCATAGAATGGGCAATTGCCTCATGGAGGGTCCCTTGAAAGAATGGGCTTGTGGTCGCCATGGTGTTGCTGCTTTGATTAGTCTGGTAGCACAACCCCGTTTTGATGGTCATTGTTGGTTCATGTCACGTGATTGACCCTTGTGAGAGTTTTACTATGAGACGGCACCCTTGTGAGAGTAATAATAATATCAATTTCATATATAAACAGCAATCGCACAACTCATCCAAAATGGTATGGCAAGCACCCATCGCGCTGCTTCAACTATAAATAGATCTTCACCACTTAGACAAGCTTGGTGGCCCCATGAGAAATATCACTTGACTCCCTTTCTAACTCTACCCTCACATCGTCCGCACTTGGTGGTTCTGCAGGCCTATCAAGCCCGTCAAATCGCTCGCTCCGGCTCTTACAGATGGCATACCTCACTCCCAACCTCAAAGCACATGCCGCAAAAGTAATCAACAAGCCCGCAATAGGAGCAACTAAAAAAGTGCCAAACACAGACCAATCAGGTGCGTATAGGGACGCCAAGATAATCAACTTGCCCGCAGCCTTCGCATCTCCATGGTAGAAGATCATTCCGAAGACCCAGACACTGAAGATTCCGCCAAGACCACCACATAGAACTTCAAAGCCTTGGATGAAGTAGAACTTTCTGCTGAGACCAAGGAAGACAGAGGGAACGGCGGCAGAGGCGGCGAGGTTTGAGATGAGGAAGATTTGGAGGATAGAGGGAGACTTGATGGCAACAGCAATGACGGGTACGATGACAAGGACGACCATTCCACGGACCCAGGGCAGGGGGAGCCTATTGCGGAAGAGCTCCTCGGAAGCAGTGGAGACCATCGCGGATTGCAGGGAGTCGAAAACTACATAATTGCATCGTTAGTTTCTGGAAGCATTGGAGTTATGGGTAATGTATCCATACCAGCACAACTTAACGAGACAACCATGACAATGACCAAACCCACCACCCACGCTGGTAAATTTCCCATGAGGAAGAAGAATGCCATAGCTCCTGGCTCTGGAATTCCTGACCAGACTGCAATCAAGCCAGTCGCGCCAACGAGAACCAAGGTGACAAAGACAACGAAGGTAGCAATTGAAACGCCAATTGCGAGATCTTTGTCGGTTCGAGAGGCAAAAGTTCTCATCCAGAACCCCTACGGAATCAATCAGTAACAGGTCTTATATTGGGATGGGCAGTCATACTGAAAGGAACATATCACTGCAGATAATACCAATGAAAAGGGTATAGATAAGTTGGTATCCCAGGAGACTAGGCTTCATCAAGCCAGAGGATTCGATCAAGCTCGTGTCGATTTTGACAGAGGTTCCAACGGCAATGGAGCAGATGATGATCAGGCCACAGATCATGACTCCCTGAATGTTATCCGTAGCGAAGGAGACCTTGAACCCTCCTAAAGAGGTGTAGATGGTAGTGGTGATAACCTGGACAATAATGACTGGCAAGCCATCAATCCCGGCCAAGGTGCCAATGACTTGCTGGAGTGCGGAAAGCTCCGCAACCATGTACAAGAACATAATAACCAAACTAAAGCTCGCTCATTAGTTCATGTTTTACTATCATGCAAGTTTGAAAGATCAGCCCCACGTCAAGAAACTGATATAGGCTCCAGTAATCTCTCCATATCTATGCCTGACCCAGGTGGTCATAATAAACCCTTCAGGGAGCCTCCTCCTGATAAGTGGGCCTAGGAACACAAACGCCATCAACGGCAACGCGGAAGTTGCAGCATAAGTGAACGTTCCTTGAATACCCACAATAGTGGAAAGCTCGGGATATGAGAAGAGGATAGCAGATCCCATAGCTATCTCATATGTTAATAAAATGCTCAAAAGAAAGGGGAGAAGGGGAGAGATTCGGTAGCGGCAACACATTTCCCACGCAAGTCTTAACTTGATCGAGTGCAAACGGTACTATCTCAGCCCTGCCAAAAAGAGGAATATCCAAGTTTGGGATCTCCTCACTGTTCCCCCAGGGGTACCAGAGAGAGTGGATCCCTGGCTAGAATATTCTAATCTTTGTTTGGGCGCCCGTAGTGATGCCATACAAACCCATCCTCTCCGAAGCGTCTTCGACCACACAGATCACGGATAGGCCTGATGGTGAGGGGTTACCTGGAGGGTTCCATGGACTGTACTTACGAACCTGATGTAGACTCATACTTATAGCCTCACATCTCCCTTTCTTACTCTCACAAGACTGCCGCGATATGATTATGTTGCCGCTGCCCTAGCTCTGATGGTACAGTACTGACCAGAGGATACGAAATTGAGGGCCAAAGGAATGGCTATAAATAAGATAAGTTAGCCATGTGATTAGCCAAAGGAAAGTACACACTGGAGAGATTGTCTTTCTCACCGCTCTGAGTGCGATTTGTCGAGATGAACTCCGCTTTAGTCTGATGGCGGTATCTCCATGCAAGGAAACATCCCATGACCCTAAAACAGTATACAAATTAATATTTATTCCAGTTCATGATGGGGATCTCAACACAGCTCACAGGAAAAGCCCATAAGTACAGTAAATCAACGCATTAGATACGGGTACTGATGGCATTCCCATTTTGCTTTGAGTGGAGAGAGGTATATATGGGTGCAGAACAGAGGCAGGGAGAAAAGAGGATCAGAGAGGACGACTCGGCGAGTGAATGAAGGAAGTCCTTTTTATTTCACTTTTACTTACTAAACTACTACCACATTAGTCGGGGAGACCCTTTTGCGAAGTTGCAGATGGTGCCTTCCAGACTAAGCCATATGTAGAGTAGTGACGTCACACGACATGCCCCCCCACTGCTACGTAAGTATCTACATTATTGTGAAAGACATATTCCGTAAATCAGACAATCTGAGAAACGGAAAAGAGTAGAAAACAAGTTTTCAAAGAAGCGAAATACTTAGTAACCTGAAGGCCAGCTCAACATCAAATTCTGCAGAAAACCATTGAAAGTCCCCAAGCTAGCAGGCAGAAATATTAAAACAATTAATATATCCCAGAAATTGAAACGATACAGAGAGAATTAGCATGGCTTCTACATTAAAACCAACTTCCCAGATTGCAAATGAGCGAGTCTATTGCATTCATGGGAGAGGAAGTAAGTAGCAACTTAAGCCTGCATTCGCCCAGGAGCACCCTGGCTGGCCACGGAGGAATCATGTGAGTTCTCATACCGTTCGGAACCATAACTCGTTGTATGGAATCGCTCTTGACTCTGAGAGTTTCCAGAAGTCTGCCCACTGTAATGTGTTTGCGGCATATGGTAGGAGTTGTACTGCCCATCATAGGGGGCACCGAAATGAGGGTGAAGTAATTCAGGATTAGGCATGGGTTGGCCAGCGTGCCCCTCAACATGTGGGTAATAACCAGCTATATAGGTCGGATGGTCTTGGACCCCATTTGCATTCTTCGCATTTCGGGGTGATGCTGGGGATGCAGCATGTCCTCCATAGAGGAACTGAGGATAAAGCGGGAATATAACAGCTGGCGGAGCCGCTGAGTTTTGTTGCATCTGCAAAACAGAATCCGAAGAAAACTACTCTGTTAGTTGTGCTAGCTTGAAGAAACAAGATCAGTTTGACATACATGAAAGGCCCTTGGATTAAGTCCAGTCTGTCTTGCATTGAAGTTTCCCTGACTTGCATAGTTCAGGGTGAGGCGAGCAGCAAGATCAGCTACATCAGCAACGGAGAATGAAATGGCATGTGGATGTCCGGGCACGTTTGCATTTATGTTACGGCTATCAGTCATAGGAATATGGAATTGCCTATACTGATTCTCGTGCGTGCTGGTACGAGAAAGTTTGTCATGGAATTCCCGTCTCTGAACATGGATAATTTTTCCGAGAAAAGGGCAATTGTTCTTAGAAATCAAGCATGTCAGCAACTGGTCGAATTCATCATGGCGAAGTACATATGTATCTACCTCTGAATCAATTGCACGAGCGGCGGAGAATTGGTCATCATACTTGACGAATGCAAAAGCGTTTTTGCCGAGGCCTAATTCAGATAGCAGGTGTTAGCTTGGGCTATTAATACCTGAAAGGACGCTTAGCACTCACCAAACTTTCCAGGCTTGATCACAAGATTGCAATCCACGATGTTGCCATACTTACCAAACCTCTCGAGCATAGCTTCCTTGGTGATATTGTCTGCATTGAGTTGCCCGACGAAGACGGAAAATGGATCAATCGAAACATTGTGGTCATTCGCTGGAGAATGGCTTCCAGTAGGTGCATTGTTTGCCCATTCAACAGACCAGAGATTGTGAGAACGAAAGTACTGATCCTTTCCATTAATAAACTGGGCCAAAGAAACAGCCGTTCGAAGGGGTTCATACCTGGTGACAATCGACTGCATCTTGCCGGTACATGAATCTTGCGAGACAGCCATTCCTAATTCCTCTGGCTGCAGTATACTTGCCACTAATGAAGTCAAGGGATTCGAGTTGACCGAACCCGAACAATGCCTTTCGAGCCTCCTTTTCGTCGAAGATGCCATTATCCAACTTTGCCAAAAGCAATGTTCTATTGACCTTAGCAGGCTCACAGCGAATACGGCGGCCACTCCCATCAACAACTTGGCCACGCCCTTCACGAATTGCCCTTCTGGCATCCTCATCACTCTAGGGTTTAAGGTCAGTCGCAGCGTAAGTGAAAGACAGAAAGATAAGGTGAATTGTGTAGCTTACTTCAAACTGACAGAAGCTGTATGGGTTACCCTTCTCATCTCTACGGATCTTGACATGCAGACGCCCAATCTTCCCGAAGTGGGCTTGCAGGCTCTTCTGGAGCTCCTCGTCCGTACGAGTAGCCGCAAGACTATTTGCACCACAATGATTAGGCTTCTGTGTCCAGCATCCGAGTCTGGTGAATGAAAGACTTACTTTGCGACAAAAACACAGGCAGATGGGAGACCACGACGCCCCAAGTCCTCCTCTGAGGGAGTAGTAGCTTCGAATACCTCAGGAGAGGTAGAATCAGCCGAATCTATATCAGTACTCTGCTTTGGCTTAAGGGTTTTAGCATCGTTATCGTGTTGGGGCGCACCGTCGTCACTCTCCGTTATGATTGCCCTTGGGGCACGACCATTGACGAAGTTGACCTGGGCCCTGCGAGTGTAGCCATATATCGGGTGATCAAGTAGCATAGAGTCTACAAGCGGACCGATAGCTTTACCACGACGCTCTGCGAGTGTTGTGTCTGACCGTGAATTAGTTTCTGGGAACCCATCACTCAATAATACCAATCATGGTTAGGGGACTGGAATCTAGAAGGCAAATACAATACAATACTGGGGAGGTTCAATAAGTTGAGGGTGACAAGAAAGAGGAAAGCACATACCATTACGATTAACGGAACCAGAAGGGGGAGTGGTAGGAGTGGAGTCATAGAACGACTGTCCAGATGTACTGGCAGAAGAGCAGGGAGAGGCGTTCTCGGGGTTTCCATCACCATGAAGCTTTTGCTTCTGGGGAGTCTTTGGGGCCTGGTTAGGAGAAGCTGAAGAAGCCATTGAATGGATGTACAAAAGATGGATTCTAAAAGCTGATTATATAGAAAGATGGGGAAGATGAAGTCTGAGATTGGCTGAAATTCGATGATAGATTTGCTTTTAGATGAGCGGGCACAGTGCAAAGGTAAGTCTCTGCTCAGAACCGGAGGGATGCAAGGTGGTGAAGAAAAGAAGAAGAAGAAGAAGAGAAAAGGTGGGATGACTTGGAGAGTGTGGGATCCCCCTATGAGGGCTCACCCTCATCAACCAGAGCAAATACTTGATTGGGCTAGTTATAGATAGGATGAATATGGGGGCGAGATCATGACGATATCTACTGGTGATAGCTAACCTTGCTCTTGTGCAGGGCAGGATAACTTTGTGTTGAGCGTGCAACCTCCCGTTGTCTCTCTCTACTAAATAGTACTGACATAGCTAACGGTATAACTGCATTTAGGTGGTAGCTTCAGTTGTGGGGTGAATTTTCACTTCGAATATGCTGTATGCATCCCAGAACAGCGTTATGACTTCAAGGCCCCGTTGGGTGGCTAGGCACTAGTATGAAATCTCAAAGAAGTACCATGGCGATGGAGAGTTCAGGCAAACGCCCTGTGACTCTACTTGATCAATAAAAAGCCCTAACAAAACGGGCAAAAACACATAGCGTGGATTGTATATTACTGGCCACCGACATCATTTTGGCAAACTGCAGACCCTATTTCGATATCAATCATGCAAAGCGATCCACCTAGACGGGTAATACTAAAGACAATGCTCACCAAATGCTCAAATCCCTTTGCCCTAGCCTATAGCCTAGATACTGGAATCCTCCAAGGTATCCAAGATGCTCACATAACTTGCAATGAGCGTAACGACTTGACATCCTGCCAGCTCCTCTATCCTAGTATCGTATTCCTCCAATGCCTTCTCGAAGCTGGCCCGTACGCCCTGCTGGGCCCCTCCACTCTCCATTACTCGCCCGCTCAGTAAAGTTGCACGCTCTTCATAAAACTTTGCGAGACAGGACCTCAGCTTCAAAGCCTGCTGTTGTGTAGCTGTAAAGATTTCGAGCAGAGAATCATCTGTTCAATATCTATCAGCCCTGGCCTTTCAAAGAATATGGGTAAGGGAATGTCTACCCCGAGCTCGGCTAGTATTCAAAGCTTCACGCAACTGCAGAGACGAGCACACAGCAGCTAGATACTTGCTCTCCATTTTCAAGATCTCCAGCTTCTGTTCAAGCCGTTCATTCAGCACATATGTACATGTCGAGTCGGCTGCTTCTGGGGCAGTAACAAGTGCTCTCTCATGTTGCTCATGAAGAGAGTTGATATCTACCTTCGGCTTCTTATATGCTGAACCCTCGGGCGTAATATGAGGGGCGTCAACTGGCTCCCAAAACGGTTGGTTGAATTTGGTAGATACAATGGATTGGAGGTACTCAATTCGGGCCGGGATGATATCATCACGGAAGGAGCGGGCTGCTTCATCGAGCTTTAGTTTTAGAGGAGGTAGTGGATTGGGCCGGCCACTGGAAAGAATGGACTTTGCCTCCTTGGACAGGCTGTCATGCTTTCTCTTCGTCTGCATGAATGCGAACCTATTGAGGATGGTTAACACAGACCCTGGCTACAAACAGAGAAAAATAGTAATTACACGTACAAGCTCTAGATCTCTCTAGTCTACGTAAGAAAATAGACGCAGGTACGTCTGGCCGCGGGAGCAGGATGAGGGGCAAATTTAAAGTAGTCTGGTTGTAAAGAAATGTTATTTTGACTGCTTATGTAGTACCTCCTGTTACCTGGGGAGAGTGTATTGAGGGTATGTAGTGGACAAACCTCAGAGTCGAGGAATGCTTAAGGGAAAGGTTGCAGCATGAGTACTGAGGTACCTAAGTAACTTCCAAGTGGTGTTACCCTCATCTCGCTACTCAACATCCCAAATTGGCTAAGCTCCAACTGATCGGCGCTGCTACTTAAGCGCCATATCTCGCCCGCATCCCCCGCCAGCAACCGCACTTCACATGGCATCCCTTCTTCTTCGGCCTCTGGGGCGACCTCAATTCGCCTACAAGCAGCTTTCATCGATAGCCCCATCACGACCTCCCCTGGCGCAGAAGCGGATAGCTCCACCTTCTGTACCCCAGCAGATCCAGCAGCAGCGATGGGCAGCAAATCAGAGCATGGACCTGCCGAGGAGTAGGGCACAGCCGAGCATGAGGCTGCAGGCGGGCGATGAGTCAGAGGCGATTTTGAGAGATATTGGGTTGTTACCTGGTGTGTGGATACCCTGAGTCTGGAGGTTTTAGTGGGGCAAACGAGAGACTGGGAATTATCGAGGTTGGATTATTATCAGCCAATTCGGTGGCCGTTGAAGGGGGTGGTGGTGGCTAATGAACATTTATGGGGTGTGAGAGGCAGACACGTTCGTCCCCCTTAGCAGGAAAAACCGACCCTCACTACTCAAAGAGCCCAAAGTCCGCTTCCAGCTATTCAAGAAGAGGGTGATATATAAGATCAAGAATCTGGCAAAGTACGTCTTCCCCAAGACACCTTCCCACCACAGGCTTCCTACTGATATATATACGTCCTCTAGTCTTGCTCTGTTCCACTATTACTGCAAAGCCCCCATCGAATACTCCCTGCCCAAGAAAATCGCACCTCGCCTCTATGAACAGATGTACACCGCATTCGCCGAGTACGTCCTCCCCACTCACCCCCTTCCT
>Ga0307514_10005463_pt1 | contig 11320 bp, 14 predicted proteins | sample 16_EM_MG_FD_203088 | JGI IMG/M metagenome (GOLD analysis project Ga0307514, IMG submission 203088) | Populus trichocarpa ectomycorrhiza microbial communities from riparian zone in the Pacific Northwest, United States - 16_EM | ecosystem: Host-associated > Plants > Roots > Unclassified | place... | reverse complement strand
AAGTAAGCGAAAGAATAACCGGGATATTGACCCAACTGAGGGTGATGATAGCAAATTAAAGGATTGGAAGAAGTCACCATCATCTGAAAGCAGCGAGGACAAGCATAAGAGGGCACGTTCACCATCACATGATAAGTATCATGATGAGATTCATGCTAGAAGTAGATCAATGTCACGAGATATAGTTAGGGAGAGATCTCGTTCCCGTAGTGTAATTGAAGATGAGGCTCTTTTGAGAAGAAAAAGACACCATGACAGGATTGAGAATGACTCTTATGATGAAAGAATGTCTAGATACAGCAGGAATTTGCGGCACAACATTGGAGATTCAGTGAGAAATGTGGATAGGGAATGGAGTGTTAGTTACATCAAGTCTTTTGATGGAGAAGAATGGCATCACAATAAGGATGCACCGGACAGAGAGAGGAGCAGGGAGAGGGAGAGGGAACGGAGAAGAGAGAAGGAACAAGAGAGAAGCAGGGAGAGAGAGGTTGACAGGGATAGGAGAAGGGAGATGGAAAATGAGAGGAGCAAGGAAAGCGATTGGAGAAGGGAGAAGGAACAAGATAGGGAGCTAGATGGGGAAAGGAGGAGGGAGAAAGGACAGGAGAGGAGTAGGGACAGGGTGGAGGAGATAGATAGAAAAAAACGGATGGAAACAGATATGACCAAACACAAAAATATGCAAAGGGCTAGCAACAGAGATAGAGATAAGGAGAGAGAAAGGGAGAATGGTAGAGATAGGTACAGAGAAAGGGATAGAGCTAGGGACCATGACAGTGGAAAAGAACGGGACAGGGAGAGGCGAAATGACAGGGATAGGGAGAAATCTAGGGTTATTAAGAGCAATTCAGAGAAATTTTATAATTCCAACAGTAATTTATTAGGACAGGGAAGAGACAATCTAAACAGGTATTCTTTATTGATAAAATTGAAATGCTTATTTTAATTGAAAACAGCTTTTTTACTTCAAGAAAATTTATATCCCCAGAGCACCTTTTTGACCCAACTTTATGTTTTATATTTTCCTTCAGAGATGAAGATGACCAAGATGATTTTGAAGAAAGGATTGCACTGAAATTAGCTGAACAGGAAGAGGATAATCTTGATAGAATAAAGGAGGAGAGTAGAAAGCGAAGGGATGCCATTCTTGAAAAATATAGAAATCAGCAGTTGCAGCAGCTGAAAGAGTCTGGATCAGAAGATGCAGACAAAAGTACTTTTCCATTCCTTCAGCTTCATTTTTACACTGTACTGTGATATTTACTCTTAAGCTCAGGATCAACATCCAACTGCATGGTTTGTTGTGTCATAGATGAACATGATTTTCAAGTTGTACATGCTTGCTTGATGAGTCTCATTTGTATTTGACAGCTTGCTTATTAAAGTTTCATGCTGTTTTCAAGAAACGTGATTCAGAATTGCTGTTTTATTAGATGTCCAAGTTCCACTAGTACCTGCAATATTTGCAACTTAAACAACAAGAATGTTGTTTTATATGGTGTGTTAATACTCATCCAAGGGCTAGAAAAGTCTTGTTTATGTTGCAAAATGCTTAAGTTCTTAGTCTGAGTTACATTTAGGCAATAATTTTGCTGCCATATCACAAGTTGGAATGGTGGATGGATGATTTGTGTGTTAGTTGAAAATCCTTAAAGAAAAATCTGCTCCCATTGTTGATTCATACAATAGATATTGAGCAGGGTTGGGTACTGATGGATGTTTACACCATTCATTTTTATCTGTTTTCTCCGTATTATTATGTGTTGCTCATGCTAATTTCTTCTCACAAGAAGATTGTTTTGTGTGGAGCAGACAAGGAGCCTATAGAAGGTTCTGGCCAATCAGCAGCAGCTGACAATGTTGCTCCAGAAACTCTTGATGGTAGGACTGATGGTGCTGATGTTTATGTTATCGAGACATCATTTTCTGTGGGGAAATCACCTTTACAAAATGGAATACAAGCTTCCAAGAGGACTTCAGGAACTACAGGGCTTGGAGAGGGTTCGCCAAAGGTCTGTCCATTTGTTCCCTAATGTCATATGTTTCTACTTGGTTAGTCAAGCTTAATAATCATATAGGTGGGAACTGTATACACATTTTCTACTGAATCCACAATGGAGTTCACCATTGATTCGCTTTGCTGATGTTTTCTTTTTGGTTACTATTATGCACAGAGTGAGAGATCAGATGAAAAATTATGTGATGATATTTTTGGAGAGACTCCTGTTGGAGTTTGTAAATCGGTAAGATCCACAGTTTTGTGCATCTTGTTTATCTGTTGTTTGTGTTGTTAAACTTTCTCTGTTAGATGTGTAATGCAGTTCTTTAAAATATTCACAAGCAATTATGCTAACGATTTGTGCTTTGAATGTGTTGCAGGGTAAAGGAGATGAAAAATATTGTGATGATATTTTTGGAGAGACTCCTGTTGGAGTTCGTAAAACAGTAAGATCCACAGTTTTGTGCATCTTGTTTATCTGTCTTTTGTGTTGTCATACTTGTTAGTTGCACAATGCTGTTCTTTAAACTATTCATGAGCAATTATGATAAGGATTTGTGCTTTGAATGTGTTGCAGGGTAAAGGAGAGGGTTTGCCAATCGTGAGGAGTGGTCTTCATGACAATTGGGATGATCCTGTAGGATATTATAGTAAGTATTCTGAGATGTGATAATCTCCTCCATTGTCATTTCTATTTTCCTTTCCCCCTAGTTTTTATCTTGAGCACTGCCTAAGACATACTTCTTTTGCCTTTTGAATATAAGACCTAATATAGAAACATGTTTTTTTTTAAGAGATGGATGTTTTTGAACTTGACTCTTCATGGTAAAAGCTATTTTATTAATCCATTTTGAAAGTGTTTATTTTCCTTTTTTTCCACCAGAACATGTGTTCTTGTTCTGGAGGATGAGACTCCACTTTACATCATTTCAGAGGCAATGATAGGAAGTATAAGCTTGTCTTCAATTTGTCACAAGCATTTATTGATCTTGAAAATTCGTGAATGTGGTAGATCAATATGTTGTTTTTGCTCTTCAAATAGTTATTTTGATTTTTTATATTATTATTTTGGTATGTAGGCCACCGATTTGGAGAAGTACTTGATGGTCGATATGAGATTGTTGCTGCTCATGGAAAAGGTGTCTTTTCTACAGTAGTTCGCGCAAGGGATCTGAACGCTGGCATTGATGAACCTGAAGAAGTGGCTATAAAAATTATACGCAACAATGAAACAATGTTAGTATTCATTTTTTTAATAATACTGTGTTCTCTCTTTTCTTATCCTTGTTCTTTTTGTCAACTTATTTTATTGTCTGCTGATTCTACATCTATGGTGCAGGCGTAAGGCTGGTGATACAGAGGTTTCAATATTGAAGAAATTAGCAGGTCAAGATCCAGAGAACAAGCGTCACTGTGTTCGTTTTCTTTCAAGTTTCAAGTATAGAAACCATCTTTGTTTAGTTTTTGAATCTCTTCATATGAACCTGCGTGAGGTCCTAAAAAAGTTTGGTCGAGATATTGGCCTTAAACTAACTGCTGTTAGGGCATATGCGAAGCAGCTTTTTATTGCTCTGAAGCATCTAAGGAACTGTGGTGTTCTTCACAGTGATATAAAGCCTGATAATATGCTTGTAAGTTTCAGTGCCACAATTATGTTATGTCACTTTAGTTAATTATCCATTGATTACCCGCTATTTAATTCACCTTTTCCTCCTCTCTTTTCCCACAGGTAAATGAGGCAAAAAATGTGCTGAAGCTTTGTGATTTCGGTAATGCGATGTTTTCTGGTAAAAATGAAATTACACCGTACCTTGTAAGCCGATTTTATCGTGCTCCTGAAATAAGTAAGTTCCATTGTTGAACAACTATTTTGGGTACTCTTGTTAAATAAATTGTTACTGACACGCTTTCTCCAGAAAGATAAATTGATATTGACACACTTTCGCCAGAAAAAAGAAGCTGATATTTCATAATATTTATAACAGTAAATTGTTTCCAAATAGGGAAAAAGTAATTATGCACTTCTGTTGCAGTTCTTGGTTTGCCGTATGATCATCCGATGGATATGTGGTCTGTTGGTTGCTGCTTGTATGAACTTTATTCTGGAAAAGTTCTTTTTCCAGGTTCTACAAACAATGACATGCTACGACTTCACATGGAATTGAAGGGCCCTTTCCCGAAGAAGATGCTTAAGAAGGTAAAATCACTCCCACCCCTCCCGATAATCATTTTTGATGGTTCTCCATGGAGGTTTGCTACTCTGTTCCTGAATTTGGCTTTCCTTCTTTATCTGATTTGACTTCTACATGCAGGGTGCATTTGTTGACCAGCATTTTGATAATGATTTGAATTTTCATGCTACAGAGGAAGATCCTGTTACTAAAAAGGTATTTTGCATGCGTAGGTCCCATTCACAGACTTGTTCGTAACATTTGTACCTTGTGGTGGTCCAATTTCAAATTGATTGATTTGATTTTTTTTTTCTTTCTCTGCAGATTATGAAAAAGATTATTGTGAACATAAAGGCAAAGGATGTTGGGTCTATTATTTCTGGCTCTCCTGGTGAGGATCCAAAGATGCTAGCAAACTTTAAAGATCTTCTAGAAAAAATCTTTGTGTTGGATCCTGAGAAGAGGATGACAGTTTATCAAGCACTAGCTCACCCATTCATCACGGGCAAGTGAACCATGTTGCTGCTTTTCTGACTCCAGACATGCTGTTGCACTAGAATTTGTACATTATGACCTAACCCATTCAGATATCTAATCATTGCACATTATCTTTATATTCTGAGTTCTGGCCTCTGAGCTTTGGACAGTTTTTCGCATGGCTGAAGTCAAAACTGGTGATATGTGGTCAGCAGTACTCTTTACAGGCGGTTCATTCAGTGGAATGTACTGGTTCTATTGTAAGACAACTTGCCAAAGGCGTTTTTTCTCCTCTTGTAATCATTTTTAATTGGGCCATTGTGAAATTTCATCAAATTTGCACTTATTTCTCTGCTACAATTTTTTTTGTACTTTGGACATGGTTGCTGCAATTGGATTTGTGGGATACATAATAAGGAAAGAAGTATTCTGGAACCCACGAGTTAGTAATTGTATATGTTCTTTGAGATCCATTGCTGAAGCAGGCAGGAAGAATCTCGTTTTCTGCTGTTTTAACCTGTATTTTCTACTCATATAGTTGTGTATAGCGCTGAATATCAAAACGTTTGTCATTCTAAGTGCTGCAATTATTTCACTTTTATATTTGCAGTCTGTATTTTCTCTTACCCTTTTATTTGATTTTTCTGGTCCTTGAGTGTCTAATTAAATTTTTCATCCAGGATAATCTTCCCCTGGTTTGAGGCATCCTTCCAGTGCTTAGTTGCTTAAAAGGCACCCAGGAGAAGGTACCTTGGTTTGTTTATTAGGAGCTCATTTAATAACCCGTCGAAAGTGCTGGAAATTTTATTCTTCTTTTCCTGTCATGAGCTTGAACTAGAATTCCTAGGGTTTCTTATATTTCTTTTTATGATAGTTTTTTTTTGTGCCTCTTTTGTTTGTTTGGATCTTGATGTTGCTTTCAAAGAACACGTCTGCTGTTTAATATGCTTCTTACATTTCAGTGTTGCTACATCTGGCACCCTTTTTTGTTTTGCAATACGCATTTGTGTTTCAGACATTTCAGGACTGCTTAAGCAGTCAATGTCTATATTTTTTATGTGGTCATTATCAATGGTTGTAGTTATTATTTTGTTTACCTTTACTATCTATATGCGCTAACATAGTGCATGCATCTGATCCATGGCCTGTCATTCTGGAGGCACTTGCTCCTGAGATTTGCCGCTACAAACTTGAAGTGATAGTGCATTTTGGTAAGTAATTCAGGTTTTAGATTTGGCACTTCTCTCCTTAAATAGGCTACTGGGAAGGTGTTGTATTTCCACTGGAAATGCTAATGTATCAATATTGTTTCCTGTCTTTTTTCCAGGGCATTGTGTCATCCATTTGCAGCTCCGGTAAGTATCTGAAAACTAATTGGTTATTTTGAGCTTTGTGTAATTTTTAATAACATGAAATGTTTAATTTTAGGTTTTCTTGAATTTTGGTCTCTGATGTTGCCATAGTTTGTTACAGATACTTCATAGGAACCATGCATTGCCTTCCATATGTAGTCAGTGCTCCTCATACAAAAGCTTTAACTATAACTTGGATACAAAACAGAGGATGTGACAAAATACTATTGTGAAGCATAAGCTTCAGTCAAAATTGCATCTGGATAAGATATAGAAACATGTTTGAAGTATCAAATCTAGTTGAACTTGCTCATACGTTCTTTTAGGTCTGCCCTAGCAAATATTAAATTATACTTTTAATTAAGCTCAATGAACATGTTTCGAAGATATGATCTGTGTTAATCCTGAATTCATTTGTTTGAAACCCTTGTGTCTTGGATTTGGGTGATCACTGGAACCCGTGAGTTAGTATCTGGTCAAATTTGTTGTTTGGGATGATGTGTTAAAGCATCAGTCCAACTTATGTGGCATTGGACCTGAATATTTTTCTCATTATGCCTCAACCTTGACTGCTTGCTTTGGATTGGAATAAGTTGAATTAATAGTCTTTCATAGCCTACTCTAGCATCATGTTTCAATAATTACTGTTACAACAATATAAATGACAAGCAAGAGAGCGTTCCGTGTTTGGTCATGTGGTGAGGAAAGGAGGTTGTTTGGAGAAGTATTGCACAAGCTACCAGCCTTAAAGTATATTGATCTTTAATCTTGCAAGAATTGTGCACAAAAGGTCCTATAGTATTCCAAGTTCCAAGGCTTCCCTTCTACCCGCATGATATCTGACCTTAACCACCTGAGCTCTGTATTTTCCACTGTCAGTTTCCCAATTGGGTATGGGTGCAAGTACTGTTCTAGGTTTGGGTGTAGAAGGGATATGCGGGGAAGAAGGGGAAAAGAGAAGGGGATGAATGATACAGAGATAAAAACATGGATTTGAATATTGTTGATAACAAAAAGGATGATGCTGCTATTCTTCCCCGTGTTTCATTCAGATTAAATAATTTCTATTTCCTTTTCAATTATACAGAGAAATGAGATGGTCTTTTCATATGAACTTTTTGTCGAATTAAAATTGTTCTCTGATAATGCCCAGTCATTGTATTCTGGCAAGTGGAATGACAGGACACAAAATATGATTTAATAAAAGGCAAGTTGGATTGTTCTATTAAAACATCAGGGTCTGTTATTGATAGTAATGTACAATGGGACTAAGAATGCACAAGATGGAAGTAGAGGGATTCATTGTGTTTAATTTTTTGCACCGGGCTTGGTTTTCCATTCAAGGCAAAGTTGAGGGACATGTATGGAGCCAAGCTTGTTAAAGTAAATATTCTCTATATTTAGTGTAACTATCTTGATAAAAAAAAGGTGTGCGACATGCATTTCTGGTTTGATGTCAGCCGCTATATAGGCTGGTGGTTTTTGACAGAAGTATTACAAAGATATACACTCCTTATCATATCTGTCTGTCCATGTGAATTGAATGCAAATGTTGCCATGCTTCATTCAGTGCAACCTCTAATTGGCCTTATGGTTCGAGTTATTTCTTATTTTTCTGATTTGATTTAGAGCCTAGTGTAAAAAAATTGCTTGTGGTTAATATCATTGGATCTAAGACTTTTGTTTTGAGTGAAGGAAAATTCCTTCTAAGTAGAACTAGTTTACTGCACTTTTATGCATATAGGTCATTGGAGAAACAAAACATGGCTAAGAAGAGAAAATAACTTGACATACAGATATGCTATATTTTAATTGATTTGGTGTAAAAGTCGAAATGAAGAACTTGTTCTTCCACTTCCCCTGATAATTACTCCACAGGAGCTTCCATAATGAAACTAAATTTGTTGGTGAACAGGAAATTTGATTTCTTTTGAGATTATTTTCACAAATGTTTGTTGTTGTGCAAAGTACATTAGCTTTTGCCCTCGTTGCATTTTTTCCAGAATACTGGGATTTCATTTTTCTTTAATTTATATAAGTTGCATAGTTAAGTGCTTGTGTTGTATGATTTCCCTGCAAAAATATTAATGCGAAGTTGTTCTCCCCATTCCACTGTCAAATTGGTTTCATTGATGATTTGCTGAATTCACGGGTGTAATTATCCAAATGCTGGATCGATGATTATTGTGCTTCAATTCCAATTTGATTGTTCCCTGTCAAATCATTGTTTGAAAAAAGATTGATTAGCCTATATTAGAATTATTTATAATTGGTTGCCACCGAGTTTTGTGGTGCTCAGTTTGGTTGGGCATGTTGGTTCTGAATGTTTTTGTTGGACATTTGTATGTTAGATTTAGTTCTTGCTGCTTCTTTTGAGGGTTGAAAGGAGCATTTGTTTTCTGCTTTCTACATGTAACATTGGGTGATTTAAGGAATAATTCCAAGTTCAAACTCAAACTCAAACTCAAAATCAGAAGATAAGAGGATGTTGTTGAGTCATTTTATTAGACTAGTAAAACAGGAGGGGGAAAAAAGAATTAGCAAGCAACCTTCTACATTGTTTTAGATTTGTGTTTATATTTCTCAAGCTTTATGATCTTCTTATGTTTTGTCTTTGGCATACGTAAGCTTAAAAGATGATATTTTTCTAGGTATGCAACCTTCTTGAGTATGGCAGTGTGAATTAAGGTTCATTTCATATCTATTCATATCTCTTCATCTTTTACCATTGCTGACTTCCTATTTTGGTTCTTAAAATGATATTCTAATCCATTTGTGTGTGTGGGTGTGTAGTTTATTGCTTCTCACACTGCTTTTGAATTGTGTTTGACTTAACTGGCAATTACTGTGAGTTCTATATATATTTTTTGGAATGCAGTGGAAGATAATATGATATTATCTAAGGAAAAATGAGGTTTGAAAATCTTCCACTGTTTTGCTAACGTGTCCTAGTTTTGGCTTGCCTTTTTATTAGTTGCCAAAAATGGAATGCTTTTGAATTCAGAAGTTCTTTTCCATAGGTTAGAAAAGGATGACATGGCAAAGAAAAAAGACCGAGCAGGCTTAGATTTTAACAAACTTGTTCTAGCGACTCTATTACTAACTTTGTTTTATCATGTGATCCAAAACCTGTTAGTTGGTGTCCCCTTTCTTTTCTATTCTTTTTTTTATTGGTTTGGAGGTGGGGGATGGCTGGAGTGGCAAAAAGGTTTTCTTGCCTTGTCTTGGGAACATTATATATGCAGGAGGTGTGTGGATGTATGTTCTATGATGCTTTTGATATCAGTTTGTTTGAGTGCTGTTTTGATCTAGTGTTATGAAATTATATGTGATAGTATCTTCACAGCAATTATACTTCTATCATGCACCATGTTTCGGTATATGCAGTGTGTTATTTCATGATACACATCAAAATTCGTTTCTGTTTGTTGAAAAGTTTTTGTAGACCAATTATTTGGCTATCGAGTCATCTGGGATTTTCCCTAATAGTTTTTTTCTGTTTTTTTTCAATAGTTTGGTAAATGGTCCTAGAAAATGTGGCGGGAATTCTTTTTTTTTTTATTTTATGAATTATATCAGTTGCCTTTTTGGTTGCATATAAACACAAAGGGGTGATCAATGTGATTTATACTATTTATGTCTCAGTTTTTAATTGATGAGTTTTCTGATTCCATTGACGGCTCCTTTCATTCAATGCGCACTTATTCACGTGCGCTCAAGGGCGCTGTGGAGTTTTGTTAATTATTCAATTCTTTGGTTCAGTGATTCTTAGGTACAAGTGGAAACTGAACAATATTACCTCTTTTAACTTTTATGGCCTTGCTTAACTTGCTATGATTAAGACTTGCTTTTATTGACCTTGAAAAAGGTCTTGCCAGTAGGTGGTGTTTTTCAGACAATCATCCTACCAGTGTTTGGTAGAAATGCTACTGACAGTTATCTTTCAACTGGTTGAGCGAGGTTCTTTTTATGTTTTTTTATCCTGAATTGATTGGTATTGCTTTTAATGATGAGTTATTGTTGAACTATCAAAATAAGGCGCCAAGAAATTTTGGAATTTGCTTGTATTTCAATGTTTTATTGGAAGGAACATTAGAATTGCTAATGACATTTTGCACTAAGCTATTTATGCCTAAAATACCTTCAGCTCGAAGGTCAAGCATGGTTTGGAAAATATAGGATTTGAAGTTATAGGAATGAGATTTTGAGATTCACAATCCTGTGCATTGATAAATTGTCCATTTTGGTCGATCCAGCTTCGCATTTAAAATTTTCTTAGTTAAGAGTGGTATGTTCAATCGGGAAATGGAAATAATCGTTGTAATATGTGGGTGTGCTTGAGAGGTGAGAGTTGATGTGCAGGGAAATGCTTCGATTGTTAAGAAGTATGAAGGCCTGGATTTGTCGGGGTTCTTAGTGGCTTTGGTAGAGGAACTGGATTGAATAGCAATGCGTAGAATGGTGTGACCGGTTTTATTCAAACTTGCTATCTGTCACGAGTTGACAACTGAGGGTGGGACTTGGGGTCGCTATGGCTGAAATCTTCGTTTTCTTGCAAAATACATTTGTGGTTGATTATACAAAGTAGGTATAATCAACCTCTTCCCTCTGTAAACTATAATATAGTATTAAAAAAAAAATAAGCTAACTATGCTTGTTCCTTTTATATTTTCCTTTTTGTGCAAGCTTGGAAAAATGTATCTTAGGTTTCATGAACCAGCAAATTTGGTCCATGAGAGCAATCAGAGGGTCATAAACATTGTCAAAAAAATAGAACAATGATGTGTTGTCGTTATAATATGAAAACAAAACATTAAAATATGTTTTATTTGATATTTTATCGAATAATATCTTAGTATTTTGTGTCCGATGTTCATGCAAGACATTTTAAACTTAATAATAAACTCTAAATTTGTATTGTTTGCGTCTATCCAGAAATGAGTTGACTGTTTCAAAGTTTTATCACATCGTGATTTTTTATTGTATTTTTTTACCATCGTGTTCATACCACCTTCAAGGCTTCAACTAGTTGCATGTTCTTTCCTCGCCATGAAGCGTGTGAAAGAACTTTCCTCTTTTTTTAAAGCAACACTGGTTATGAATTAACTATTTTGCATCATCTTATTTGTTGATTTTTTTCTCTCTTTTCTTTGATGCAATTAATGAAAATACATATGCTTACAACCCAGCTTCGCCTTTATCTATTTGTTGCACAAACATTGTATGATTAAATACAATTATTGGTGTTTATAACCACTAACTACACATTCTTTCTTTGTATGTGTGTGTTTGTGTGTTGTACCCATTTCTCTGTGTTT
>Ga0307514_10005462_pt1 | contig 11320 bp, 12 predicted proteins | sample 16_EM_MG_FD_203088 | JGI IMG/M metagenome (GOLD analysis project Ga0307514, IMG submission 203088) | Populus trichocarpa ectomycorrhiza microbial communities from riparian zone in the Pacific Northwest, United States - 16_EM | ecosystem: Host-associated > Plants > Roots > Unclassified | place... | reverse complement strand
TGAGACAACGAGACCCAACATACAACTTCTTTCTACCCTTCCGAAATGCCCTGGACTTCAAACTCGCTAGGTTTTTCTACTCAGCACATGTACCGAAGGCTCGGATCGATGAGTTCTTCAAAGATGGCTTCTTGGGAGTGAAAACGGATACCGCAGGGTTACCTCTTGCCCCAATTCTACGCACAAGATTCTCATTTCATTCTGCATATGGTTTATATCAGAAACTGGATGATATGATGATGGACCCAGTATGGAAAAATGGTTTTGTGGACTTCCGGCTGGCCAAGGGTACCGAGTTCTGGTACTGGGACATTTTGCAAGTATTACAATACCTTCTGCGTCGGAAATCCTTTGCACAGCATATGTTTTGGGCCCTGGTGAAGAACTTTGACAGTCAGCATAAGAGAGTGCATATGGAAATGAATACTGCTTTGTGGTGGTGGGATAGACAGGTACGACTTCCACTCCAAAAATATAAGCTGGCTTGGTATTGATAGAAAATCACAGATGACTCTCCCCATTGGTTCCACGTTGGTCCCAGTACTCTTCATCTCCGATGCCACACACCTGACGAACTTTTCTGATGATGGTAAAGTATGGCCTTTGTACATGAGCATTGGGAATATCAAGTCTAGTATCCACAATAAACCAACATCTCATGCCTGGGTACCCGTAGCGATTTTGCTGAATGCTCCCAAACGCATCAAAAAGATCCCTGGATAGTCAGAGGAGAAGCAGGAGCATGAGGCATTACAGGTACTCCACGATTTGTTAAAGTTCGTCCTGCATCCATTATCAAGCTCTGCACGGGACGGCCACGTTATCAAGTGTGCTGGCGAGGTTGTCAGGAAGTGCTATTTCCGGGTTGCAGGCTGGCTTGCTGACCATATGGAAAATTCAGCGATACATGGGATTTATACTACCAGATGCGCAATCTGCGAATCACCACAGGACCGGCTGGGTGATCTGCAGAAATATCCCTTAAGTGATGCACAACAATATCAGGAATGGGTTGACAAATTGGACATAGAAAGCCTGCACATGAGAGGTGTAAAGTGCATTACGAATGCCCTGTGGATACTTAGGGACGTGATACCACGGGAACTCATCTGATCGGATATTCTTCACACGATCCTTTTGGGGAACCTTCAACATTTATTAGATTGGATTAAGGGGTTTCTTGACAGCCATGATAGACTAAGCACATTTGACAGTATCTGGAGTTCGATGGCACCTTACCCTGGGAGTTATGTACTACGGAAGTCATATCGGCTTTTAAGTCAGGTCTCTGGCAAGGAAATGTAATTAATCTTGATGATTATTTTAGGGGTGTTCACAGCTGCTTTGCGCCAGAAAACGAATACGCCATGTCTGACTGCGGGGCAAGAGCAAGATTTCAGGAAAGCAATCACTTATGTGCGGTATTTGACAGATTTTGCATTGCTCTCCCAATATCGGAGTCATACGGACAGCATCATAGGGTATATGCAAGAGTACTTGCAACAATTGCACAAAACCAAAGACGTGTTTTTAAGGTATCGGGCTGGTAAAGTGGCAAAGGCAAAAGCTGACATGGTCTCAAAGTAGCTGACGGTACAGACTACGGCTCGCAAACTCGAAGAAAAGGCTAACGGACGTACAGCGGCTCAGAAGACTCACGCACTGGCACAAGATAGAGAAGAACACGCATACCTAGTGAATCAGGCCTTGATAGAGGATTCATACTTCAATTTTCCAAAGATTCATTTGCTAATGCACTGGAGTGACCAAATCTCACAATATGGTAGCCTGCCACAGTTTTCAACAAAGATTTGTAAAGCTTCACACAAGCCATTGAAGGAAGCATATCGCCGGAGTAACCATAATGACAGCATCCCGCAAATAATCAAAGGGTATGGCCAAGCCCATAGCATTGCAGTGAAAGAGCTTGAGATTGAAGCTTGGGCAGCGGAAAACCCGGACATAAAGGAGAGAATGAAGGGTGTATTGCGTCCGAAATGGACCAATAATGTACTAATCATCAAGGAAGGAACCAGGATGTTCATGACATTGCGTGGCAAGCAGTCGATTAAGGAAATATACAATATCACACACATAGCGGAGGCATTCATTATTCCCGACCTGGTAAGGCATGTGAAACATTTTTTGGAATGGAATATCTGTCAGGCCGGAGCTGATCCACTATCGGACGCAGAACGAATCCTCTTGCACGCCATGGTGGAGGCATACAACAGTCTGGAAATCCCAGTACCAGATCAGGATGTGGATGCAGACAATACGTACAAAGTGCAACATTTACGCATAATCGGGTGAAAAAGTTGGAGAGGTGGAGAATCTAGGAGGGATACGGTATGGGTACGAGTAGGGTCTATGAGGCTGCTCAGTGGACGGTCAAAATGTTATCGGGGCAGGGTTGTAGGGTTTTTGAATATATTGTTCACATTACAAGATATGAATCGGGAGTCATTGAAGTTGGCCCATATGATATTACTGAATTGGGCGGGCAATCCGATGCCACATGGCCCTGAAGGGATGTCAAGAGTCGAAGGATATGCCGGAGGGGGTGGGCAGAGTATTGTGTAGCTAAGTGCAATAGAGGGGGCTGTACATTTGATACCTGTGGAACCAGAGCGGAATTGGATAGTGAATAACCGTGTAGATTATCATGTTTGGAATGAAATGAATGATAGGTAGTATAGAAGTAAGCTAGAGGGAATAAAGGGATATACAATTGGTAAATGTAGAGTGGTGGATATATGCATTGATAACTAAACTCAACTACACTCAACTACATACACATGATACATGTTCACCCGACTCAGACTGCCCTGCCCCTCGTATATTGTGAACTAAAACTAGACATTTTATTAGCAACGGCTGACATTTACCTAGAATCGTCCTTATCGTGGACCTAATCGGACATGCTTACCTCTCTTCCTCTAATCTCTGCTCTATTCCTCCTCCTACTCCTCCTCCTCCTCCTCCTCCTCCTCCTACTCCTCCTACTCGTCGTCGTCATTATCCTCCATCCAGAGATTGAAATCCCCCTTTTGGGGCTTCCCAAATTTCGTCTTTGCAGCCACTTCGGCCCTCTTCTCGTCATTGCTGTTGGCAGCCAGGATGTGCCTTCCTGCCCGAGCTGCAGCCCTTGCCTTCACGAAGTCTTTTCCGCTTTGGGGATTCAACCACCGTATACAGCTAAACACATCGTCATCATCCGAATCAACAATTTCATCCTTTTTGGCGCCCATAAATTTCTTGTGGCATGCCTGGACCTCCTGCAAATGCTTCTGCATTCGGGTAATCCTCTTCCGTATCTTGGCCTTCGAATATTCAAATCCATGGTCAGTACGTGGCCAGGCTTTGGCCTTACGCTTGCCAAATTTCATCAGGTATAATTCATTCTCCGAATCGGACACTACGGGGTCGTAGGTCTCGTCCACAAGGTCGAATTGGTCTTTGCGGAAGTACTCGCATTCATCCGGAGGAGGAGTTTCCGGGTCGGACTTATCGTCTGGCTTGCTGAGCGCTAGCTAGGCTTGGATTATGACTGGTGCGTAGACTCGCTTTGCAAGCATGATGAAGTTGGATAGGTCATCATCTGATGTGATCCTCTCTATGTCTTCCGGGTCAGTACCATCCGCGGGGGGCTTTGTCAAAGCCCCGTACATTGCACGGATGTACCTTCTCTCCGGGATCCTGTTACTGATGCCATTCAAGACCTTGGCCACTATTATCTTCTTTAGTGCCACAAACTGCCTGACTTTGGCAGTTGCCCAATAGTAGCCGCCATTGGGCATTACATTTGTTGTGTCATCTGGGTCTACAATTACGACCTGAACAATAACCGCCTTGGGGGCAATCAGATGCCCCAAATCTTTATCGCTATCATTGGCAGCCTGCTCTCGTTGGAGAGCTGCGGCTGCCAGATCTTCCTTTACCTCTGTCTCTCGGTCTTTCTTCAAACTGTCTAACAAAAGATGATGAAAGCGCTCGCGTGTCTTGTCACCATCTTTATCACCCTTTGCGGACTTCAGCAACTTGCGTCCAGACGAGGGAAGCCCATTTTTGGCATCCATCGCAAAGGCCTTGAATGCCTCCCATGCAGCATTTGAAGTCCCACGTCTCCCTATAATTTTATTCCTGAGGGCATATGCCTTCATATGTCTCCTCCACTTCCGATACTCCTCTTTATTATCCTCACCCCAGCCCAGCTGGGTTTTTGCACGTGACGTTGCCAGGTCTTCTTTTCCTGCCCTTCTCGACATGATGCTTCCTTAGTAATTGACTTCTGAAGCAGGAAATTAGCAACTGCTACTCGTCCGATATCACATGACCAACATACCCAAGACGTTTTTAATATTGTGAATATAAATAGAGTCTTGCTCTATAGTTACTGGGTGGGTAATTATATTGATGTGGTTGTGACACTTTCGATTTTCTACTACAAAAATGAATCGTTCTGGGCACCAGAACAGTCACTTTCGTATGCTGGATTGACAATTGCACAGAGGGAAAGCCCCCCTATACATATAAAATTTCCTCGTCGCCCACACTAGTGATCCACCTACCAAAGGCACTTCTAAGTTCGTTGGTTCAAATGGACTACCTTTACACGTTTCAGCCCTGTCTCTAGCAAATACTCATGCTACTAGATTCTAGGACTCCGTGAAGTGAGTAGCACTAGCCTTGTTTAGACAAGCTCAATCGGACGCCAGGAGGAGTGTTGGCGCCAAGGTTATATAGAGTTTGGTTGAAACAGGACTAGAACTCACTAGGTTTAATGAAGTCTGGAAACACACAAAGAATAGAAACATTGTTTTGTTCGTGGACATAGACTAAGTGTTCTCGGTCCCAGCTCTCTTTCTTTCTCTTACAAACGAAGAGTGGAAACATAGTCTTGTTCTTGGAAATAAATGGGAAACAGAAAACTAGATATATATGGTTACAAACAACGGATGACTAGGTATATGTCAGGGGTGAGATCGGACACTAGGCCCTAGTGGCGAGACTGGGCCCTAGTGCTTCTTGAGTCTGGTTGTTTGTCGTGTTTCATCAATGCAGTCCCTAAGTGCCCTCCCTCTTCACACATCCCGTCATCACAACAGGCCTACTAATTGTTTCCTCCACGTCCGTTCAATGAAGTTCTCCATACTTGTGTCCGATATTTAACAGATTTTGCACTGTACTCTCGGTATCGTAGTCATACTGATAGCACCATCAGATACATGAGGCAATACCTGTAGTGATTCCATGTGAACAAGAACATTTTTTTACGATATCGTACTGGCAAATCTGCAAAAGCTAGGGCAGATGCGCTTTCGAAGGAGCTGACTGAGGCAAACAAATCCCGTAATGAACAGGCAAACATAAACGGACGCACCGCTATGCAAAAGACACATGCAGCTGCTGAGGATAGGGAAGAAAGGGTATACTTAATAAATCAGGTTCTGGTCGAGGATTTACATTTCAATTTTCCAAAAATACATTTGATAATGCACTGGGCTGACCAAATCTCTCGCTATGGCAGTTTGCCCTAATTTTCGACGGAAATTTGCGAGACCTCCCATAAAGCATTTAAGGAAGCATACAGGTGCAGTAACCATGTGGACAGTATTTCTCAGATTATCAAGAGTTATACCAGGGGCCACAATCTAGCTGTACGGGAGCTGGAGACAGCAGCATGGGCAGATGAGGATCTGGCGATTAGCGAGAGGGTGGAAGGTTTGCAGTGTCCGAAACAAGATGATGGGCAGCTAATTGTTAGCCCTGGCACGAAGATTTTAATAAGACTTAGGAGCATGTGGTTGGTGAAGAAAATCTACAATATATCCCATATAGAGGCCGAGTTTGGAATATCGGACCTTGCAAACCAAGTGTGGGAGTTCTTGGAATACAACGTCTACGATTGGTAAATGGAGGGAGGTAGAGAGTTTTATATAAGCGAGCTGAGAGGGACTGTACGATATAGGCCAGCGGACATGGAGAGGTCATGATAAAATGAGTGTACGTGTACGCAAATGCGAATACAAATTCAGCGATGGAGCTTGCATTGCATGAAGAGAAGTTTAGAAGACGTAGGAAGTGAGGATACCAAATTAAATCTAAGATCTCGAATTTTACTACGTTGATAATAGGTGTTGCATGTTGCAAAGAAAAGTCATGCGAGGAGGTAATTGAAAATAGACGTAAGGAGAAGGAACGTTGAGATGGGCAGGAATGCATATAACGTGATGGTGGCATTGCAAAGCTTGGTGAGGCGTTGCAACGCACGAGTTTTTTTGCTGATGCATGGTGTCCCTTGCAGTATAGACATTTTGCTGTGGCTTGTTGGAGGTCATTTGTTGAGGTGCATGTTCTTCTGTTATGCTCTTGTTGTTGGTATTTGGAGCATGTGATTTTTGTCTTAGTGTTTTTGTTAGATGGCTTTTCTTTTTGGAGTGGCATCTTGTTACTTACTTTGGAAGTTGGTTGCATGTTCTCTGGACATTAGTGAATATTATGTCTAGTTCCTTTGCAGTTCCAACAGTATTCTTTTATGCTCCAGTTTGAGGGGCCAGCAAGGATGGATGAAAAAGGGGGAGGAGGAGGAGGAGGAGAATGTGTTTTGAGGTACTTGGGTACCTCATCTGCACATTTCCTAGGATCATTTTTTCTGATCCTAAGAGTTCCTTCAAGAGTGGGTGTCTACTCATTTTCTCTAGGAGAAGAGCTTCTCCTGATGGTCCTTTCTATATTTGGACCATTGCTTACTCTTTCCCAATCTTCCATTTCTTCTGGCTCTTGGGGTTGGACTTCCCCTATTTGCCAGTCTTCCTCTTGTGGGTCTTGCTCCCACTCAGAGTATTCCTCTGGTTCAAAGTTGTTAGGTCTTGTGTTAATTCTTACTTGAAACTTTGAAGTATTTTTGTTTACTGATCTTTGAGCAACCTCTTGTTGAGCTTGTGCTCTGGTGGTGGTGGCTGCTGTCCAGACCAGGTCTAGATCATCTGGTTGTTCTGTAGTGGCAGCCCAGTTGTTCCCAGTTTGCCTGTGAGTAAGGATGGATGGACTAATGATGTGGTCTCTAATGAGTTGGCTTCTGTGGGATGGCATGTTGTAAGTGTTATAGATATTGGGTGTTTGGAATGTAAAGTGGTTTGTGGTGATGGAGAGTGGAGGAGGTTTGGTTTGGTCTTCTAGTAGGCGGGGCCTGGTGTCTTTTATCTCTCCATCCTGATCACTCCTGCTAAGTGCATCAGCTATTATATTTTCTTTTCCTTCTATGTATTCTATGATGAAATCAAAGATCATCATGAACTCTTGCCATCTTTGTCTCATTGCATTATCTTGCCTTTGACTCATAAAGTTGAGCAGGGGTCTATGATTTGTTAGTACTACAAAAAAGTGGCCTGATAGAACATTTTGAAAATGTTTGATTGAGTTATAGATTGCAAATAGTTCTTTCTGTATTGTTGGCCAATAGAATTGTGTGGGGTTGAATTTCCTTGAGTGAAATTCTGCAGGCCTTATTTTTCCAGTTGAGTCATATTGTCCAATCCATCCTGCACTGCCTGACTGGCTTGCATCAGTAATAAGGTATATTGGTTCTCCTGATTCATGATTGATTGATTTGAGAACCCTATTGGATTGTATAATTTCTTTGCATTGCTTGAATGATTCTTCATGCATTTCTGTCCACTTGAACCTTTTTGTCTCACCTTGCAGTTCTGACAGGGGTCCTGCTTTGATTGCTAGGTTGGGGCAAAAGATCCTTAGGTAATTTACCATACCCATGAATCTTTGCAATTTTTTCCTTGTTGTGGGTCTGGGGTATTATCTGATTGAGTCAATCTTTGTTGGGTCTGGTTCTAATCCATGTTCTGTCATGATGAATCCTAGTATGTGTAACCTTTTTGGTAAGATTTCACATTTTTCTTTGTTGAACCACATTCCTGCTTTTTCCAGTACCCTCATTACTTCTCTGACTGCTTTTTTGTGTTCTGCATATGTGTGAGTGGCAATGATGATGTCATCAATGTATATCTTGCAGATCCTATCCAGTTGGTATCTTAGTAGGTGATTCATGACTCTCATTATTGTTGCAAGTGCATTCTTATCTCCTTGCTGCATGACTTGTGAGTCATGCAGCCCCATATGTGTCACAATGGTGCTGTGCTTGACTGAGTCAGGGTGGATCTTTATGTTGTGGTACCCATCTGTAAGGTCCAATTTTGATTTGAATTTTCTTGCTGCAATCCAATTTAAAATTTCTTTGATATTTGGTAATGGTGTTGGGTCAGATATTGTGACCTCATTTCTTGGTATGCAGTCAATTAGGAACCTTGGTTCCACTTTGTTTGCTTTTGGTTTAGTGAAGAGGAATACACAATTTGTTGATTGTGATGGTAATAGTTTTCCTGTCTTTAGTTCCTGGTTTATTTTCTCTGTCACATAGTGTTTGAACTTGTGTAGTTCCCATATCTTTTTTGGTTACCATGTGCTTCCATGCATGACTTTGATGTGATGTTGCATGTGGTTGAGTGGGTATCTTAGTAGGGGTAGTAACAGGGGTTTCTTATCTGGGAATAGGTGAGGGAATTCTTTTATTAGGTCCCACTTGTCTTCCACTTGCATGAAGTTGCATGTAATGTTTGGTTCTGATTGCAATTTGATGATTTGCTCATTTATTGCTTCTGCTGATCTTTGTTGGATCCAATTTTCATATGCATGGTGACCTTCAGGGATGGTAGTGTGGAGGTTTCTTGCTTCTTCCCTGATTTGGTCTATGTTGGGAGGTTTTTCATGTGACTCATACTGAAAATTTTCTTCATTCTAGTCTTCTTCTTTTGAGTCACTATTGATCCAATATTCATTCCATTCTACTGAGTTGTTTTCTGTTGAGTCTGAATCTGCATCATATTCTTCTTGTGCAATTGATATGTTTGCAGCTAGGTTATCTTTTGCATCTGCTCTGGTTTCCTGTTCTTCTATTGGCAGTGTTGATAGGAGCTCATTCAAGTTTCTTCTGTATGTGGCAATTCTTTCTGCTAGGGTGTTAGGGATGTTTCCTTGCTGTGCATATATTTCTTTATCTATTTCTTTGCCTTCTTTTTCTAATTTGTCCTATTCATCTTCTGGTTCTGACTCTTCCTCAATTGGGCTTAGTCTTGCCAGTCGTAGTGTTGTCTCAGTTTCCTATTCCATTTCTTTGAGGAAGTTCTGCAGGTGTCCCATGGGTCTGTGTCCTGCATATGTTTCTGCTTCTGAGTAGTCTGTGACTTCTTCTGCATATGGGTGGATATATTGTGCTGCAGTTGAGGGATATTCCATTGATTGCTTATCAAGCATTTGGAATGTTATGGGTTCTTTTTCTCTTGGGTATATGCTGACTTGGTTTTCTGCAATATCCATGACTGCTCTTAGGGTTGTTAGTGCAGGATTTCGTAATATGGCATTCCATTCATTTAGGTTAGCTACATAGAAGGTAATTTTTTCTTTGTGACCTTGTAGATCCACTTCTACTGTTGCTTTTGCATTGATGTATGATTTGCTTCCTTTAATTGCAATTCCCAGGATCTTTTGATCTGTTTCTTCTGTTGGGATCTTGTACATGTCACAGAATTGATTTGAAATCAAATTTCCATGCATGGTGCAGGGGTCTATTAAGACTTGTGCATTTTTCCCATTGATTTGTATCATTGCTGCACAAGATATTTTTGAAGTCTGTGGAATGAGGTGTTTTCTGTCATCTTGTGGGGGTCTCATAATTTCAAGTGCTGCAGTATTTGACCATGGTCTTGATCCTTGGAATGGTGTTCTTTGTTGCCAGGGTTTCTTTTAACTCACTTGGTTGTAAGCTGTGCTTATTGATTTCTTTTTTGGGCAGTCTCTTGCATAGTGGCCTGTTTCTTTGCATATGAGGCATTTTCCTTGAGCCTTCAAAGATTCTTTTTCCTAGTCACTTATTTGTCTGAACACCTTGTTGCCTTGTCTTGGCTTTGTTGGTCCTTTCTTTAGTGGTGTGGACCTTGGTGGATATGATCTTTTTGGCTTATCTAGTGCAGATCCTCCTAACCCTGGTGGGTCACCTTTTTTCCATATTGATCTTTGGAATGCTAGTGATCTTCCTCTTTCTTCAAGGGTTCTTTGCCTTATTTTTCTTCCTTGCTTATCAAAGTAGAAAGTTTTTCCTCTGTTGGTGATTCCTCTTGCAGGGTCTCTTGCATTATCTGCTTGCATTCTTTCTACTGTCTCCACTATTTTGTCATATTCCATATTGTAATTGATCAACAATTTTGTGGGGGTCTTAATATGTGTGAGTAATGTTGTAACAAATTTAACTTTGAGTGCATGCATGTTGATCATCTTTTCCCCTTGTGGGTTGATGCATGATTGATAATATCTCAGGTATTCCAGGCTGTGCAGGTTGACAGGGGGGTTTGGTCCATGTTCTTTCATCAGCTTTGCATAGTTGTATTCTTCCCATTCTTTCCATAGGTCCAGACCTGCTGTGGATGGTACCACTTTTTTTCTGAGCTCAAGGATAAAAGCATGGTAGTTTCTCTTCTTTTCTGGCACTTTGCTACAATATTCTTCATACCAACTCAGAGCTGGATCTTCACATATCCAACTGAACCTGCTCAGTGCTGCCTCTTTTTAGATATCCAGTTTCTGGTAAGTTAACCATTCTGCCATTCTTGCTATGTATTGATCAAATGTTGTTGGGTTTCTCCATTTTTTGTTTGTTCCATCAAACATTTCTGGTGTTGGTATTTTTACCAGACTTGTGTTCTTGCCCATTTTGCTGGATCCTTTGGCTGGTGTCTTTTTCCCTATTACTTGTTCCCATTCTTTTTGGCTTGGTGACAGTTGTCTAACCTTTCTGGTGTTATCTTCAGATTTATCCTCACTTCCACTCTCCTTTCTATCAGAGCTTTCTGAGCTACTGCTGGAATCATCTCCTGGATCATCTCCACCACTGGTAGATTGATTCTCTTCAGCCTCCTTGCTCTTGCCTTTGCCCTTATCAGGGTTATTCTTTTTAGGCTTTCCTCCCTTTGGTAAGTCTCCAAATTGGACTCCTTTCTTTGATAGTGTTGTTCCCTTTTTTTCTTTTATACTGGATTTCTTGTATTGTGTGATGATCACATCATCCTCTTCCTCTAATGTTCCTTCTAGTTCTCTTTGTAAGTCTGCCAATTCTTGTATTTCCTGTACTTCTTGTGTAGTTATTGACATTATTGTTTCATCCACTATTGTTTCCTTTATTTCTCCAATTTGCAGGTATTGTTCTATATTTGCCCATTCTTTTACCAGCCATGGTATTCCTTTTGCTGGG
>Ga0307514_10005461_pt1 | contig 11321 bp, 4 predicted proteins | sample 16_EM_MG_FD_203088 | JGI IMG/M metagenome (GOLD analysis project Ga0307514, IMG submission 203088) | Populus trichocarpa ectomycorrhiza microbial communities from riparian zone in the Pacific Northwest, United States - 16_EM | ecosystem: Host-associated > Plants > Roots > Unclassified | place... | reverse complement strand
TAGGGATGATATTCCCGTAAAGTCCACGAAGCAGTGCCAGTCTATTTGGATGTCTCATTGGACGCGCGCGAGTTGCAGGAAAGCAAATGAAGCTCCACAACAATTAGGTCATGATCCTCCGGAAGTTTTTAATGGTAACAAATATCACAGCTTACTTAGTGGGCCAGAGATGGAAACTGGTAGTTCTAAATTTGTCACGGGACTTGGAGAAGTAAACAAGGGGAAAAGGATCAACGTCTCGAACGATAACCTTACAATGAGTCCGAAAAGGTCGAGGAATGAAATGTTTGAGGGACAGTCTTCTTTTGCGATGTTCAAACCTTCTCAAGATAGGGAGAGTGTTTTATATCTGGAGAATGTTGTGTCCTCTGGCAATCGTGAAGGAGTCTTAAAGTCACGAATTGGTACCAATTCTGAATATGATGTTTCCCACGGGAGAAATGAGGATCACCTACCCTCAATACCGGCACAAGCTCTTCCCGAGGTGGAAATTCAAGAAAGAAAATCTCAGTTTCAGGCCGAAGATCTCAACTTGGTTCCAGAGCAGCGGGTCAAGTCTAATAGTTTCCTAGAATGGAGTAGCAGAGTTGTTTCTGCACATGTTCAGGATGATTTTGTAAGGTCAACCCCAGATATTGTGCCATATGAATTTGAAGTTGGAAGGGCTCCAATTCAGCCCCTTTTCTCTAGGTTAGATCACATTAATGAACCAGGCTCTACATCTTTGGTTCATGAGAAGAAAATGAATAAAAATGCAGGTCTTCTCTTTCGTGATCCCTCAACAAGCAATAATCAGCCAAGAGACTTTTTTGGCAAGTCATTTCACATGATCATGCCAAATCGTTCTGATTTTGAATTACTTCCTAGGCAGATCAGTACCAGAGGTGATAGCCAATTAGGAAAATTATATAATGGATCATATGCACTACCAACACTGCCCTCCGTTCATGATGGGGAGACAATGAGAATACGTACTACAATAGACTCCATGGAAGAATTTTCTAGAGGTCCTCCGATGTACACTCAGACCACTCATCGCTTTGTCATAAAAAAAAAGACTGACGTGAACTTACCTGATGGTGCTCAGATGTTTAGAGAGTCAGCAATGTCCACTGAAATTAAGGGGAAAATGGTGACTGAACTCCTTGCAATATCTCCGGATTTTGGTTTCCATGTCAAGCAAGGAGTGAAGCTGCTACCTCTGGACAGCTCCACAGGGAGTGAAGGAAAAGAGAGCACTGGGAATGTTATGACTTCTGCAGTTGATAAGGAGAATGATTCATTAGCTGAAGGAAAAGAAAACACTAAGAATGCCAATACTTCTGCTGTCAATGAAGAGAGTGATTCATCTGCTGAAACTGACACCATGGATATGGATGCTTACTGTGAGAACCATCTATCTGGTATGTATGGTCCGTATCTTATATGGATGGTTTAGTTAAATCTTAGACTGTAGTGTTGACAATCTATGCTTTGGAGCACAGCCCTCAGATGAAGTTGCTAAATATAATTACCTAATCTGAACAGTGTTCATGAGTTTTGTATCTTTTTAGCGTAGTCCTAGTTTGCAAATTAGTGAGTTTTTTTTCTTTTGTGTTACAGGTGTGGCTTCATTGCAATCAGATAAGGTAACTTTACTACTTTCTGATCTCTAAGCTATAGTGTCCCCTCTAGTGATTTTCTAAGGTCACTTGCATTTACAAAAAACTAGTGAAGGTAAATACATTGGCTTATGCACATTGTTTTATAGACAACATATTTGATCTACTCATTTACTTTTGTTAGGTCAGCATTTCACACAGCTGTTTTAGTTGCCATTGCCACCCAGGAATTTGGTGGATTTTTACCTTTGGGCTTTGAAATCATGCCACACAAATAATAGTTATATTCTACAAGTGTTTTGCCTTGTTTTGTTATTTTTTCTCTTTGGTTTAGGCCAAGGAATTTATGTAAGAGGTCATAACTCTGTAAAAACTTCCAGAGTCAAAGGCTTACAAGGCCGTCACCTCATTTGTTCACATGATTAGTTATAAACTTTGTAGGACATCAACGAGGGCCAGAAGTTGCCAGCTTCTCAAGCTGGAATGCCTTCAGTCAGACAAGAAATCAAGGGCAGACAGATGAACACCGAATTACCTGATATAAACCAAGAACTTACTGTACTTCCAGGTTTGGCAAGGTCACCAGATAACATGGAGACAAGCACCTCAAGAACCCAGAGTTTGGATGCGGAATGCTTCCTTCCCAATGCCGAGCACTCCACAAATTCAAAATCTAGTGATTGCCCCGACGCTCCTGTGAGACTGGACCCCTGCAGCAGATGGTTTAAGCGTCTCAAAGCAAGTGCTTCAAAAGTTGAAGAAGCATCATCCCACCAGAAATTTAGTAAGTTGTTCAACAAAATGCTAAGACATAGTAAGACTAGTTCAGAACCAAAGACAAGCGAGTCTGATGGTAAAGAGTCTATGCCAGATCAGACTGCAGAGTTACTGAGGAATGCTGAATCCTATTCAACTGACCCAGCAAGGAAAAGTCAAGAAATAACACTCTCTCATGTTTGGGTTCAGAGGTGGTTTCATAATCCATCTGCATCTCCGAAAAAGAAGCCTGGAGCTGTGGTAGTTTCTCTGCCAGAGAGTTCAGAGGCAGCACTAGACTTCCAGAAGAAGCAGTTTCCTAGCACTGCTGCCATGGCTCTGATGGGGAAGGCCATGAATGGTTTTTGTCCATGTGAATTCAGAAAAAGTGGGTCTTCTGTAGTCTGGAACACCAAGTGATTCAGGGACAAGCTTTCTTGAGAAAATGCTAGGAATGGAAAGTGAGATAGGCAGTGCGCAGGATGTGCTGGTTATCTTACTGGTTGACATTAGTGCAGCAAGTTGAAATCTTTAACGATCAATCCTCCATCAGATCAATGGACTGCTGACGAATTTTGTATAGCCTGAATGTTGCTTTGGTATTTACCCTGCCTGAAATTGTTTACATTGCCTGCTTTCCTCCTATGATCAGAATAGATATTGTGGATGGAACTTGTGTGAAAGATTTGACAGAGGCCTTGCTTAGGTTGAGAAAGGAGCAACCCAGCCTCTGCTGCTTTTCGTAGTGCAAATCTGAGAGGACTTGACCACACTCCAGCATGCCCCTATTGATCCTCCATATGTAGTGCATGCAAACTGGAGTAATGCTGTAATATCTGGAATCAGAAGCTAAAAATAAAAGATTTAACTGGAGGGGATTGTACTTCTTCAAACTTAGATGCTTAATAATTATTTACACACATATAGTTACATGCAGAAATACATCATCAGACCTCACATCAGCTTAGCTTGTCATGTATACACAAGTTTGGTCTTTGGCTTTTGATATTTTAATGCGATCTATTTGAGTGGTTTGACATTTATGATGGCAATCAAACTATATCCTGAAATTATGCTTGAAAAAGACAGTAGAATCATGCATTTGGTCTCCCTGATGGCTTGTTATGAGGGGAATGGCGTGGGTCTGTCATATCCTGCATTAGGCTGAAAATGGAAGAATAATGCATGACTAGAAGAGAGAAGAACAACCTGGGTGTTTCAATTTTCCTTCCATATTCTCTCAGAACAATGTTTTTCATTCCTCTGAGCTTTGAGATACAATTGCGTTTCTCAGAGTTCATCTTCCAAGAGGCAGTCGTGTCTGACATTTAGGTTTGTTCTTTATTGTGCTGCCCGGGTGTATTTTTTACCTTGTCAGTCGTAAACAAGCGGTGGTTAACATCTGCCATGATCTACCAATCCCCTTCTGTCAAAAAGGAGAATGAAAATGTGTTTGGTCTGACAAAGGTAGCGACACAATTTAGATCCTCTGAGTTCACTGCATCATCCCATGTTCCCTTGGCTTACCATATTGTTCCAGGTTTTTTAAATGTGAGGCTTTTCATTTTTGGTGGCAGCAGAGCACGTCGTTCACGAAGGCATATTATTATGCCATGAGCTGGGAGCTATAAAACGCAGGCCTTCCAATTCATGAGTGAACCTTTCTCTTAAGATGTAATTCTTTTCTACTGTCTCCTAATCCAAGTTACTGTTTGAGCATTATAATAAAAGAAATATTGTGCACGATTAATACCTAGTTGAATGGAGTTGCTCTCTCTAGTTCTCTCTCACATGGAATGAGAGATCAGGAGAAAAAAAAAAGAGTTACAAGAAAATTCAAAATTCTTTTTATAATGTATCAATACAGGTCTATAATATATTCTTGATTATTCCTTGAATAACATGGAATTAGAGCAAGGATTTATCTGTGTTTTCATATGCAATGAAAATTACAACTGCCTTTAAATTGATTATTCCTCCCTTTGAATACCTCTTTGATCATTTTCCACTTTAAACTAGTAGTATTTTTCTCCAATATCTTATAGAGATTTGAAACTTTGATCAATTCGGCCAATTCAATTAGCATTTTGTTGCGTATTTGGTGGAGGTAAACTTTGTATAGATTTTGAGGGAATTCGGTCAGGAAACCATATTCTTCCAAAGTAGGACACATGTCTATATTTCCAAAAGTGAAACATCAATACTCGAGGTCTAAAAAATACATCAAGGCTTTAATTGTTGAATTTTGCACGGACACCTTTCATAATTTCCTCTCATATTTCTTCAAAAACTCATCTTCTCGAATGCTTTTCATGTGTGAGATGAGCTTCTTCAAGTCATTTCCAGAGCAACTCACATTTCTGATGGGTAGCAATTTACTATCATCCAGTCTCGGACAATCCCCCCTTCTAAAAACTGTAGGGATTCAGAATCCAAGCCATATTCAACAGAGTTCATCTATTTAATGGTGACCATGTTATCAACCCTAAGTCCTGCAATTTAAAATGCTTTTTAGGGTTAAGCATGTATTAATACAACAATGTTTATTTATTGAACATATATCCTATAGGCAGGTTCCATGTCTTTTTACGTGAAACATTAAGGTATGCACTATCTAGTCTCAAAAGGATCTTTTATTGTCCAAATGATTACTCTCGTGAAGATAATACGGGGGCTCAATAGGCGATGGAATGGTACGTATACCAATCACTCAACAAAGAGTTGGATGGTTTCACGAAATTAAACCCTAACTAAAAGTCATAGGGTAAGCCACTACTCCCCCACCTAACCTGAGGTTTCCATGTGTATGTATTTCGAAGTGATATATCATAAATAAACTAGCGATGCACGGAGACATTCATCAATATCCAAAATACATCCATAAGAAGGATAAAACACACTAAAGCGTAAATAAGTAAAAAAAAGAAAAAACCTAAATGCAAAAATTTAAACACATCAAGTCATATAAACCACATAAAACACACAAATCCTAGTCCAAAACTGTCAAAAACATAAAATCCCTAATGGAGTCGTTATTCTATCGCACGTGTACGCACGATGTTGTGGCGTCGAGATCAAGGAGTCGCCACCTAATTGTTTAGTTCAGGGTCACTATAAGACCTGAGTAGACTGATCTTATATAAAATTCTAGAGTAAGGAACTGTTTGTGGTTGGGAAAGATATTAACACCCCTAACGCATCTTACCTGAGATAAACTATATTATATGGTTTAGATGTAGCTTAAAAGTATTGATGGGTTCTTAAACAATGGTTCGTCTATGGCTTAGAATAAATGTTTATTCTCATGAATAAATCTGGTGTTTTGAATTCATTATGAGCTTGTATACCAAAATAAATTTTTGTGGGAAGAATCCATGTAGGTGCTCTGACAAGGTTCACCCATCCTGGAAGACGAAAGAGTTTTCCACAACTCGTATGTTGTTGTGAAAAATACTCTCAATTAAAATTGTTGAATACCCAAAATAATTTTGAGAATTTTCAAGTCAACTTCTGGTATTTAAATTTCAGCCTATTTATTCCAGTCAACTCTCATTTATTCTAGCCTACTTGTAGGTCCAACATTAATATAAAAACAGATCAAACACTAAGAACATGAAGAACACGATGAACATTCAAACTAAACCCAGCAAACATAAATCAGAAACCAATAAGTTTTCATGCAATCAAGGGCAATGTTTTGTTTGTAATCATGCATAAATCAATAATCAAGCATTCATTTTCTTTTATTAACACTCAAAAGTCATAATTTGATCAAAATATATTTAGGCAATCGAAAAAACCCTAGAATTTAAATACATGAATACATGTTATTGATGCGTTTTAACCTTAGATTATTTGTTAAATATGATAAGCTAACATGTCTGTGTCAAGAATTAACCAAAAACAACTTCAAAATAAGAGGCTAAGACAAAGTTCATACGAAGAACATGAACTTTGAATCTGGAAAATTTTCATAAATTAAAGAACCACTGCTAAAACCCATATTTGGCATTCTAGGCCTCTAAACACACTGTTTTTGGTCCCCACAAACTACATTACCAATACCAAACATAGTTGAATCCAAAGAACTAACAAATAACATCAAATCATCAACAACATGCATGAAGTTTCAATTTCTAAAACCGTCAAATCTTATCCAGCCTACATATCTATGCAATTTGGATTCAAAATTAGTTTTCTAAACATATTTTGGTTATAAACAAGCCTTGTAAACCTAGGATCAACAATATTGCTTCATGATGCATTAATCAAACAAAATAAAATGAACAAATATTGTTTTATCAAAATTAACCTAACCAGAAAGCTTTTGTCATATTAAAAACATCAAACACACCCTAAAAATAAACACTAAATTGTAGAATCAAAATCACAAAAAAAAAAGAACAACCCTTACTCTTTAAGCATCACCATATTCGCAAACATAAATGCAGACCTAATGACAACCAAAATCTCCTCAAGTAGGCCACATGGACTCCATTTTTAGGTTAGAAAATATACCTTCGAAACCCTAGAATAACTACTGCTTTTTTTGCTCTTCTTTGTAAAGTTTTGCTTCCACAAACTTAATACCTTTTTAAAACTGAATAAACCCTTGTGCTAGGCTCATTAACCCTCATAACTAGGATATTTTCTCAATATTTATCTCCTATTTTCTCTCTTTTTTTTCTCTTTCTCAGCTCTGATTTTCAGGGGTTATTTGTATGGTTTTGCTAGGGTTTTTTGTTGGATTCAATCAAAAATTGATCATGATTAATCAATCTTGGCCCTTTAATTGAAATGGAAGGGGTTTGGACAAAAAAAACCGTTAGAGGCTTTATACTAGGCTGGTTTTGTAGTGATGGTTTTGGTTTTAGGGATTTTAGTGGTTTTGCCAAACTTGAAGACCAAGGAACTGTTTTTTGACCTTTTGATTTCAAGAGAAATGCGGTCAACCTTTGATAAGAACCTATTGAGAAATTTTTGAGTGTGAACACATGAAAAAAGTAAGTGGTTTTGCCAACTGGATGTCACAGTCATAACTGATTGGGTTGACCGTTTTCAAAGCCTCGTCAGAGAAAGTTCGATGTTAACGTTGTCTGAGACCACCCGAAGTTGGTAGAGGAGGTGCCCACCTTTCATTTAGATCCAACCTTACTCAATTTAGAGGTTTGTAGCTTCAAATTCATTCTTCCAAAAGTGCTAACTTTATTAGTTCAGAATTTGAAAATGCAACAAGAGCTGATTAAGGACAAGATGTTGGAGACTTCTACGGAAGAATTAAGGTGTAAATATTCAATTTCATGGGCATGAGATTGTAGAGGGAGTTTTTTTTCAGTTGAATGGTAGTGGTTACAACCTCTAAAGTGGTTGGAAATGCCACATTTATTCACCTGAATATGCCTACTCAACCAATCAAAATTGCTAAGGAAAAAGATGAATAGTGGGTGAATAACATGTCATCTAGGTTAAATCATAGAAATTAGAGTTTTTTAATTTGGGATTTGACCATTTTCAATTTAGTCCCTGCTCTTCCAATGCTTTTTAATTGCATTCATAATTGTCTTTTAATTTTTAAATGCATGCAATTGCACCCTTGTCAAATTCAAATATCTGCCCTAAAATTTAGCGCATTTTACAAACGAGTCATTGGTTTTTAATTTGTTCAATTTCATCCTTAATTGACCACCAAAATTCTAATTCCTTTAAATTTGGCCCTTGATTTCACCAATTTCTACCCTTGAAATTGTACGCCACTTACAAGTTGGTCCTTAGTCTTAAATGACCTCCAAACTTTAATTTTTTCACAATTAAGCTCTTGATTTAACCAATTAAACTTTCCAAAGTCTAATTTTAAGTCCCAAACTTCATTTTCTTCCAATTAGCACCCAAATTGACTCCAAAAAATTATTTTCGTGCAATCAAGTCTTCAATTCCAAAATTTGCATTGAGTCCTTACCCATCTAAATTTGTGTTTCTTTACCCCATATAAAAAGATTTTTATCAGTGAGGTTTTTTGTCAATTAGAATTAGGTTGTTAATTTTTCCAATCTTATACATTTTAGTCTCCAGCTTTTCCACTTGGTGCTCCACCACCAATATTGAACAATCTTATAGACTTTCTTCATCAGGGTCCTTTTACACATATTTGATACGTTGCATTGCAAGGAAGCTCCTCGAAGGAATTGTTGCAACCCATGAATTGCCACGTAGCAGATGAGGAGTCGGTCTTTAAAGGGGTCCTATAATCATACTGTCGAGGGCAACACCTGAGCGGCACTCGACAACAACATTGTTTAGTGTGTGACATAATGTTAGATTTCTACAATAAGGGTGGTAGATGAAAATCACGAAGAAGTGTTGTCACTTTTTATCATTTGGGTTTTGAATCTAAGGAAACTTCTGATGATGTCATTTTGAATCTGAATCTAGATATATAGAAATGATGGCAGCAGCTTCTTCTGCTTTGATGTGGAAACTGGATACATAGAAATGATCCACTATTTCACTTCACGACTCCTTTTATCTTACACGAGATTCTGTGTAAGTTATTCGTATATAAGTGGTGAGTGTAAGTTCTATTGCAAGCATTAGCAGGCTTATTTCATTATTCCATACAAAATACAAATATTTCTTTTTTCAGTCTTGTACAAGTACAGACTTCAAAAAGACCCGAAGCAGCTGATAACTAGGGACTTGTATCAGATCTTAACTCGGGCTCTATTTTTACAAGCAAGGAGGGATCCTGTGGTTTACGTAGGATAAAGCAGGGGCAGCTTGCATGCTTCTATCTTTTGAGACCAAAATGCTGCCACTACCATTCTTAAATAGGCACTAATAAAGAGCTTCAAAATGTTCTTGTCTCAACACCCTCTTGGAACCAAGTCCTTGATAAATAATTGAGATCCAACATCTATTTATATAACTGTGCCATCCTCTATTGTTGCCTTTTCTAATATAATCGTGATTCCAGATCGAATGTAAAACCCTTTTTCTTCCCGGTCTGCTTCTTGCACACCCTGCAAAACCAAAGCATTGAGATACATGCATGCAAAATTTTCATAGGAGTCTATTGAGAAGGATTATGTATGTGAGCATAGTTTGAATGAGTGGTGTTACTTACATCTTTATTCGTAATGATCACGTCTTTCCCTATTTTCGCATTCTTGTCAATTATGCAGTTCCTTCAAGAAAAACCAGACTTTGTCAGAAATAACCATTTATATACCCTTGTAGTCTTATAAATGAAGTAAAAAAAGGAGGTGGTGGGAGGAGGGGGGCATCCATATATTTCGTTTGAGTTTTCAGTCTACTTTCCAATATTGAGTCCAGTACCTGATTTTTGTGTTCCTTCCTACGCCAATTGGGACTTTACCCTCTGCCAGAAGAGAGGCAATTTCAGCTTCAGTTTGGTAGTGGTCTGCTCCAAGCATCACGGTATCCTGAAGACAGAAAAAAGAGAGATGGTTATAACTCACTCAAGTAACCAGAAAGGAAAAAGAAAATGTAAAGAATGGAAGAAAAGATGATGGGTCACCTTTAACTCAACGCCATAATCTAAACGGGAGCGTTCGCCGACCACAGAGTGTTGGACAGTGCATTCTCTCAAGAAACATCCATGGGAAATTATTGCATCTACAATCTGAAAAATCAACCTAAAACATCAGAAGGAATGTAATTCATCAAATCCACAAATTGGAGCTCAATGTGCATCAGCATACCCGACATTTATCAATTTTGGTTGGTGGTAGGAATCCAGGAGATGTATAGAAGGGTGTCTTTGGGTCATAAAACTCAAACTTAGGAGGCTGCAGAAAATATATAGTCAATCAAAAACATGAATCTGGTCTCAGTGAAAAGAAATTCAAACATACATGCTTGAAATAATATGGAAAGCTAATTACAAATTGCTGGAGCATGGAAACTCAGATGGCTATATTGCATCTGAAGCCAGAAATCTTTGCAAGGCAGTAAAGATTCACATATCTTCTCATCTTATATATATGGTAGCAATAGCAAGTGCCACGAAAAGGCAAGAGAAAAGGTGCCCGAATTCGTTGAGAGACAAAAGAAGTGGCAGAAAATATTTCATATTTTCTTCAGATGACATTATCCGCTACATATCTATATACCTTTTCGATCACATGGTAAGTAAAAGAATGGTATGGAATTTAATTCCAAAATGTCAAGAGTCATAATTATAAAACTAACCTCTTCAGCGAGGGCCAAGTTAGCTTCATAAAATGACTTGATGGTTCCTATATCCTCCCAGTAGTCTTTGAAAATATATGCCTGCAAAGAAATATTATATTAGAACTATACTTTCTACAGGAAGCGTACATGTTGCACAGAGTAAAACAAATTGAATGTGAACAAGAAAAGAGCTCAGTTTTTTAGTTCTTCGTTATAAGCTTGTTTATTCTTCTTTTACAACGTGGTAGGAAAAAGGGAGCATGGTGGACGGTAGGTTTTGCTCTAGGCTGACAAATCATCCTTCTGTCAAAACAGATTGAGAAACATATTAAAAGAACTAATATTTAAACCTATAAAGTTCTCTTACTTGGACATTGTGCTCCATTACAGCTGCAGGAATGATCTCAGATCCAAAGTCATTTGATGTGGGATACCTCCACCTCAGAAGCTTCAATAAAATATCTGTTTTAAACACATAGACCCCCATTGATGCAATATAGGAAGATTTCAAGGCGTCTTGCGGAGACAACCCTAGATGAGTCGTATCTACTTGCTGCAGAGAATCAACAAAAATATATATGCTTAAATTGGAGTAATTCAGTATGATCTGGATTTCATAGTACTTTTATCACTATAACATAAGGTAGTTGCGTAAGGAAGCCAGATGATCAAAATTTCAGATTTTATATAAAAATTATGATGTTATTTAACAGTCTTAAGGAAAATGCCAGAGATTTTAGACACGGCAGGCACCTAGATACTTATTCTTGCCAG
>Ga0307514_10005460_pt1 | contig 11327 bp, 14 predicted proteins | sample 16_EM_MG_FD_203088 | JGI IMG/M metagenome (GOLD analysis project Ga0307514, IMG submission 203088) | Populus trichocarpa ectomycorrhiza microbial communities from riparian zone in the Pacific Northwest, United States - 16_EM | ecosystem: Host-associated > Plants > Roots > Unclassified | place... | reverse complement strand
TAATTATCTGTCCCACCGGGACGCTTACTCTCACACAACTTGTTTTTCTCTTTACTTTTAATCTTGATATTTCTAAGTATATGACTTATTACTAAGTCCTTAAAAATACAAGACCAACAACTTCACATTTTTTTAACTTAATAAAATCTCTTACACCAAGCCAGGCCTGATCACTCTGAGCTCTTAAGTCTACAATAATTACCTGTGTACACAGCCCTAGTAGCCAGAAAAACCAGTATAATTCCACCAAAAATAAGACTTAAATACATCAGAAATAGACCAGTAAAAAGCAATAAGACTACTAGGAAACAACAAGAAATCCCAACAGAGGTAACAATAAAAACAACAAGAAATCCCAACAGAGGTAACAATAAAAGCAATAAGAAATCCCAACAGAGGTAACAATAAAAACAACAAGAAATTTCAACAGAGGTAATAATAAAAGCAATAAGAAATCCCAACAGAGGTAATAATAAGAAACAACAAGAAATCCCTATAGAGGTAACAATAAAAACAAGTAAAAAGAAATTACCTAGCCTGAAGGGAAGGACCAGGCCAGAACTGAGGAGGTAAACACCTCTCTACAGGAATAACAATAATATTTCTAGCCTCATCCAAAAAATAAGGCTCATCCCAACCCCAACCAGTACCCAACTTATACCAATAAAGGAAATTCCTCCAAACAAAATCACTAGGATTCTCCCTATACTGCTCCATCCAACAAAAAACAACATACCTAGGAGTAAACAATCTCCTTTCCCAAGGGACATCCTTCAACCTAGTATACTCCAAATTCTTACCATTAACAGTATCAGGAAAAGACCAACTACTCTTCAACCAACAAGTCTCCATATCCCTCTCCTCCTCCTCAGTCATCACAAACCTCACCCTCTTCCTCTGAAACTCAGGAGGAATACCACAAGGCTCAGACTTAGCCCTACCTCTGTAGATAGGCTTATGTCTAGACCTTAACTTGTAGAGGGGCTTGGGACTCAGATAATCATCACAATCATCAGGATCCTTAGTAATAATACTCCTAGCCACCCAAGAATCTTCATAGGTACAAAGATTCTTCAGAAGAGGAGTCCTGATAGCCATTATGTCTGAATCAAGTCAGCAAGGGAGCAATATAACCTTAGGAGAACAGATAGAAACTCCAAGGAAAGATAGGAGAAAGCCCATAAGGAGGAAAGCAATAACGGAAGAGGAAATTAGAACTCTGCAACAAAAAGCAAATGCAACACCAAAAAAGATTAGGTCAAGCATAGGGATACAAGAAGTATCAGACAAAATAAGACAACTAGTAGTTCCAGAAATGGGAACTATTAAAGGAGGAATATATGAAACACCCCCAATATCAGATACAACCTGGAAAATGAATGAACATACATGAGGGTTACATATGAATCAAGCAATGGTATACTGCCTAGTTCATCAATCAATATTGACAGAAGAAGAAAGAGAATTAATACTAAAAGCAGTATTTATATACTCCCTATGGAAAACACTAGCAGTTTATGGAGAAATAAACACAGAATTGGAAAAAATAATAACAACCTCATTACCAAAACCAACATATAACATGGCAAAGGGAATGCCTTGGATGGCTATTAAATGGCCAATGATAGAACAATATCTGATGGTAGGAGATATTAAAGAACAAATAATCAATGAAACAGAAACTCAAATATATGAAGTATCAGATGAGGATAGTGAAGAAGAATTTGATGAGATCCTGGAAAAGGAAATAGTAAAAACAACAATACAGTCTATGAAGAACAAAATGAAGGAATTACAAAAGAAGAATAAGGAATTAGAAAAAGAACTCAACAAGAAAAAAGGAGTTCACTTTGACAAAGGCAAAAGCAAAGACAAAGCCAAAGATGTTAAAGGGAAAGGAAAAGCTGACTCACAAAAGGATAAGAGCAAAGGTCAAAGTACTCAAGGAGATGCCCCAGGGGATGATGATGACAGTAGCTCAAGTGACAGCTCTGTAGGAGGTGGAAGTGGATCTGAATCAGATAGATCAGTCAGAGAAATCACACCAAGTCAGAAAGAATGGGAAAAATTAACAGGCCAAAAAGGAGTCACCAAAATCACCAAAAGACAAAAGAATGCTAACAAAATAGTCAAACTCCCACAACCAGAAACATTTGATGGGGAAAATCCAAAATGGAAAAAGGCAAAAACCTTTGATTTGTATATGCAAGAAATATTAAGATGGATAACTTACCAAGGACTGAGACAAGACAAAGAAGAATCTGTAGACAAATTCAGTTGGATGTGTACTGGAATGGCTCTTAGTTGGTATAACCAGTATGTGATGGATAAATCAGAGAAAGAGAGGAATATCCATAACTTTATCCTCTACCTCAGAAAAAAGGTGGTGCCATCAATTGCAGCTGATCTAAGATGGAAAGAGTGGGAAGAATACAAACACAGCAAGCTAGGACCAAATGCAAGTGTAAATGACCATGCACAGAAATGTCTACAATTCTACAATGATTGTCTAGATAAGCAAGGAAACAAAATGATCAACATGCATGCAATAAAGCACAAATTTGTTGACAAAACATTAAACCATATCAAAATACCACTAAAAATGCAGATCAACTGGGATATGATATTTGAGGAAATAATAGTGGTAGCAGAAAAAATACAGGTGCTTAATACACATGATCCTGCAAGAGGAATAACAACTCCACAAGGCATATTTTATTACAAGGATGGGAAAAAGATAAGGCAACAAATACCAGAAGATAGAGGAAGATCACCAGGATTTACAAAGAGTAATTGGAGGCCTGGACAAAAAAGCACACCTGCAGGACCCCTACCTACAAAAAAGAATTATCCAAAGAAAAAACAATTTATACCTAAACAGCAGCAAGATAAGCCTCAACAGTTTAGACAAATGGATGATAAGAAAAAAGATAGATTAAAAGCAGAAGGAAAATGCCTTATCTGCAAGAAACCAGGACACTATACTAGGAACTGCTCAAATAAGAAACCAGTAAGCTCTGCATACAACCAAGTTCAATATTAAAACAGACCACCTACAAACCCATAGAAAATGAGGAATCTAAGATCAGCATTTCAAAATGTAACAACTGCAGAAATCAGTGTTATGAGATCACCTACAGATAGTAGGAAATACCTCATCCCACAAACCAATAGGGTAACTAATGCAGTCAAGATAATGATCAATGGACATGAAGCCCAAGTATTGTTGGACCCAGGAACACAACATGGAAACCTTATATCAAAAACATTTGTTACACTAAATAATATCCAAGTGGAAGAAACAGAACCAAAAACTCTAGAAACTGCAATCAAAGGAAGCAAGTCTAGTCTACATCATAAATTAATAGCAGATGTAGACATGCAAGGACATATGGAAAAAATACCATTCTATGCATGTAATCTAAAAACATGGGATGCCATCCTAGGAGAACCTGCACTCAAATCATTAAATGCAGTCATGTATACTGCAGAAAATAGAGTCACTATTCAACCAAAAGGAAAACCAGAACAGGAGTTAATTATGCTAGATAAGAAAAAAGAACCACAAATGAGCACAGCCTCAAATTATATTGCACCTTATGCAGAAACAGTATCAGACCACTCAGGAGAAAAAACACCTAGTAAGCACCTACAACAATTCCTAGAAACATGAGAAGATAATGCACCTCAACCTAGCAACCCCAAAAGGAAATTAAGTCCTATTAAGGAAAGATCAGAAGAATCTGACACTCCTACAACAAAGAAATTAAAAATAATGATGCAAGAAACCAAAAAGGAAATAGAGGAAGGGAATGCAAAGCTATATAAGGATTTAGAAAAAATAGGTGATAAACTACAGGAAAAAATAGACCAATACCAAAGAAACTTGGAAGAAGTAATTATAAGACCTAACTATGAATGGGAACAACAACAAGAATCCCAAGAAGAAATAGACAAAGGCTATCAACAGGAAGATCAAGGATATGAATCACCAATAGAAAGCTATTGGGATAATCAATACTGGGAAGAAATGGCAGAACCAGATGAAATAGAATAGGATTTTCAAATTGTAAACTCCAATAATAGGCCACCAGACATCATGCAATCCCAAATGATTCAATCACAATGGGAACAAGAATACGAGAATTCAATACAACAAGATGCAAGGAGATTACAAATCAACCTACCTAATAACTTCATATCATATACAGATATGATAAGAAAAGCACATATGCAGACATAGCCTGATGATATAGAAGAATTTCAAGACCCTGATGCAGGACCAGATATTATCTGCAACTCATTACAAATAGAGGAAAAGTTTAAGCCATTTAAGGAATACCCTTACCTATTTCCTGAAAAGAAATGCCTCAATTTACCTCTGTTACAGCTCCGTTAAGAAGACTTTCCTGGTGCAGCCAGGAACCTCAATACCAACTGAACTCGCTAACTCGGAGGCCTGATCAACCTCTAGGTAGAAGGCAGTTAGTGCGTCGATGTAGTATGATGTTAAGGATTGGGCAAGAAGAAGTGTGTGACTTCAGATGACCTCTCATGTATGTTTATCTATTGTTGTTTGATATTACGTTTGGGAAACTATGTGTTGGATTATCGTTATTGGATGAATTGGGTGTTATCTCATGTATGTCAGCCTGAGTGTAATGCGTTGGGAAACAGGCTGCAGAATCTATGTACTTAAGCGCCGTGTATCCTAATTGGGTAGTCCCTTGCCGATTGGAGTGCTTGGCTGACAAGGCTTGCTATTTCCTAATAAGAATGTCAACACAGATCAGATAACTTGTTATCAGATCAACGCTCCTATAAAAGCGAGCTGAGTTAGTTAGTTAAAATAATAAGCCCCAAGCGGTGTTCTGATTCTTATATCTCATTCCTATCGAACATGCCAATAACACTGGTATTACTTTAACGTTTGCACTTCTTGTTCTTGTACCTTGACCCCCCCACTTGTGAACGTTATTGTAGCACCGCCGTTACATTATACCGCTTCGACATTTACATTTACGAAGCCTATACTTCAGCATGACTACACCTCGAGAGTTGCCTCCTATACCTACTAGCGATACAGATGATGACATGTCAGATGCTGGAGCTATCGCACAACTACATACGCAAGCTGAAGAATTCATCTCTTCTCTAGGACAACAATGGAATCTACCAAGAGGTATTACTGATGCCCCATCATCTAGTACTGATGAAGAATTGCTAGTACACTATGCTACCCCTACACCGAAGCCTATGCCATCATCTAGCAAGGGCAAGACACCAGCACCAAAGAGTCAAACCCCCACCCCCTCACTTGCTGAACTAGCCAAATTACGAGTACAGATGCAACAACTCGAACTAGAAAAGCAAGCAGCACTCAAGGAAGTCAAGAAACTACAGTCCAAGCACGCTCGAGTTGAATCCTTCCTGCAAGAAACAGCAGCCGCTATCCACAACACAGCAGTTGCAGCAGACCAACAGACATCAACCCTGTCACAGAATACGCACTCAGCTCTCGAAGAAATATGGCAGATCATACTCAGAGGACAAGATAGTACTAATAGACAGTTTATTCTAATCAATGCGAATCTCACATGGCTTAAGGAAAGAGGTGACCGTGATGAGAAGAAGAATGACCGACGCATGGATCGTCTGGAACAATGAATTGTAGCACTCGAACAACAACCTGTGGGTCCCCAGCTACAGCAAGGTCGAACCAATTCCCTCGTACAGTAACTAGAAGAGATAGCAGCAGCAGCAGCAGCCGCACCTCCACCTCCACCACCTCCACCAGATAATCAGAACCCACCTCCACCTCCGCCGCCTCCACAAGACCCACCACCACCTCCACCATATACACCTCCACAGAATCCACCTCCACCTCCACCAGATAATCAAATAAGAGCAGGGAAAGCTCCTCCTCCTAGCAAGTTTAGTGGAGATATGAATGCATTGGAAGGTTGGATTCTTCAGATGGATGAGTACTTCTTAATTACGATGATTACTAGTGAGCAGCAACGATTGGCATATCTTAGTCTATGTTTGGAAGGCAAGGCACTTGAGTGGTGGAAGACAAACAGGGTCAAGTATACTACATGGAAGGAGGCTCAGGACGGATTATATCTATATTATGGAGACCATTACAGAGCAGATCGATCATACCAGAAGATAATCGACTTACGGCAGACAGGTACAGTGCGGGACTACCTTACAGAACTCGATAGCTTGAACGCATGCACTAGCATCCCAGAAGCACAACTTATCAATGTAATCCTTAATGAGCTAGCCCCTAAGCTCCGTGGACATATGGCACACTACGAGCAACTATGATCGAAGCCTAGTGAATAGCGTCAACGACTTATCGAGATGGACATCATATCAAAGGAGTTCTCTGCCAGGGACCACCAGGCATCCCACAAACCCACATCCAAGAAGCGTGGTCGAGAAGAGGCCCCTACTACGTCCCTTAGAGGAGGAACCGCACCTTCTCGAGATACCAGAGATGCTAAACGACTATACATCAGTCAGGATCAAATCAACAAGAGGATCAAGGACAACCATTGCTACAAGTGTGGCATAGCTGGACACTATGCTGCCGAGTGTAGGAACAATTGGCGCAACAGCCTACAACCTCGAAGAATACAAGCAGCCCCACAACAGCAAGCTACCTCAACAGCGTTGGTCAAACACCAGCCGCAAAGCAACAAGCCAAAGACAGACAAGGGTCACTTCCGAATTACTGAACTAGGTTCAGAAGAGGACCAACAACAGCAGGAAAACGAATAAGGAGTACGTCAACTACTATCGGACGGACTTCTCGACATACCTGACTACTGACAGTATGGATCACGATTGCTGGGGAGGAAGTGGAAGCTGTAATAGATAGTGCAGCAAGTGCACCTGTGGTTGGAAAAAGGTTGGCAATAAAGATGGGTATATGGAAAAGGGCTAGGAAGGTTAATGTGAAGTAAGGAGATGGGTCTACACTTTCTGGAGGAAATTATGTGGTTAATAGTTCATTGCGTGTTTATTCTAAGGGTTCTCTTTTAGGTAAGTTCTCTCTGGATGCGAAAGTCTTGGATATTGGGAAGAAGGATGTGATATTGGGTTTATCTTGGTTGGTTGAGAATGGGCTCATGGTGGATACTCAGGAAAGATATTTAAGAAATGTCAAGACTGGTTTGGTAATTCCCTGTTCTGTGAGATAGATACCCTCAGTTACACTTATTGATATGGATATTGAGCCTATACTTGACGGAGACGTACTGCTAATCCTTGATGTGCACGAACGATATAATCGTTACGCACAAGTCTTCTCTGCTGAACAGGCAGCCCGTCTACCTGAACACAAGCTATGGGATCACCAGATCCCCCTAATCGATCCTCATGTCAAGATACCTACTGGAGCAATCTACAAGACCATGTGAGAAGAAGATGAAGCCCTGCAGAACTATCTCAAGTCCGAAGTACCTGCTGACAAAGTCCATCATTCTTATTCCTCTACTGGTGCACCTATTCTCTTTGTCCGCAAAAAAGATGGCACCTTACGTATATGTGTCAATTATGTGGCCCTCAATTGACTGACCATACCGAACAAATATCCTCTCCCTCTTATTAGTGAGCTGCTAGACAAGATGAAGGGAGGAAAGCTGTTTACAAGATTGGACTTGAAGAATGAGTATAACTTGTTGAGAATTGCTGTGGGAGATAAGTGGAAGACTGCGTTCAGGACTAAGAAGGGATTGTTTGTGTATACTGTTATGCCGTTTGGATTGATGAATGCCCCTGCTAGTTTTCAAGAGATGATGGACACAATATTCAAGGACGTTGAGGGATGTGTTTGGTATTTGGATGACATACTTATCTTTGGAGGAAACACAGAGGAAGAACATCAGGCACTTGTCGAAAAGGTACTTGAGAAGTCTGTCGAGCATGGGCTGGCAGTCAATCTACCCAAATCCGAATTCCATGTCAAGCAAACTCTCTTTCTTGGTCATATTATCAACGGTCAGCAAGTACAGCTGGATCCCACCAAACTCGAAGTCATGGCTAAGTGGCCTGTCCCTACCAAGAAGAAGGAAGTCCAGGCCTTTTTAGGCTTTGCCAACTACTATCGACGGTTCATAGTTAACTACAGCTCCAAGGCTAGGCCTTTGATTGAGTTAACTAAGGACATACCTTTCTCTTGGGGATCCGAGCAACAAGCAGCCTTCGATGAGCTCCGTCAACAATTCATGTCCGCACCTATCCTTATGCAGTTCGATAGAAGTCTTGATACTATTATCGAGACTGATGCTAGCAACCAAGCAATCTCAGGCATCCTCAGTCAATACCAAATTACCAATGGCATCAAATGTCTACATTCCGTTGAGTACCATGCGAAGACTCTCACTGCTACCCAATGAAACTGGCCAATTCATAATAAGGAGCTATTTGCAATTGTAGATAGTTTCCGGAAATGGAGGGACTGGCTAGTTGGTGTACATGTGCACGTCTATACAGACCATCAGGGTCTGCAATACTTCAATACAAAGCAGAAACTCAACTCCCGTCAAGCATCATGGTACCTCCGCATGTCCGAATTTTTTTATACGATTCACTACAAACCTGGGTCGAAGATGGGCAAGGCTGATGGCCCGTCTAGACGTTCAGGGGAGGAGAAATCTGGCATGGGAGCCTGATTTTTTGACGAAGGACAGCTTTTAGTGGATAGGGAGGACGAAGAATTGGATGCAGAAGATGTGGAACTACCCGGGATTGATGTGTCGACTTGGGAAAAGAGAGATGGGTTGTGGGTTGTACCTCCAGAGTTTCAAACTGATGTGCTATGGCAGCATCATGACAGTGAAGTAGCAGGGCATTGGGGTAGGCATCGGACTCAAGAGCTGGTCTCTCGGAATTTTATTTGGGATAGATGGCAAGAAGATATGGCAAAGTATATGGCAGGATGTATTAGATGTCAAAAGGCAAAGGCAGATAGGCATAGCAGGCAAACGAAGTTAGTACCTATGCCAACTGGAGAACGACCTTTCAAAGAAATAGCTATGGATTTCGTTGGAGAACTACCTGAGTCTGAAGGATTCAACACTATTCTTGTTGTCACCGACCGATTTACCAAAGTACAACACTACATACCAGCAAAGACAACATGGACAGCTTCAGATGTAGCCGCCATATATATCAACGAGATCTGGAGACTCTATGGCCTACCTAAGCATATTACCTCTGATCGTGGGCCTCAATTTGCTTCCAAGTTCCTCAAAGAAATTAACAAGAGCCTTGGAATTAATCTCCGCCTGTCAACTGCCTATCATCCTCAAACTGATGGACTTGCAGAACGAGCAGTCCAGACTCTCAAGCAATACCTCTGAATATACTGCCATGATAGACAACATCGATGGCGAACTTGGCTACCTCTTGCTGAGTTTGCTTACAATACTGCCGCCACATCCACCCACAAGTACTCTCCCTACCGTAGCCTGTATGGCTTTGACCCTTACACTATACACCTCTCTGATGACCATGAATTCTCCTCTCCTGCCACCGAGGAATGGCTCAACCGCATGACAACAGTACACAACCAAGTTCACGATACCCTCAAGCAAATCAACAACAAGCGAAGTGCTATACACCTGGAAAAAGGACGATAATTTGCAGTTAATGATTGAGTATTAGTGGACCACTGGAACTTTCAAGTACGAGCAGGCAACAACCGATCCCTGACTAATAAGTGGATAGGACCCTACAAGGTCTTGGAAGCTATTGGTTCATATGCTTATCGACTGGAAGTACCTGAAGGAACTCGGTGGCATAACGTTGTGCATACTACTCTATTGAAGGCATTCCACAGGAGAGATGAGGACCAAGACATGAACGAAGATGATCCTGATGTTTACGAAGTCGAGTCCATTGTCAATTCTCGCAAGATTAGAGGAGTGGTCGAATACTGAGTGCGTTGGGTTGGGTATACAGAGTTTGAAGACACTTGGAAAACATGGGATAAGTTGGATAATTGTCCTGAGAAGCTACGAGAGTTCTGAGAACGCCACCCCAATAAGCCCCGGGATGAGAGAGAAGTTTAAGAGATTGAGAGACAGCATCGAGTGAATGCTCTTGAAGTACATGGTACCTTTTACCTCCTCCTTATCATCGCCTTTTCCCACTGGGTTTTTTGGTGATAGGAAAGGTTTGTAATGGCCATGACATATATGTGTAGGCACACCGGTCTTGTGGAACTCCAGGTTCTAGGGAGGAGGGTATCTAGATGGTGAAGCATTAGTACCCATGGCCACCAAGTTACTCGAGCTATTGCTAACACGACCTATTTCTAGAGATTGCTAGAAGCTTGTGTTCAGGCATGAATGCCTGCCTCGAAACGGAAAGTAATGTTACAGCTCCGGTAAGAAGACCTTCCTGGTGCAGCCAGGAACCCCAATACCAACTGAACTCGCTAACTCGGAGGCCTGATCAACCTCTAGGCAGAAGGCAGTTAGTGCGTCGATGTAGTATGACGTTAAGGATTGGGCAAGAAGAAGTGTATGACCTCAGATGACTTCTCATGTATGTTTATCAATTGTTGTTTGATATTACGTTTGGGAAACTATGTGTTGGATTATTGTTATTGGATGAATTGGGTATTATCTTATGTATGTCAGCCTGAGTGTAATGCATTGGGAAATAGGCTGCAGAATCTATGTACTTAAGCGCCGTGTATCCTAATTGGGTAGTCACTTCCCGATTGGAGTGCTTGGCTGACAAGGCTTGCTATTTCCTAATAGGAGTGTCAACACAGATCAGATAACTTGTTATCAGATCAACGCTCCTATAAAAGCGAGCTGAGTTAGTTAGTTAAAATAATAAGCCCCAAGCGGTGTTCTGATTCTTATATCTCGTTCCTATCGAACACGCCAATAATGCCGGTATTACTTTAATGTTTGCACTTCTTGTTCTTGTACCTTGACCTCCCCACTTGTGAATGCTATTATAGCATCGCCGTTACAACCCCCACTTAGACAGCCAATGGAAATCATGCAGCACAAAATTAATATAATACCAGAAAGTATATGGATGCCCAAATGGAAGGATAATAATGAAATGTCAGAATATTACATCACTCAAAAAGTCAATAAGGAACTGGCAATAGGAAGAATAAGACCATCACAGTCAGATAACTGTATCTGGATGTTCACTATACCAAAAGCAGATAAAAAAGAACCTAGATTCTTGATAGACTGCATACCTAGGAATAAGGTCACAATTAAAGACCTCACACCACTACCTAATATTAAAGGAATAATTAATTGGGTAGCAACAAGAAAATTCAG